>Ga0228711_1004720_pt1 | contig 20866 bp, 15 predicted proteins | sample MedpolnodulmetaG_2_FD_177996 | JGI IMG/M metagenome (GOLD analysis project Ga0228711, IMG submission 177996) | Root nodule microbial communities from Medicago polymorpha collected in Santa Monica, California, United States - brown nodules | ecosystem: Host-associated > Plants > Roots > Nodule... | reverse complement strand
TCTAATAGCAATCAACCATGAGAATAGGCGTGGTTGCTAGAGGAACACACTCACTGCACTTCGAAAGAAGCTTTGATACGCTAAAGAGAAACTTGTCTTTAGAAAGTAGGTCGAATATAAAGTTTAGCTTTAGGGTTTGTTTGTGAAGGATTTGTTATTATGATGAACCAATAATCCCAAGGCGTTTTTTATTATTATTCTTTTTAACCTTTAAAATCCCAATCTTTACAACTAAACTTTCTTCTAATCATCTTCTAAAAGTTAATTAAATTGAACAACTCCCTGTTGGAACGATACTCTCTTTTTACTACTTCGGTAGAACCGTACACTTGCAGTTTTACTCATCAGTGATCCAGAACTGGAATGATGAACTTCAATTCTAAGAAAGTTATCTAGCTTGCCTAAATCCTAGAGAGAGAATTCAGAGTTTAATATCTGAACAAGTTGCTGAATTAAATTTTGTGAACTTCAGTGATGATTATATCATCTACATACACTAGAATAAAAATACTATGATGACTAGTATGTAAAGTGAATAAGTAAGGATCACATTTACTAGCAATGAAACTTAGTTTACGGAACGCAATCTTTAGTCTTTTAAACCATGCTCTAGGTGTCTATTTTAAACCATACAAGGCTTTATGTAGTTTGCAAACCAGTGAAGGATCATGTTGTTCAAAGTCAGGAGGTTGAACCATGTAGACTTCTTCATTGAGAACATTTAGAAAGACATTATTCACATCAGGTTGCTGAATAGGCCTTTGGTTTGTAATAGCTAAAGTTAAAACAATTCTTATAGTAACAAGTTTAACCACTGGGGAAAAAGTTTCATTATAATCAAAACCTGCTTTCTGGTGAAACCCTTTTGCTAGTAGTCTGGCTTTTGATAAGTGTCAGAAAGTAGTTAAATATCATATATAGTTTAGACACTTTGATTACTCGATTTATAAGTTATTTAATGAAAAGCTCACAAATAATGAAGAATTATCAATTTATGCTTTTTATACCTAATTCCAACCATTTATGTAGGTAAATGTAGTTGCCATGGACTTTGAGATAAAAAATGGAAGAAAAATAAGTCTTGAAGTGTGGCTAAGCGAAGTTAAAGCCATGTCAAAGCAATGCAAGTCAGAGAGCAAAGGAAATCTGAATCTAGAAGCGTGGCTAAGCAAAGTCAAAGCAATGCAAATCAGAGAGCAAAGGAAATCTAAATCTGGAAGCGTGGCTAAGTGAAGTGAGCGTGGCTAAGCCACGCTGCATTTTTCCAGAAATTATATAAATTGCCCCAAACCTCATAACATAACGAGATCTGAATTTTTTTAGAGAGAGAGAGAGAGAGAGAGAGAGAGAGAGAGAGAGATGGGCGATTTTAGGGAGAGAAAGACAGGGGAAAACTTATAGAGACCATCAAGGAAAAAGGAGCTAACAAGGATTGAAGGTGGAGTCACAAGATTCAATGAGAAATAAGGCTTGGTATCACCCATCTCTTTTCTTCTCCTTGTAAGGTTACCACGACAATGAGTAGCTAAACTCTTTTTGTTGGGATTAAATGTAATCAACTCTACTAGTATGTATTCCTTTTTGGTATGATATTGTATGATTCTAGTATCTCATGATATTGATGTTATTCTTGATTTCTATGCTTTTAATCTTATGGATTTGAATTGTTATTGAAAAATACCTTTTGAATCTAGGTTAAAATAATGTCTACTGAACTCTAAATTCTATAAATAGATTTAGGTTTAATATGCACATAAAGTATTGAATCTTAATATTATTGCATCATATTCTGAGTAATAAAGCATCATATTCTGCTTGCATAGCCTGATGCCATTTAAGATCCTTGACAGCCTGTTTGTAACTTGTTGGTATTGAGTTAATAATAAGGTAAGATGCAATCTAGGTTGAACAATACCTAGTTTTCCTCTTGTTTTCATAGAATGAGTATTGTGAGGATGAATTCTATGAGGAACAATAGGTGAAGTCATAGAGACATAAGAGGAACTACTAGAGTTAGAAGCAGACTCAACAGACTGAGAAACAGACTCAGAAGGAGGGATAGCAGTGATGGGAGTGACATCAAACACAAGATATGATTCATGTGCAAGACTTTTGTCAAAGAGAATAAATGAACATATAACACTTGAACCAAACACACTCGAAAAGCACTACCACCATGATAAACGGCAAAAATAATAGAAGAGAATTCAAATTAATATCATCATGATATAGACACAAACAAGCAGAGAATCGTGTATAAAAAAGGAAAAATAACCTCCAAAATTAGTAGGAAATAGTAATCAACATTTTTTAGTATTTTCTCTTGGATAAGTAAATAAATTATAGTCTATCTTCACGAAAGTATTGTCCCAAGCAACAGTACAATAGTAAATACTAAAAATCTCCAAAATTAGTAAGAAATAGTAAGGACATGATAACTTTGAAAATTTGAAACTAATTGAATAAGTGTTATCTTGGCCCAAATCACCGATGAAGATCGAACAAGAGAGGAAGTACCTTGTCAAAAGTAGTGCCCAACAAAATCAGTGGAACAATAATACCTGACACAAGATGGCTTCAAGGGAACTGTTTTTGTAGAAATCGCCATGTTGTTTTATTACACCGCTGGAACTAATTCACCAACCAATTTTATTGCAATTTATAAACCCAAGGAAATTCACTGTTAGGAAATTTATAAAAGTTATTTGAAACTTATCTTATCGTACATAAGAGAAGCTGTCATGATATATATACAATTAACAAAATTAACAAAAGAGAAAACAGTGACAATTCATAACAAAATTAATAAAAGAGAAAACATTGACGATTCATCCATGAATATTAGAATCTGCTTATGAAACGACTTCGAGTGTGTTGATGACGTTCTGGCATATCATCAAGAACAGTTTCTTTATACGACTTCCATGCTTGATAGATCTTTAGGTAATTCTGTGGCGTCGTGATTAGAGGATTTCGTCATCGTGGCGATGAGGTAGTGGAAAGAAAAAGGTTTTCGAATCGCAATGAAGGATGCGATTTAGATTTTCTGTCTTATGGTTTTCTAAATTGCGATTGCAATTCAGAGGTGTGACCTAGGTTAGTTTTACCGAGGTTCCCAAAAACGGCGCCAACTGTACTTGCAAAAGTACAATAATATCTAGCGTTTCGACTGTTTATGTGATGCCTCTAGAATGCTCTCAAGAAGGGGTATTTGTAGCCCTTTGTGGGCTTGTATTTCGGTAACTTAAGCCCCAAGAAGCTTGGGCCCTAAGTCACTCTAGAGCATTCTAGATGTTTCTAGAAGCTTATCAAGACACCACCCTTAGGGGGACGGGCATAGGGCTTCAAGAGCCCTTTGAGAGGGCTCCTGAGCCCTTCTGGAGGGCATATGTGTCCATAAGGATGTATTGACGGTCCATTACCAACATGAACCTGATCAGAACCTGAAAGGGAGACTGCATCCATTAAATTTCTTGCATCAGGTGTAACATGGTGAGTAGCTCTAGAATCAAGATATGAAATAGGGTTAAAACCATCATTAGAGCTGACAGATTCAACAAGAATTCCAAAAAACATAGCATGTGGTGCCTGAGATCTTTAAGCACCAAAATATTAAGGAAACTGAGAGGATTGAGGCCTAAGAGAACCTCAAGAGGTAGGAAAACAAGGTTGCTTCCAAACATTAGGTGGAGCACCACCATAACTGCAAGAAGCACCATCATAACTATAGTTTGCAAAGTAGGGATCATACTGAGGTTGAAGACGGTAGTGGCAATAACTAGCATTATGTCCAGGTTTGTAGCAGATCTGGCACTGAACATAGGGGCGTGCAGAGCCATTTCCTCTGCCACCTCTACCTCTAAACCTTCCTCCTCTGAATCTTCTACCACGTGACTGACCTCTACCACCAAAATAACTACTGGAAATTGATTATTGTTGTTATAATGAGTGTTAGGATTGAAATTACCATCATGAAATCCAGAATTTTGTGCCTGAACTTGAGAATCAGCACCAACATTATGAGTGAGGTTGATAGAAGTTGGTTCAGCTATTGCAGCCTTCTTAACCCTCTCTTTACAAGCTTCTTGAGTGAGAAGTTGGGACTCAAGTTCATCTAGGGAAATAACCTCAGATTTGTTGTTAACAGAGGCTACTATGACATTGAACTCTTCAAGGAGAGCTTCAAGCACAACTTCAACGAGGTCACAGTGAGGAAAAAGATCACCTATAGACATGAGAGCTTCAAAAATTTCACAGACATGAGAAATGAACTATGAAATCTTGCGTGAACCTTTCGTAATGGCACGAATCTCTAAACACAGTTGACGCGAACACGTTCGCATCTGCGTGAAGCAATAGAAATGGATTTCATCCTAATAAGTCAATAATCTAGTTTTTATTAGAGTCTATTTTATTTAGATTTTATGTGTTTTTTTTTTTACTTTCTAGAACTTTAGTACTTCAAATTGCTTGTTATTTAATTTCAAGAACAAATATGTGAAAGATTGAGTCTTAGAGAAGAAAAAAAAAGGGTTTTGGAGCATGATTAAGGAATGGACGGATCTAGAGCATGATTTAGAGTTGATTGAGGCCAAAAATATAAAGATCATGTGCAAAAATATCAGGCACGGCCGTGCCTGATAACATCCAAACCTTGCCTCCAAGTTATTCAAGCATGCCAAACTCCAGAGAGACTGGCACGGCCCGTGCCTCCAAGCGCACGGCCGTGCTCGATGCCAGCTCCCATTTTTGTTGTTTTATTCAAAGACCGGCACGGCCCATGCTAAGCTGAGCACGGCCGTGCCAAGGTTTCAGGCTGCTATTTTGATATATTTTCAGACCTAAAAGCTCATGGGTTGCTTGCTATGTAATTTTTATACCTTTTCTTAGGGCTTAAATTAGCTTTAGGATATAAATAGAGCAGCCACCAGACATATCTGATCATCTTTTGTTCTTGGGAATTCTCTGTGACAATTATTTCCATTGAATAAAAGTTCTTACTTTTCTTGCTTTTTATTATTCTTGTTATTTACTTTCATGTTCTTCTTCTTCTTAATCTCTATGTCTACAATGAACATGAGTGAGTAGACTTCTTTGTCTTGGGATTGTTGGATGAGTCTAATGACCTAATCCTATTCAAACCAAGCCTACAACCCTAATTTTATGTAACCCTATTTTCTAATCTAATCTCACCGTTCTTAATTCTTATTTCAAATACTAACTGAAGTATTGAAAGAAGAAGGTTAGTATTGGACATGTGAGATTAGACAAGGTTTTTGAAACATGAGAATAGTCTAGAAAACCTTGAGACCTTAAAGTTTCGCTCTTAATGGGTTTCGATAACAATCAACCATGAGAATAGGCGTGATTGTTATTGAAACACACTCATTGATTTCGAGAGAAACCTTGATAGGCCTTAGAGAAACTGGACTTTAGAAATAGGTCTAACATAAAATTAGTATATAGGTTTGGGTTTTGAAAGATTAGTCATTATGATGAACCAACAATCCCGAGACTCTTTTTATCTCTTACTTATAAATGTTAACCCGTCTCGCTATACTTAACCTAATTTTTCCCTCCATACTTTTGCATTTAATGTTTATCTAAAGTAGAATAAAATTATGTTCCTAATTATATGCTATTTTTTTGGAAATGAATAACCGTTAACCCGTCTCGCTATACTTAACATAATCTCTTACTTATAAATGTTAACCCGTCTCGCTATACTTAACCTAATTTTTCCCTCCACACTTTTGCATTTAATGTGTATCTAAAGTACAATAAAATTATGTTCCTAATTAGATGCTATTTTTTTGGAAAGGAATAACCGTTAACCCGTTTCGTTATATCTCTTACTTATAAATGTTAACCCGTCTCGGTATACCTAACCTAATTTTTATCTACACACTTTTGCATTTAATGTTTATCTAAAGTAAAATAAAGGTATGTTCCTAATTAGATGCTATTTTTTTTGGAAAGGAATAATCGTTAACCCGTCTCGCTATATCTCTTACTTATAAATGTTAACCCGTCTCGCTATAGTTAACCTAATTTTTCGCTCCACACTTTTGCATTTAATGTTTATCTAAAGTAAAATAAAATTATGTTCCTAATTATATGCTATTTTTTTGGAAATGAATAACCGTTAACCCGTCTCGCTATACTTAACATAATCTCTTACTTATAAATGTTAACCCGTCTCGCTATACTTAACCTAATTTTTCCCTCCACACTTTTGCATTTAATGTGTATCTAAAGTACAATAAAATTATGTTCCTAATTAGATGCTATTTTTTTGGAAAGGAATAACCGTTAACCCGTTTCGTTATATCTCTTACTTATAAATGTTAACCCGTCTCGGTATACCTAACCTAATTTTTATCTACACACTTTTGCATTTAATGTTTATCTAAAGTAAAATAAAATTATGTTCCTAATTAGATGTTATTCTTTTGGAAGGAATAACCGTTAACCCGTCTCGTTATATCTCTTACTTATAAATGTTAACCCGTCTTGCTATACTTAACCTAATTTTAACCTCCACACTTTTGCATTTAATGTTTATCTAATGTAAAATAAAATTACGTTCCTAATTATATGCTATTTTTTTGGAAAGGAATAACTGTTAACCCGTCTCGCTATACTTAACCTAATCTCTTACTTATAAATGTTAACTCGTCTCGCTATACTTAACCTATTATGTTACGTTACGGTAACAAGGACGATGTCATGAAAATTTTATGTTATGGTACATTACCAACGTCTTTGCTTCTTAATATTATGAAATACTATATGACAATCATGACATTCATCTAAACTATTTTGTTACCTATTACCGTCAAATATTACCTTCGATATGACCCGTGCGTTAGCACGGGTTGATGGTCTAGTTATTTTCAAATCAATCAAAAATCCCAACTTTTAAAACCCTAATCTTTCAGCTAATTATCGTTAAAAAGAGATCAATTTACACAACTCCTTGTTGGAACGATACTTTTTTACTACTTTGGTAAAATCGTGCACTTGCGGATTTTACACATCACATCCCAAACCTGCCACGAATGGTGAAGATGCACGACACGCGAAAGTAGAGAAGGTGAAATAGTGGATAGAATCCATGTGAATAGGAGAGAATCTTGCACTTCCCAATCTGTATATGCCAGATTCTCCTTCCCTACGGTGCGATCGACGTCGAAGAGAAAAACTGGAGGAATTTGAAGCAAAACAACTATTTTCACCATTTTTGTGTCGCGAAGAACTCATTCTACTTGTTGCTTCCATTGCAAGTAGTTTGTGTCTAATTTCACAAAAACAGCATGTTTGAAGGTTTTCACCACCGCCGCAGTAACGCGCTGAGCATCGGAGCTGGCGCGGTGGAGATCGAAACCGGAATTTTGAATTTCATGTGTAGGCGCCCATGATCGGATTAATAAGCTCTGATACCATGATAGAATTGGAGAAACTACATTATGAGTTTGAAGAAGCTTGAGTTTGCTAGAGGAGAGAGAAGGTAGTTAGATAAGAGAGAAAAAGAGAGGGAAAACATAATTTAGAATTGTGAATATTCCATTGTATTGATCTTGGTGATGATTACACATATTAATAGAAGCTTAGACTAACTGACAGTTGTTACAGCTTATATGGACAAGCCTAATCTTAGATCCTCATTTACATTAAACACTATACTTGAGTCTATATTATAATATGAGACTTGTATCTTATTTTAACAATCAAGCATATGTGTTGCTCGTTCAACCACCTGCATACTTGTTTACTCTTCCAAAATAGTTCCTATAAAATGCAAATAAGGACCAAAAGTGAATAAAACTTTTATAGAAACTAAACTTGAAAGCTTGTATTTTTGTAGGGACTAAAAACATATTTAACCGTTCTTTTAAATATGGGTGGAAATAGGTTGAACCAAGGTAAACTATGTTAGATTTGAGGTTGACTTGACCAAAAAGTTTAAGGCCAAAGTCTGATTGGTTACGTGTCATATACTTATATTTTGGTATAAGTTTGGTCATATTAAAAGTATGTTATGTTATGACTTGTAAGTCTACTTAATGCCTATTTTTTATTTATTTAAATCTTTAAATAAACAGTTCAACACATATTTAAATAGACTAATTAGTTACTAGATCAATGACATTAAATTCCTTTTTAAGATATAAAATGATAGTTAGAGTGTATAACTTTATATGTCGACCTATTTTTATGATATTTTACTAGTGAACAGACAGGTATTCCGTGGTCGTCTGTTCGATATTTTTATTGCGTTAATGCGTGTAAATTATGAAGTATATTTTTTTGTAAAATTAGTTAGATTTGATTAAAATTATATGTGTTTGCTCTTCTTGTTGCGCTAATACGTGTAAATTATGAACAATATTTTGTGTGTGTGAAGTTAGTTAGATTTTGATTAAAATTATATGTATGGGATTGGCTCTTCTACGGTTTTCCTAGCTTGAGCGCCCACCACTACTGTTCCATCAATTCAAAAACGTTACAACATCTTCTTCCATTCGGTGGCTACAAACGTGATTGCATCTTTGCAAAAGAATCACATTTCAACCACACTTGTTGACTTTTTTGCAATCATTGGTGGCATCGCCAACTTATGGTATCCATTGAGTGTCATACCATTAAGAAACCACTAGGGTTTTGCGGTTTTGATCACTGAAAGAGTTTCCCTGCAAGACTGTTCCATTTCTACACGTTTTCTTCTCGTTTGATTCTTCTCAGATTCTTCAGATCTGTTTGGTTACAACAGAGCCTGCCTCGCCATGTTTGATTGACAGGTTAAACTTGTGGTGCCGATGACTATTTCACCATCTGTGACGACACGAATTTCTCCCTCTCCATCGAATGCCACGGTCTCTTCTCAGATTGTCATGGTTCCTCACAAGTTCTTTACGGCGGCACTTGGCGGAAGGGGTTCTCCGCCTGATGACGCCCCCCTTCCGGTTCCTTGCATCAAAGGTAACGCGCTTTGTATTAAAATTGGGCAGGAAGAATAGTCAAAGGGTTTAACTGACTGTCATAATGCCCTCTGGGGAAGTCTGACTTTGGTTAAGGGCGATAAGCATTACACGGCGCGAGATTTGGCTAGGTTCGGCTTGGAAGCTTACACACAAATGGAAAATGGTGCCGCTTGAAAGGGGTTATTATGATTTTCATTTTGAGTCGGCTGAGGATTTACGAAAGATTTGGTCAACTGGTACTATAAATTTAAGGCCTAACATCAAAAATGAGTAAATAGTCAATTACCCCCCGAAATTGTAACTTTCATAAATAAAAAAAACCCTGAATTTTGCAAAACGTCAAAAAAAAAACCCTGAAATTGTCAAGCGTCTGTCAATTACCCCCCTCCGTTAATTTCCTCCATCCAACATGCTGATGTGGTCGTTAACTGCCACGTGGCACTGCCACATGGTTAGAAAAGTCAGGCCACGTCATACGAGGGTAATTAACTTTATTTTTTTTTAAAAAAAACTGATTTTTTTTCCTTTTCAAAATTAACATTTGTACCACCCACTGACTTTGCAAATACCCCCCTGAAATTCAACATTTATGTGCAAATACCCCCCTCAAATGTAAAATTTATGCAGCAAATATCCCCTCAAATTTATAACTTATATGCAAATATCCTCTCCAAATATAAAACTTATACGCAAATTACACCTTGAATCATAAAACTTTGATGGTAAAGTAAAAGTTATTCTTTTTAAAATCATGCATTGATTACATGATGCTCAAAACAAGTCTACAACTAGAAACATTTAAAATGAAAATGGTCATCAATGATGATATTCATACATCCTAGTTAATGTATTTAAATACATAATCTTAAGTCTGCATTTAACAACTTAAAAAGTAACATGGGAACAGAGATGCATATGCATCAAAATGTTGTGTTTTGAGAGCAAATAATTGCAGATCCTACAGAAAAAACAATTAACAAGGATCATATATATATATATGGCAAAGTTTAATTAATTACAACGGGAAGTTAAATTTTCTGCAACAGTAAAAGTGTAATGGCCATAATTTGTCATCATCTCGCCAAGGGGGAGAACCATTTCGAGCAACACCCTTAACATATAGAGAACTAGTGGTGTGTTCCGAGGGAACCCCTGAAGGAGCATAGCTTGAAATATCCCCAAGCTCTTGTCCAAAAAACAATTCTACCTGAGCCTACACACAGCCATCTATTCATGCACCACTAACGGTTAAAAACACTTTTTTTCCACTGAAAACCCTACCAATAACCTCTCCATCATCTCAAATTGTTTCCAGAAATTAACAAATGATATCATCCATAATATAGTAAATTATAGATTAAGAATAACTTTTACTTTCCCATCAAAGTTTTATGATTCAAGGTGTAATTTGCATATAAGTTTTACATTTGGAGAGGATATTTGCATATAAGTTATAAATTTGAGGGGATATTTGCTATATAAGTTATAAATTTGAGGGGGGCATTTGCACATAAATGTTAAATTTCAGGGGGGGTATTTGCAAGTTCAGTGGGTGGTACAAATGTTAATTTTGAAAAGGAAAAAAACAGTTTTTTTTCAACAAAAAAATAAAATAATTACCCCCTATGACATGGCATGACTTTTCTGACCATGTGGCAGTGCCACGTGGCAGTTAACAGCCACATCAGCATGTTAGATGGAGGAAATTAACAGAGGGAGGTAATTGACAGACGCTTGACAATTTCAGAGGGGGTTTTGACGTTTTGCAAAATTCAGGGGAGTTTTTGACGAAAGTTACAATTTCAGGGGGTAATTGACTATTTACTCCATCAAAATTTAGATGCCTACAAATATAGTTGTTTTTACTCTCTCTCATTTACCTGCGGGTCTCACATGCACAATAAATTTAAAAATAGTATATTTTTTATAATTTATAATTGAATTAATTTAATATTTTAAAAATTAGATAATTATGAATGAATAGATAAATTATTGTTACAATTTAATGATATAAAGTTATTGTTAGAACTCATTTAATATTTTTTTTTAAAATGCTGGTATAATTGATTATAGCTCTGTATTATTTTTCATTTTTATTATTTTAAAAGTTGGATTGATCTGATTGATCGAACCGTAGAAAATAGCGCAGGAGCGATGAGATGAGACAATAAGCAGAAGAGGATCTAGATCCATGACTTGTATGAAATTTAGTTGAAACATTTAAATGTCAAAATAAAAACGGTCTGCACTTCTAAACAATTGCCACATTTGGTTATTATATCGAAATTGATTTAAGTAAAACGACTCATGTTCTTTGTATTAGAAATAAAAGACATAAATCATAAAAAAAAAAAAAAAAAAAAAAAAAAAAAAAAAAAAAAAAAAAAAATTAAAAAAAAAAAAAAAAAAAAAAAAAAAAAAAAAAAAAAGAGAGAGAGAGACACATAAATCAACAATATCAAAGAAACACTGAAAATACTCGTATAAATTTAAATTTATTTTATAGATACTCTTATATTAATTACTCTTAATTCCATTGAATTACTTTTAATATTCTCTCTCATAATAATAAGGGCATAAATGAAATTTAGCTTCAACATATTTAAAATTTGGTCCATGTTTCTTATAAAAAGGATAAAAAAAAAATATGGACACTTTTGTTTCTTTCAAAAAAGACCAGAGGGGTCCTCGTGAACTTAGTTCAGTTGGTTGGGACAATGCATGAAATATGCAAGGTCCGGGGTTCAAACACCGGCCACTACCAACAAAAAAAAAAGAACAAAGGGAGTATATATTTGAAATTGATTTTATAAGCAACTGAATGTCGCATCATTTTGAGTTTTTTTATTAATCGCAAAAATTGAGTCCGATTTTTTAAATCGATTACACAAACACCCGCCACACAGGTTGGGAAGCTGGAGTTTCATATTTTGTAACATCTTACGACTCTTTCTTATCTAATACTAAAATTGTTTCACACCTATATGAAAGGGATATGATACAAGAGGAGTTTTAGTTCCAATGAGAATATGGGTTATGGAGGGTATTTTAGAAGGGAATTTTGTATATTAAGGAGTGGGAACTCAACTTCTCTTTTTTAGCAAATAAAGATTGAAATAGCTCTTACACTTACTGTGTTAAAAATCTTTCTCATTTCTCATAAGGAAAAGAAGGGTACAATGAAATCAGAAGATAGAGCATTCTCTCCAAGGGACACTTCCTCATTTTTTTTCCACCCTCCATGGAGAGGGAGCACCATGTAGTTAGGAAGATGATTGAACTTGTCAAGGAGTTAGGCAGCCGCTACCTGATGCGTCCAAAAGAAATACCTTGAGAGTAAGCGGGAGTGTATCGGAACAACCTGGAGATCCCGCACCTCAACCAGAGGCTGCACAATATGATTTGCATCCATGTGAGCCGTATTACTCCTCATTCATCAATAATAGTATATGCTTTACAAAGCAGAGGAAAAGAAACAAAAAGAACATTCACAATATAACCATTCAAAGAAAACCACCGTGAAACCATGCCATTTGGGTGGTAGTTTCCGTTTTCCTTTATAACTGCTGATAACAGTCTACAACTGTCTATGCATATCTTCGCTTAAAATCTTGACTTTCATGTTTTTTTTACTGGAGCGTAATACTTATAACACCTATGCTACAAGAGGTAAGTTTTGTTCTTTCGTAAACACCAAAAAACAAGACAAAATATTAGACATGACTTTCTAATCTATGTTCCAAATATTAAATACGGCAGAGCTATATAAACAAAACTTTCTGATTCCACTAACAAAAGTTTAGTGGAACCGAAGAAAACAACGTACTGTTTGATTTCACTGTAGTAAACTCTATCTCAAACTTGCATTGACAAAGTTCTGTGCTAATGATTAGGATATGATGACACCAACAGTCATATCATGTCACCATGATCACCGTGATGCCTTCTAGAGGATGAGGATAGTCATCAAATCTGGTATCATGTCCTTCTATGTTCACGACCTTCCCTCCTATGTCTGTAATCCTCATGGTCCCTTACACGTTTGTAATCCCCATCATCCGGGCTTCGTTTTCTTCGTCCAGAATCAATCTTCACATCTTCTCTGTAATCCTCATCATTCCTTCTACGTTTGTAATCATCGCCATCTGGGCTTCGTTTTCTTCTTCCAGAATCAACCTTCACATCTTGCCTTCCACTGTCTTCAGTTCTCTTCCTATAATCTCGGTCATCCCTCCTATCCAAATGGCTGTCATCTGTTTTTCTCCTATCATCTCGACTAGCCCGTCTTTCTGTGTATTTATCATCTAAGTCTCTTTTTCTCGAGTCTAGCTCATCTTTCCGTCGGTAGTCATCGTCTCTATGTTTTCTTCCCATATGCCTTTCTATGTCTTTCTTGTCGGCATGAAAATCCAGATCTCTTGCACCTCTTTCCAGCCCCGCTTTATCATCTCCATTTCCTTCAAGTCCTCTGCTTCTATCGCGATACCTATCTCTATTATTCGAGCCTGCCATCTCCTGATCCCTACGACCTCTATGACTATCATCTTTAAAATTTTCCTTCCTACCTTTTTTATCATATCGGTCATCCCTTTCATATCGCTGGTGTTTCGTTTCTCTCTTTGGACTTTCCGTGTTATCTCCATCAAAAACCATTTCGTATCTACACCATGAAATTGTGGTCGTTTGTTAGAACTGACATAATCACAGGCAGTAAAAGACAGACATATGCAATCAGAAGTACAGACCTTGCTTTATCTCCACCCCGTTGGCCATTATTGTCCTTCATGATAAATTTTGTGGGTTGTTTCATTGTAGCATCTCCAGTGCAATCCCTAGCAATATGATCAGTGGAACCACATTTGAAGCAACCACCACCTGCAGTCATAAATTATTGTATCAACATGGAGGGTTAGTTTCAATCGTTGACAACCAAACATAGGCTGGCATTCTGTATGATGCCATAAAATGAAAGTATAAAACAAATGCTTACAGTCACATCATTACCCTTATTATCTTTCCGCATGTATTGTGACCACAGTTTGGCAACACTTTGACTAAAATCCACATGTATCCTTCGATCATCAATCAAAGCATTATCCATCTGCAGATCAGGAGGCCATGAAGGAGAAATAAGTTTTTTATTCATCTAAAAAAAATTTGTATATGTAGTTGAAATTGTAAGTTTAAACTAAAAATTGCAAAAGAAAAGAACAACTCTGCAATCCAATACATCTAAAAGGCCAATCCAAATTGAAACAGGATAACAAAGAAAATAAAACAGCTAAGCAAGCAGGTTAAACAATAGCGAAATTATCATTATCTTTAGGAGATAAATACGCCAAACCCACTTAGTGAGATAAGTCTTGGTTGTTGTTGTTTAGGAGATAAATGTAATATTACACAAGACGGATAATGTTAACCAAGGAAGATTATGTAAGCTATACATAAGCTTATCAAGGAACTAATAAACCTACTAAAACGTCTGGTGTGCATGAAGCTAACAGTGTCATTTACTGTCCAGAAAAAGAGAGACAATATTACTTAGGAAAAAAACAGGTCAAGATCTCCATCATACCTTAAAATATGCCTGCTCGCATGCCAGTTTGTCTTCGAACTCTGTCATGACGCATAAGCATTAGATAACATTGATTGCATTAATAACAAGAGTAATTACCCCTTTCACAATTGCAGGGTAAGTTTGAGATACTCTCAGGTCTTAACATAATATCAAGATACTCTCGAGTCTTCACATAATATCAAGATGATATAAGATATTTACAAGTCTTCAAACAATAACCTTTTAATTCCTCTTAAAACTAGGAAAATGCAGATTCTCACTAATAAGTCTAAAAGGCCATTTAATGACAAAAAAATCGGAATAATTTAAACAATTGAGAATTATAAATTCCTGGATGAACTTGAAATTGCATAAATTTAACACAGATTGTGGACATACATACTGACCTATAAAAGCATAGCATAAACTGTCACCAGTCTTGTGATCACGAATGATTTCAGCCCTATAGACATCAAATATTTTAGGTGAGAACAGTATGTACAATATACAATATGATATTGTTAAATGTGTTAACAAGTCAAATCTTGAATATTACTCACGATGATACAGTTCCAAAGCGTGAAAATATTGTGTGCAAGTCCTCATCCTATAGTTTAAAGAGAAAATCATTAATTGTTAAGAAAACACTGAATGCTACCACGGTAAATATGAATGGGTAAAGAAGGAAATTATACAGATCCATAACAGAGCATAAAAGATTACCCACCTCAGTAACCGGATTCAATTTACAGACAAAAAGTACATTATCTGGAGGTTTAACCTCAGCGTCAGGAATATCCCCAATCTAAAATAAGGAAGAAAGGGAGTTATACAAAGGCATCATAGTCAGATGAGAGATCACGAAGTACAAAGATTTTGTGCAACATATACTTACACTCTCAAGCACAACTGCCCTAGAATGTGCTTCCTTTGATCTAATAACCTCTTCAAGTTCTCCTGGGTTTAATTGTTCATCCATGGGCACCCAATCATCTTCAAGTCTGACTTCATCATCAACCTAGTAAAATTGCATTTAGTCATCACTTTGAAGTTCAAATAGGTTTTCTTACTGAAGACTGTAAAATTCAAATATTCACTATAATGTTTGATATATGATTATAAATACATAAAATGTAAACCCAACATATTCATTCGACATCCATATATAGATGATGTTGTCATTCATCTCCAAATTAGTCATACAGTGACAGCATATATAATTCAATTCGTAAATTGTAATATCACGTTTCACAAAAAATAGGGGAGGGTGTGTTACCATCCTGAACTAGGTGAAAAAATAAAGTACTGAAATTAAACAAATTAATCGGTATAAATTAAGCTGAATAACTCTCGTATGATCCTATCCTTCTGCATATCTATCAGGAAAACCCTCTTAGAAACCACGAAAGAAATGCTAAGGGTCTCTTTGGGAGAGGGATTTTGGAGGGCAAGGTCTATATTTTAAAATATATTTCACATTTTAAAAAAAAAAATGAAAGAATACCATGATATATGGTCATATAACAATTCAATCACACTTCATTCAATTTTAGAAACATTTTATGGCTTGTGTAATTTAGAAAAGAAAAACAAGCCTTTACCTCCCCTCCCCTCCCCTCCCCTCCAATATCCCCCTCCCAAACAGACTCTAAAGTAACAGGTGGATTTGCTCCCTGGTTTGGCAACCATAAAAGGAATTGTTCCCACATTTATCAAACTTAACTAATGTAACTTCAAGCTTATTGCTTTAAAATGTGTCTGAAAAAATAACAGGTGGATTTGCTCGTGTAATCAAGTTAAGAAAAATGAGGTCAGTGATTTTTTTTCCTTTTCAATTGGAGTCATTCTCAGTTTCTCAATTCTCACAATTAATGATCTCGTAATAGAAAGGATCACTGATAAACATAATCCATTCGAAACGTTGCTTGGTTACAAGCTATAAAATTCAATTCTGCAATCAACCCTTCCTTACCTCGTCTTTAGGTTTTCCTTCTGGTGAAGCTTCAGGAATGAACTCAGGTAGCTGAGGAGGATCATCAAAAGGATCTTCCAGGATGTAAGTGTGCTTGATTCTGTTCAAGTAATGCAAGATGAATACATTACATTCTTCTCAAAAAGACAAAATCTAAAATACCTCTTTCAATCCACATTTATTAGTAGTAAAAGAGGAGTACAAACCGGATATTTTTAAATGGTCTTCCCTTTCCATCAGCATAAGCCTCATTAATTCTAGTCAAAGTCTCAAATCCTTCAGCTACCTCACCAAAAACCTGCAGGGATGGCAAGGCATACCTTAGAAACCAAACAAATAACTTCGACAGTATAAAAGTTGATAGAGTTAAGTTATAGTTAAGTTGCTTTTGTTATGATAGCTGCTTCAATCAGTCAAGCTTCTATTATATGCTTTTATTATATAAAATGTAAATGCACATGTGCTCTCTATTGTAAAGGTTCAATTGCATAACTGTAGAGTTGTTAGGACTTGTTTAACAAGTTTAAGAGCACCGTAAGATGAATTCCGTGTTCACTGAAGCTACCAATCAGAAAATACATTTTGAGCTGATTTTACATTTAGAATTTATCATTGACTAAATTATAAGCCTATTAACTTCGTAAAACATACTTATTACCCGTCATAATAACATAAAAGTTTAAATTTCTTGCAGCAGAAGTGAAATTTAGAAAAGATATCTATCCAAATCCTGAATAAGTAAATAATTCAGTGTATTCAATGCAATGATGCCCATGTACCCTGCGAAACAATCAAAGCAAGGAAAGGACGCCTAGAATACTTACCGTGTGCTTTCCGTCAAGGTAATCAAGGTCATCACGCAGAGTTATATAGAACTGAAAAAAGAAAAAGAATAGTAAGTGAAAAAATAGTTTATTCGATGCATTAACTACTCATGCTTTATACAAGGTTGTCAGGGAAGAACACATGTTGATCAAGTAACAGTAAAGCAATCATCAAGCTGCCACCAAAATCAATGTCATACCTGTGAAGCATTCAAATTCTCTCCTGCACTAGCCATGGCAACAGTTCCAGTCTTAGAATGCTTTAGATCAATATGAATCTCATCATTGAAAAATCGAGCTTGATCCCCATAAAGAAACCTGAAAAATCAGAAGGTCGTTGAACAAAATGACAACATCAAAGTCAGAAATTTTCCAATCAAGATTACTTCTCAAGCTCTCACACTCTTATCTGATGCACCCTATACAATGTAAAACAACGATCCAACAAACTTGTAGCAAGAAAAAGGAAAAATCTCAGAATTTGTATTGTGAATTTAGTGATTTACAGAATATCATATACAGATAGAGGAGATATCAAATACCATGTCTCCAGTGCAGAGAGCTGTCAATTTACACAAGTCCTAAATCCTAATAGATAGGTTAAATCCATAAAGATAAGAAACAATGTTTTTATTGTTGACCGAAATCCCTTCATTGAGAAGCCGAGTACCATTGAAGCACAAACTCAAACAGTGAATAAATATTATAGGGAATTTCGCCTTTCACGACAATTTATGAGAATGTCTTTGTCTCTCCCTCCTCAAATCAAAAAATATCCCACATAATCGACTTTTTTATTTACAATCCATGTTAGAATAGGTCCTAGAGTCCCCGTGAGTAGCTCAGTTGATAGGGACATTGCATTTTATATGCAGGGTTCAGGGTTCGAACCACCCCACTTATTCAACTTAAAAATTGAATTTCTAGCCACTAGGCTAATTGACAAAAAAGAATAAAAAATTGGTCCTAAAGTCGAATCCTCTATCAAATAAATAAACCCTAGTAATACAAGACTACTACTATAGTAAGGATTCAACTCAATTCCCACAAAAACCTAAAACTTTTCCTAACCCGTGAGCTCTTAGGATCCAACTCACCTAAAAAAAAAACTCATTACTACTAAGACACTGCATTTGGATATGCTAGCTGGTAGTAGTCAACCAGTAACAACATCTGTAACACTGACACTTCATATCGAAGACGTGTCTTACTGTTTGACACCGACACGACACATGTGATGTGATTACATTTAATCATGTCATTTTCTCAAAATTTTATTGATGTTGACGTGTAAGTGTTCATACTTGATAGGTAATAACAAACTAAAATACATTTTAACAATAACTGAAAATAAAAATCAGAAACTTAACTCAACTTCACAAACTCATATTAAAATATTAATCAATTAACAACCCTAGAAAACACAATTATGAAATAAAAAAAAAAGAGTAAAGGAAATTAATGAATTAGGGAATGTTACTTGTAGATAGAATCACCAGCAGTGCCAGTTCCGGTAGGATCACCAGTCTGAGCAGTGAAATCCTTTTGAACGGTATGAAACAAACAGCCATTATAATACTTAATCCTAATAACAACAACAATGTTAGCATACATAATGATGTGAAAGAAGAAAGAAAAAGAGAGAAGAATGATGGAGAAAACTGACTTGCAAAGCTTCAAGAAGTTTTTGCAGGTTAAGGGACATTTTTCGGTGTGTAAATCGATAACCATGTCGCCTAAACTTGTTACCATCAGTATTGACATCACGTCTGTTCGTTGGGGCGGGGGTTCACGCTCTCTGTCTACCTTATTCATGGGAATAGGATTCACGATCAATAGCAATCATCTTCACGAAAAACTAAACTACCATATGAATAAACAATGCACAGAGATATATAATAATGAATACTCAAATCCCAATTATCATCCCCCATGGACCCTCAAAATTCAGTCACACAGAATAACACACAAAACAGGAAATTGCTTACTCTGTTAATACAAATCAATATCATGTTCACAATAAATAGCAATCATCCCTAAACATTTAAAATTCACTACCCTCTCTTCCCTATCCAATCAACACATTCATTTCACACACCCATTACCCTAAACTCTAAACCCTAATTTATCCAAAACGAGACATGCAAAGGGCTGGTTGTGAATCAACCTTCTTAACCCTAAAAAAATAATGTCTGGGTTATTGTTTTTCAAATCAATTCTGGGACCCAAACTCGATTCGATTCGATTCGAAGCTGCTTCTTGTAGCTTCTGCGTTTGGTCAGAATCGATTCTTCACAAAAAACTTTTCATAAACAAAAGATAAAGCAAATATATCCTAATTTCTCATGTTTGCCCCCTCCGAAGCCAACTGTTACTCTAAAAGTGAAACAAAGAGAAGAGGAAAAAAACATAATAAATTAACTTAAATCAAAGGACAAAGTACCATAATGTATCAAGGGATCTTATCATCATCAATTATAGTAGAAACCTATGAAGCACAAACACTCCTCAGATTAGGCGTGTCCCGACGTGTCCGACACTGACCCTTGTAATTACACTGAATTATGTGATTTTTTCAAAATATTAACCGTGTCGGTGTGTCCGTATTCGTGTCGTGTCCGGTGTCCATGCTTCATAGGTAGAAACCAATAACAGCTATCTAAAAACAATGCTATATGCTGTTTCAATAATCTCTCCCAACCAATTTCATAGGATTTCAAATAAGCAAATCAATAAATCCAATTGAGTCTAACAAACTAATTAGGAAAAGTATGAATACACTAAACAAAACCTTCTTTATCAACAAAGCATGTGCATAAAACTCAAAAATTCTTCTTAACCCTAACCCAATCTCCACTACAATAACATTGTAAATAAAACTCACAAATTGCACAGGAAAAAAAAACAAAGAACTCACCAAAATCGATTGTGAGAGGTAATTGAGAGATTGAGGTGATGACAGTGAGGGTGAGAGAACGTCACTGCGGCGGCGGCAACAGGGATTGTGGTGGTCGCGGCAAAGAGTTGGGAGAGAGAAAGACGACTCTAAATTGTGATTTTGGCAAAAGAGTGAAAGTGCAATTACACATAATAAAATTTCAATTACCTTTTGAAATTTGAAATTGCATAATTTTGATTAATTTACCTCGATCGAATTTAAATACAATTAAAAAGTTAATTTGGTCATTACACATTCAAAATTAATTTTTAATTAAACTACCTAATCGACTAATAAGAATCACTTTTAAATAAGTACTCCCTCCCTCCCTATATCTAAACACTCATTTGACTTTATATTTGTCTCTAAAGTAATCCCTTTTTCAAATTACTAGATTCATTTATTATTATTTTTCTAAAGATACTCTAATTAATACTACTAACTTGTTTTGAAATATGAATAGTCAAATTTAATGTGCATGCAAACAAATGACAATTTGGTCATATTAACACACAAAATAAACATATTCATTACACTAACAACTTTTCTTAAGAAATGTAAAAAAAAAAAAAAAAAACAAAAAATACTCAA
>Ga0228711_1004717_pt1 | contig 20874 bp, 13 predicted proteins | sample MedpolnodulmetaG_2_FD_177996 | JGI IMG/M metagenome (GOLD analysis project Ga0228711, IMG submission 177996) | Root nodule microbial communities from Medicago polymorpha collected in Santa Monica, California, United States - brown nodules | ecosystem: Host-associated > Plants > Roots > Nodule... | reverse complement strand
TCCCAAATCGTGGCACGATTTTCCGTCTCAAAGTACTTTGCTCACTGCCTATCCAATCGTGTCACGGTGCCAGAAATCGTGACACGATTTTAGGTTTCCTGCAAATCCAATTTGAAGCCAATATACAGCACATTTGATTTTTGTGATTCTCTCTAATTAGGAGAACTTTCTTCATCTCAATAATAATCATAATGTTAAATTATTTTGCAGTTAAGATAATGGTTCCACCGATGCCCAAAAGAGGAAGAAGAAATAATAATGAAGATATGATTAGTGAATTATCTGATTGCATTAACATTCATATTCTATCTTATTTGGATGCCAAAATCGCCGTTCAAACCTGTGTTTTATCTAAGAGATGGGAATATCTTTGGAAAAAAATTCCATCACTTACATTGGATTCAACTCAATTTTCCACTTCATATAAGTTATCCACATTCCTTTCTAGGTTTTCCGATCTTCGTGATGATTCAATTGCACTACGCACTCTTGATTTTAAGCTTGTTACTCGTAGTAACGAGGACTGCCAATCAATCCTGTCTTCAATGCCCTCGTTTCAAACACTAACGTCACTTAAGCTTGCTGTTAATGTACGCCCTTGGGATTCTCTCAAAGCATTTTTTTCGGACTATCTGAAATTTCCAGCATTGGTTAATTTGGAACTGACTAATTTGATGTTTAGAGATAGTGAAAATGTCGGTTATGTTGAGCCTTTTTCGGTCTTCAAAAAGTTGAATAGTTTGATCCTCCGTGGTTGTGCTGCAAAGAATAATGCAAAGATCCTTATATCAAGTTTGTCGCTTATCAATTTAACTATCAATAATAATCTTCCCGGATGCTACCTTGAACTATCTGCTCCACGTCTTTGTTCCATTACTTTAACCGGTACTCCTGTTGCGATACTATGCGAGAGGAGTCTTGCATTTGTTAAAGAACTAAATTTTGATACAAATATATCTCCTGTGCGTCGTTCATCGGGGACTCTATTAAACTTGCTTCAACAATTTCCTAACATAGAATCATTGACAGTCTCAGCATGTGCTCTTAAGGTACTTCAACTTTTCAATATTTTGACATTTTCTTCTTAAGATGCTTTTTGTCTCTAAAGTTTGTCAAAAAATCAATTGACTTGCATTTATCTTTCTCACCCCATATTGCTTAGGTTGTCTCCCTTAATCCTGATTGGTGGAAGCATAAGTTACTTTGCCTGCATCACTTAAAGAAACTAAAAGTGAAAATAGAACCATCTATTTCCTTTCCTACTGGAATTGTTGACATCTTGCTGTAAAACTAGCCGTCGGTAGAAGTTGACATGATAGATGCGAGACGTCACTGAAACTTATGCAGGTGCCAGGTAGTTATTTAAAAGATTTGTAGTCTTTGTTCTTGTTGAAAAGTTCATCCCAACTGATTATTATTATGTTTAGTTTGATCATGTGATTTGCCTAGGTGATAAGTCGTCCGTGACAGTTTATGAAGATTAAGGGAATTACCTAAGATGTATTTTGAGCCCGTTTGGATTGACTTATTTTTGAGCTTATGCAAATAAACAAGCTATTATGTATTATTCATAAGCTTGTCAAGGTAGGTTATGAGAAAACATCCTATGAAGATACAATATTCGTTAGTGAGATCTTATGAATCAACATAAAAGTTTATTTATTGGCATAAGTTTATTTTCGTAAGCTCAAAACTATGTCAATCCAAACGGGCTCTTAGTTTCTTCACGCCTAGGCCAATAATTTCTCTATTTGCTTGAGATATTTTCCTCTTCATATTTTTTTCTACTGAAATCACAAATGAAATTCTTACGTTCATTTCACTCAAATATGTCTTCCCTGTATTGTAAAGTCTATAAAAGACTTGTTAGCTGAGTGATGGCTTAATACCTCATTTAACAATTCTTTGATGATTAGCTTTTACCATTTCAAAGCCTGATATGGTCCACCCATAGTCCAAATTTTAAAAATCTCCGTTTAAGTGTTTATGTGTTATCAATGTATCTTGAATGACAGTTACGACGTGCTGCAGGTGTTGAAATATGCAGAAGAGTAACTCTATTGGTTTTGGGCCTACCTGAAGTTGCAACACTGCAGGAGCTAAATGAAGAAAGGATTTAGCAGTTGATTAGCGACTAGTTGGCGTTATTGATTTGCCCGGCTATGTTAGTTCTTTTCATTTTCAAATAGATTTAGTTTGGTCTAATCAATTTTTAGTACTTAAATCAATGGAGTGTGGTATGCATGTTCTTTTTTCCTTTGTACCTTTTTAAACTTTACAAGTTACAAATTTAGTTTATACAGTGACCAAAGTCTGCATTTTTAATACATATAAAATTCAATCATAATAAGAAGGTTGTAAAATGCACATAAAGCTGTATTTTATCTCATAGCTTTCCCCCACCAAGTGTTTACATGAGAAACAATAAGAATAAGTGTACAATATTTAAAGAAAAAATAAAGCATGACCTAAACTTAACATGTTTGTTCTTTATTCTTTTTTTCATGTCACAGTTCTTGCGTTCTAAAGTTAATTTGTTTATCAATTAACTCTAGGATCCCTAAATCTCCGGGTAAATGCACATTTTGTGCATCAACTTCCATGGCTATGTTGAGATTGAAAGACAAGCTTAATGTTTTCTCCTCCGACGTATCAACATCGTCTTTCCCTATGTTTTCAGAATATGCAGAAGTTTTTTCAGAACTGAAAATGACAATAGCATATCCTTGAGTGGTACAGATTCAGCACAAGGAAGTGTTATACTTCCACTTTCAATTGTTTTCCTGATACCCTTTTGAGTAAAGTAATCAACTTGCTCAAAATCATCCATGAAGAACACCCTATGAGGTTTCTCATTCACTGCTTCCCCAAACCTCTGCAAATAACTACTACCAAACTTATCTCTTGGCCTTTTCTTTTTCGATTCCTCATTTCCCTTGCAGGAGAAACAACTTATACTAATGGTGACAAAGTTACTACTGTAAGAGCCAAAAACAACTTTAGCTCTTTTGACATCAATTCTTTAGTTTGAGAAAAAACACCAAGAAATAACATCCAAGTTTCTTGTTTACCATCTCTCTTCATCAGGTGTTTCTCTTTCTCTCCTCCTTTTCTCATTCCTGACCTGCAAAGAAGGACAGTGCTGCAATCTCCTTAGTTACTTCATTTTGGTTTGGAACCTTTTTCTCTAATGCATCACAAAGAATCTTCATATTCTCATCGTTGAATTCATCGAACATTTGAGAGTTGTAACCATGTTGGCAAATTCATCTTCAAAATATTCTTCCTTGAATTTCATCTTGCTTCTCTCTTGAGCTTGAAAATTACTGAAACAATGTAAACCAGTTAATAGAGATAATAACATTGCTGAAAAAGACATGCATTCAACAACAACAGTAAAAAAATAATAACACAGGCATCAAAAGCAAAATATAGAAATATACCTATCAAGACTTAAAGTAAGGCTCAAGCTACCAGCACAAGTTGTGATAAAGGGGTGAAGTTCCCGAATAGTTTCAACAGAAGGATGAAACGTTTTACATTTCATGTAATGTTTAAAAGTTGCAATCCCCAAAAGCCACAATTTACCATTCTCCTCATTTTCACTAATCAATTTTATAATCTCCACAACCACGTGCACCACATAACAATGGTAGCTTGTTCTTCGTTCAATATAATTTGTCCAAGACTCAAACAACCATTTCAAATCACCCAAGTATAAAATAAACCCTCTTTCCACATAGCTAATATTATTAAAGCAAACAAGAGGTACACTGACAAAATTTGTCCTTAACTCTCCTTCAACATTTCCTCTCTCCAACCTTTGCCTCACTCTCCTAGCTACTTCCTCAACATTTGCAACACTATCACCAACAATAACTGTGTTTCTTCTATTTCTCACAAGTTGATTCAAAACATTACTTGCGTCATCTACATCGTCAATAACATGGTCTATAGAACCACTAAGTTGATCAAAAGATCTAGATGAGAACACATTGTTACCACCATGAACTTGAGGCTTATAAATGCCTGTTCAACCTTGGTTTTAACAAGTGTACTCGAGAAACCAGCTTCTCTCATAACTCTACAAGGGTCATCAAGAATAGAGATTATTAACTGCTCAACCTCAATCCTCAAGGCTAAAATAGATTGTTGTTGGTTCTTAATATAATTAGCACGACGTTGGTGACCCTGAGCACGTTTGAAGGCTGCAACTAAGGAATTGGAAAGTGAAGGAGATGAATATTGAGGACCACCCAAAAGAGGACTTGGTATTGTGGATGATGGAAAACGGTTAAGGGAAACGTTGAAACATATCTCTAGTGCTTTGAATTGGAGGGGATGAGAATGGCATTGAAGACAAGCTTCGTAGAGAAGGGTAGTGGGATTTGAAAGCATGACGGTAGCAAGATGAAGAGGAATCACACGTGAATGACCTCTACTTGTTGCTAGATTAACAGCTTGTTTAACGAGTATCGCAGCCTCGTGTGTCAGAGCCTGCAACTGTGTGCTGCATATTCTTAATCTCATATTTCCACTTAACTAAAGTATTTAGGTTCAATGAAGTTTATTTGGAATGAAACTTGAAAGTTAATAATTTGCAGTTAGTTAAATATAAGCTATATAATTAGGCTACTAGTACTAGCTATAGCTTGAGGAAGATATATGTGCTACTAAGACCAATATAGATATGATTTTAATTTTGTGCCTTTCTTGTAAGTGAGGGAATTTGCTTGTGAAAGTGCATTGCATGTGATGCACTTTTTGCTTTCTCTTTTTCTGATATATGTAAAGTTATGTGGATTATCAAAAGCTGCTTGTGTTGAATCTTGTTGAACCATAAAAAATGTTGTAAAGCTCAAAACTTGATGATGGAAATACAAAAGAAAAAGAAACAGTAGAAAAAAGAGTAGAGTCTGCTGCCAATAACGAGGTAATGAGGAAAAAATAGGAGAGGAAGGGCTGTCTGTTTGAATGGACAATGGTTGCCTTTTCTTTTTGTCTAATCTCGAGAAATCAATGAATGATTGATGGAATAGTCTTTGAATGATTGATCGAATAATGTTCCACTAAATCAAATAAAAAAGTGAGGTTTATATGAAACCAATATTCTTCAAATATGTCTATCTTCTAGTTCATTACAAAAGTTGGCTTTATGAAAACAACACAAATTTACCTAAACAAAATAATGAGCAAAAATGGAGTACAATGAGTACCGCATAGCATACCAGTACCCGATACGTATATGACGCAGTACGGAAGCGAGGCTAGCAAGCGCTAAACCTAGATAGAAAGAACAAGTTCGCAAGCGACAAACTTGTGAAAATAGGGTTCCAGAATACACCAGAATTGAGAGAAAATCTCGAATAATTTTATTGAATAAAAAAATGTGTCTCTTTGCCTGCATAAGTTCTGCTTATATAGTGAAAAAAATAACAAACCCGTGGGCCGAAATAAAATAAAACGAAATAATAATAGAAAGATCTAGAAAATTACTAAGATTTGACTAAAATAAAAAAAAGGCTTAAATATTGCACTCGTCCCTGCAAATATGCCTCGTTTAAGTTTTGGTCCCTGTAACAAAAAAATTTGTTTTTGGTCCCTACAAAATTTTTTGTTTTTTAAAATAGTCCCTGACCCCATTTTTGTGATGATTTGTATACGTGACACATGATGACTGGACCTATTTTGTAGTTTTTGTTCCCTGCAAAATATTTTGTTTTTTAAACAGGTCCCTGCAAAAAAATTTGTTTCTGAAAATAGTCCCTGGAGGGACTATTTTAAAAACAAAAAATTTTGCAGGGACCAAAAACAAATTTTTTTTTTTACAGGGACCAAAACTTAAACGAGGTATATTTGCAGGGACGAGTGCAATATTTAAGCCTAAAAAAAACTATAAAATTACTAATAAAACCCAATATGTTTTGTTACGTGTTCCATATCTAAAGCAATAATAGCGAGCTTCGATCGGACATGGGGCTTCACTGTTTTTGTAACTTTTACTAACATTCACTGGAACACCTTGAAAAGAGCTGTGAACCGTATTTTGGTAAATCTGGAGGAGCATTGGGAGTAATAACTTTGACTATTTGATGTCAATTTGAGACTAACCATTCACACTTGAACTTCAACGTCCACTCATGTCAGATCAGATATGCTCTAAGAATTACATTGCTTCCTCCAGAATGATACTTGAGGCATTGAGGCCAATGCTAAACCGTATTTATGGTGTATTTGACGATTTGGGTAAAGAGGAGTAAAAACAGCTGCATTGGAAGGATCTGCAATTGGAAAGAGACAAAATGGTAGAGGAAGAAGATAAACTTTTGGATTATAGAAACTGAGACCATATTATGATTAATTAAAACTAGAAATTTTACTAAACAAGAGATAGCCGATAGCTATTTATACATAGTTTAATATTAGTTATAACAAATTAACTTTTAAACTAGAATATAACATCAAAACTAATAACTAAATAGTCTAACTAACGATAACTGCACCGCCATATTATCACTGATAATTATCTTATGCATTTAGTGATTTGCTAACATTAACCATTGTTATGTAACTAAATAGTCTAACTAATAAGTAGAAATTTCGTTCATCGATGTGGTCGATGATTGGAGCTGTAACTCAGTTCTAGACACAAAGTCTGTGAATGAAGTACAAGAAACCGATACATAAACTCCAGTTGGCTGCGTTCCCGGTAATTCCATCAAAGGTTCATTTGGATTCAAAAAAATGTGCACAACTTTCCTCATCTTTGGCCTAAACAACGAATCTGGATGCAAGCATGCCAATCCAACCATCAAACCCCTTTTTGCTTCTTCCACATCAAAAGAATTTTTCAGTTGTTGATCAACACACTCAAGTATTTGATTTTGAGCATGCAAATTCCATACATAATCAACTAAACTGCTATCTTCCATTACCCTTTTTGACCTTTTACCACAAATGACTTCAAGTATAACCATGCCAAAGCTATATACATCTGATTCAGGTGTAGCTTTTCCTGTGAATCCTATTTCAGGTGCTAAATAACCTGGAGTTCCAGCTAAATTTGTAGTTACTGAGTCCTCATTTTTTAGTAACCTTGCGAGTCCGAAATCGCCTAAATGAGCATTGTAATTAGAATCAAGCATTACATTGTTAGGTTTGACATCTCTATGAACAACAGGATTTCCACACTCTTCATGAAGGTAGAGCAATGCTGATGCCAATCCTGTTAATATCTTGTACCTTGTTTGCCAATCTAGAAAGTCCTTGCCTATGAAGTGATCAAGGCTTCCATTTTGCATGTAATCATAAACTAAGAGGAGATTCTTGCCTTCCTTGCACCAACCTTGGAGCTGCACCAAGTTTTTGTGCCGAAGACGACCGATGGTACATATTTCGGCTAAGAACTCTCTTTCACCTGTTTAGACAATCCAAACAAAATGGTTAATAACAGAAGAAAAGCAAAAACAATGAAGAAGTCTTGTGGAGTTTAAGGAAGATATCACAAATAAGGAACACGTGGATTTCCACACTCTTCATGATTAGGTATATTGGTGTTGATTCACGGTGGTGCAATGATTGATATCAGTTCTATTTAGGTCAAATATATAGGCGACGTACGACTTGTGATATTTCCCAATATACACAGGTTTAGTTGTATTCAAATTCCAAAATATTTTCATGTCATAATTTTTTACCAGTTACCAGAACATACCTTGCTTAGAGGTTGCTGAAATTTTCTTTACTGCTATGGTTTTTCCATTTTCCAACATAAAGCCTTTATAAACACTTCCAAATCCACCTCTTCCCACAAGATTTTCTTTACTGAACTTACAAGTTGCTTTCGACAGTTCCTTGTAGCCGAACATCTTAGGCGCATCTGCAGCCGTCCTCGATAAGCTCTCGATGTCTTCTTTTCGATCACCCTTTTCTTTTCTTTTATTCCAAGCTTCCCAAGAAACAGAAAGTAAACTAACAAACACAAGAACTGATAAAACAGTTGTCAATATGATCTTGTATTTTCCAACTTTACTGTGTTTAACAGAAAGAACAGGCAATGGCACTGATGTGAATAACCAATTTAGGATTTGATGACTTTGAGGAAAAGCTTCACCAGTTGAGGCTGTGAAACCAACATAAACTGAGCTTGGAATTATATCAGGTAAGTGAATTGAATGGTTTAGAACACTCTTTAATTGGCTATTTGAGTATCCTATCGAAACAAAAATCATTTTAGTCCATCCATTATAGTCAACTTTAACCATAATATCTCTTCCACTTTTGAGGTCAACATTAGTGCTATTGAGACTGCGAAAAGCAACTGGATTTGTGATGCTTGTTGTGACTATGCCAATGTGATTTCCATCTGGATCAAATTCATTCATGTATGTGTCTAACTCCACACCAATTTGTTGAAAAACCCCACCTGCACAACAATACTTTTAGTTTAGATATTATTTTCCGATGCAAACTTGGTAAACTAAAGTGTCAGAGTTTTATATGTTTGTACTTTGTAGCACCGACACTTTAAATTGAAGGAGTGTTAAGTGTCCAATACGTGTCGGTATTCAACACTGTAGTTACAATCAATTACTTCTATTTTTGAAGTTATTACTGATGTCTATGTGTCAATGTCGTGTACTCTATAGGTCAATACAACCTTATGAGCGGTATGCATCTTGCGAAGTAATTTAAACAAAGACAATGGAATTATTACAAATTTTTCCTAGTGTTTCAGTCATGAAAGCTGTCACCGTTAGTTAGATTCTTGTTGAAATATAAAAATGGGTTAAATATGTTTTTGATCCCTATAAATATACCAACTTTTCGTTTTAGTCCCTCTAAAATTTTGCTTTGACTTTTAGTCCCTATGAAATTGTCAATTGTATTTAGAAGGACTAAAACGAAAAGTTGGTATATTTCCACAGTTAAGTTTACCTTGAGTAGACCTATCAAACATGCCAAGATAAGAACCATAGCTACCATTAGGTGAAGGCCTATTATCTTGTGCAAATACAAGTGCAATTCCATCACCGGAGCTGGTTGAGTTTTTTACGAACGGAGTGATCCTAATAGTGAAGGTGGTAGTTATAATTGCTGGCCAAGCATGCACCGGATGCGGATACAAAACCCTACCTACTTTGTTGTCTGTGTTAGATGTTCCAAACATTGAACCTGAATTGTTGTTTTGTTGTGTCTCTGGCTCTGGTGTGAGACTTATATAACCATTTCCTGAAGTCGCTGATCCCATACAAAGTAATTCACCATTGTTGCAACTTTCAGGGCTAAAAGACATAAAGGAGAATGTAGTTGGACTAATTACAGTGCTTGTTGTTGCTGTTAAAGTTTTGATCAGCAAGGTAAAGAGAAATAAAAATATGAACATGATTGTGGTAAAGGGCTTGGAACAAAACATCTTAGTTTTAATCCTCTTTTTTTGTTCTTTTTTAGTGTGCTTAGATGTTTATATAGAGGTGATTATTATATAAGTTTGTGTTTTGAATGTTGTTTTGTTGTATTATGTATTTTATTTAGTTTGATGTTACTTTTGATTTGGGAATCAAATATATGCTAATTGTTGAATTATTAGATTAGATATGTGTATGTGGCGTTTCAATATGGGACAAATTTGAGAATGGACAAGGAGTATTGGTGCTCTTTTGGAATATGCATCAATTTGTCTTATAATGAATGTTTGACCCTTAAATTCTTATCTAACCAAAGTAGAATACACACACAAAATTGTTGATATTTTTAAAAAAGTAGAAGAAAAAAAAAATCATATAACTTGTAACCTAAAAAAATCATGTTTGCTACCCTTATTATTTTGGATTGATTACTGTGGAGATTCTTGAATTATTTGAAGTTTTTTAAATAAGTTACTGAAATATAATATTTGTAATTGAATTTTTAAACTTGTTCACAATTTCTTTTCAAAAAGTCTAGTGGCAAAACTCAAACATACTTTAGTGTGGAGGAGATATGTATTGAGGGTTTGAATCCGCACTTTAATATATCAAACATTTATGCATACTTTTCAACAACTCAACTATTTTTTCTTCTAAATGTCAATATATACTACCCATTAAAAAAAATATTAATCATGGATAATTATGCTCTTAAGTGTAAAGTAATATAATAAATTGGGTGAGTGTAAAGTAATATAATAAATTGGGTGAGATGCATTTATATCACCCATATAGGTGGCATGGATGTGGATGCTCTTTGATGATTATACAAACTCATACACAAAGCAAGTTATGTAATTCATCATTGGTTCTACTCATCCCAATGCAATTTTAGGATTGCTTGTCTCCCATGGAAAACTGTGTTGGTTTGCTTTAAATTTGACATTTTCATCTACCAAGATAGTTAAAACTAAGCCAATCAAGCTTGTAAGCATCTATCTACATTTGTAAGCAATAATTCTTTATTGTGTAAGCATTGAACTCATTTTCAGCTTAAGTCGATTTGTTTAGCATCTAGAACATGGAATGCATCTACTATTTCAAGGCAAGATCAGATCATGATTTGCTAGATTCAAAGAATGATGATGGGCACATGATTCTTGCAGAAGTATAAGCCTGGACAGCTAAGAAAGGAGAAAAAGGAAAGAAAAAAAATGGGAAAGAAACAAAAAAGTAAATAATTATCTAATGACCAAGAATCATTATTTCAAAGAGATAATTGAATGACCAAAATGTAGCACTGCATCGATATCATAAATAGTGAGTCTTAATTGTTCCATTCCATTAAGAACAAAAGGACTAATTAGACTTTATTGGAATTTCTGAAATCCAAATTATGTACAACCCAACAACAGTTTTGATCATTGGTGCAAAAGAAAAAACGGCATTAATATCAATATCACATTGTTGCATGTTCTTAAATTATGTTAAGCACCATAGTGTAAGCTACACCACCAATAACCCGAACGGATAAGCTGATATGTTTGAGTAGGTTCTACATCTTTGACCGACTGCGGCTCAAGCTAGCTTCAATTGAACCATGCGGCTCATCCGTTGGTAAATACACATCGTCATCAAACTGCATAAGAATCAGTAGCATTTATAAGCTTTATTGATGTCACGGTATTAATAGAAACCTATATTTTTGCAGTAACTGTTAAAACATTACAAATTCAAGAAAAGGTGGTGTTGTGGTTGAATGAAAACCTAATGGGTTTAATCAACTTCTGCTAGCTTTTCAGGGAAAAGATTCAATACCTTCACAAACTGACCATTCTTGTTCGAGAGATTGACTGGTATGAAATGAATATTTGGCATCTTTAGTTGAATAGAAGCTATGTCAGGAAATCTGAATCATATCATTTAACTGTCAGTCGAAACATGATTATAGCATATGCACTAAATTTGTAGCACTTAGAGAACAACAGAATTTAGAACAAGATTAGGATCCATTTAAACATGGATATCATATCTTATAAATACTGATAGAATACTTTGTAATTATCTTATTTATTGCTCTTAAACTTGCATTAAGTGTCTCCGTGGTGAAGTTGAAACACACGGTTTCACCATATCCTTTCTATTTTCCTCTCTCCTTCATCAGAGACAATAGAGAGGTAGATATATTTCGGTAGGCACACAGAGAGGGTAGGATTGAGACAAACCTGTTTAGTGCCGCCTTCGCCATCTGGTAGAGGGTGGCTTGAACAGATGGGCTATAGACCCCTTCCTTTGGAGAACCAAAAAAAGTATCAAGCAAAACTCTTTTCACATTCAGGTACTTTTCTGTAAAATAAAGCGGCTTCTTGGGGACGCTATATAACGATTCATATGAATACCTACACAACCACATTCCATTTAGAAGAATGAATTCTATTTCCTAGTTAAAGAGAACACATGTACAATGATTTCCTTAGTTGGAGGATGTGGTATAAATTTCCACCAAATAATGAATGAAAAGAAAAATTTCTAGAAATTGTTATGAATTTCATCAATAATTAAGCCTCTAGAATCAACCTCTGAAAGATTGAGGAGTCTATTTCAAATTTTGTGACTTTTCTAAAAACATTACAGGAAGGCAACTTAGTTCTTACTTCTTGTTCATTAAAATTTGCCAAGTATGTGTTTAGTTATGCGTTGACAAAAATTGATTTTAATGAACTGATTTTGGCTAAAAGTCACTTGAATATAAAGTGATTTACGTTTGGATACATTCATGTAAAAGTGGGTTGAATAATAAATCTGAGGCTAAAAATCAATTGTAGAAGCAAAAACTCCTAATTCTGTTTTCAAGTTAAAATCAATTCTACTCGAGAAAATCCAAACATGTCAAAATCAATTCTTCACATCTGGAATTACTTTTGTCTCCTCCAAAAGTGGAAACAAACATATGTTTGGTTCTACGGTGACAAAAATTGGTTTTTGAATGAATTGGTTTTGTAAAATTGATTTTATATAAAAGTGAGTTGAATGTAAAATGGTTTATGTTTAGATAAATTTATATAAAAGTGAGTTGAACAGTAAATTTTAATGTAAAAATCACATTTAGACTCAAAAGCATCAAATCCTAGCTTCAAGTTAAAATTAAATCTGCAGGGACAAAATTAACTCTACTCGAGAGAGCAACCAAACATGGCAAAATTTTACACCTTTAGAATCAATTCCGGCTACTATAAACATTGAACCAAATATAGGCTAAGACTTGGAACAGAATAAAGAAATTACCTCCATAGTGCAGTTACTTCTGTTGCCAGCATCCTCTCGCGTGTATCAGGAAGTATGGTATACTTGTCCCTTACAAAACCTTCAAAACCAGACTGCACGCAAATCACAACAAATCCAATAGAAAATCAGCTTGTATTTTCTTAGCTTGCGCAAACTCTCTGAAACTGTATAATATGATACTGAATATATAACTATTACTCGGTGTCTATCATTTACAGCCAAGGAAGAAATTTTAAACACTGAAAAGTAAAAGAAAAAAAATGATGTACAGAAGCACGGCTGGGAAAACTACATGAGAATTAAAAAAGAAGTTTGTATTCTATATTACAAGCTTACTTTGGTTGTCTTCAACACTGACAATCCTTCAATACCAGAAGTCAATTGTAGTGCACCAGACTTTTTTACTATTGCCTCTGTTGTATGCTTCTCGGATCCAAGTTTGAAACCTTACAAAAAATAAAATCAAACAACTTAAGGTTGGAAAAGAAACAAACAGCAGTTTATATTTATAACTGAAAATTTCAAACATATTGTTTTTTTAACCAATGATACTTAAATAAAGAATAAACTGAAAAATAGTAAACTCTAATCAATAGTTCCAATATTATACACAAGTTTTGGACCAAATAATAGATGAAGTAAACTATCACCAAAATACTTCAAATTTTATAACGAAAGATAGAAACTTCAACTGTCACAAAAAGTAAATACAAAAGCTAACAAAGAACCCCTAAACAGAATGCAATATATACACACGCCTTCTGAAACAAGCATTATTGCAGTGTATAATAATTTTACTAACCATGGTCATGAGGTTGACCATCTACATTAACACGCTCCCACGGTTTCTCCACAATTTTTACAATAGCAGTGGTAACCTTCAAAAAAACCAAGTAGGAATTTCATTTTGTTCTACTAAGGTAATGAATGTAAAAAATAAATTAAAAGAAAAACATAGTGTAAGATAACTAAAAAAGGAACAAAAAATATGAAAAATCTCTATAATGAGGAATTAAATTCTACGTCACCAACCTGGCTGTAAAATGATGTGAAATGTTTGGCAAGTAGAATGGCAAAGTCCTCCACAGAAAGTATTTCCGAACATTCTTTTGCTTTTGCATACACCTAATTACACATTAGTTAAAAATTCAAAACTGATGTTAACATGTGTGATGGAGAATGAAAATGGTCTAGCAGTAGATTACATATTACATCAACATACATTATTTCTTCTAACCACATGCAAACATTTCCAGTTTTGTATAAATTCATTTTAACATAAACATATCCTAGAACAAGAAACTATTATCAAAGTTGCGTGTGTGATTTAACCTTAAAATTTCAAACTTAGTCAAATTTGACTTAGATACCATGACAATGTCATATACTACTACTTTCCTTATTCTAAAAGACTATCTGAAAAAGAAAAAAAAAATTCAATATTCTAAAAGACTATTTATATTTGGATTGGATTGGCTTATTTGAGCTTATCTACTGTCATAAACACTTTTGACACTATTTAGAACAACTTATGAAAACAACTTATGACATGTTTTTAAACAGTTTTCATCTTATTTGATCTCCATGAAAGCTTATGAAGACAACTTACAGATTAAACGAAAGCAGATTGACTTTATCTTATCTTGTGTTATAGAAATAGCTTATTTAAGCTATAAGCTGCAAAATAATTTGGTTATCCAAACAGGGCCTATATAAGAATGATATGACTTATATTATATGTTTCTAAAAAATAATTAAGATTTTTAATTCTAATAACTTAAACTGTAAGAACATTTATATTTACATATTACTTCATAGCCTTGCTTGAAATCCCAAGATTTTTTAATTACAAAAAGCATTTTAAAATATGAATTCAGTACATCTCCTAAAAAGCATCAACATCACACATCTAAAATCCGTTTGGATTGACTTATTTTTGAGTGTATGCATAACAGCTTATGCAAATAAATAAGCTTTTATGTATTATTCATATGCTTGTCAAGATAGTTCGTGACAAAACAGCTTATGAACACACAATTTTCGTTAGTGAGAACTTATGAATTAAGCTAAAAAAAGTAACTTATGAATTAAGCTAAAAAAAAGTATATTCATTTATTCAAATTGATAGAAAACATAGAAAATGACACAAATTCAACATCGCTAAGAATAAAAAGGATGAATTTGCAAACAAAATTGATGATCATTATGAAGTGAAGTACCTTTAAAGATCCAAAAAAAGCCACAAACTCAACAAACACAAATCAGCTCACAGATTCAAATTCAAACTAGAAAATCAAAATCATGAAAATAAAAAAAAATAAAAAAAGGGGGGGTGAGTTAGTAAATTACGGTGTTCTTCATGGTATCAGTAGCAACAATATCAGAATTATCATCACGAACATAAGAATTAACGCAATCTGAAAGAAGATTGATACTAACGCGCCATTCAACAACAAAGTGTTGTTTACCATCTTTACTCTTCCATACACGAGCAACTCTTACTCTCTCTTTCCCATGTCTCTGTTCGAATTCGAATCCTTCCACGTTCTTCGCCATCGATCGTGCTTTTACTTTTTTCTTTCTGTTTCCTTTTTTTGGGTTGAGAATGGTTAAGTTTTTTACGTCGTTCTATTTATATCTAAATGAATATGATGTTGTTAAAATACTTTAGAGTTAGGGGGATAAGGACAGTTCAGTATTTTATGCCCGCTGGTTTTACTCCAATTTCTGTGTGCGACTTGTGCCATATTTTTATCGGAAATGATACTTTTACATCCATTTTTTAACAAATTTTTAACAACTCACATTATGTTTTTATTCTTTCTATTATTTTTGACCAATCATAGAAGAGAATTATAAAAAGTTGTCATGAAAGTTGTAAGAAAGAGATGTACAAATATCACTACTCTATCTTTATTGGCTAGAATTCACTTTTTTTTAAAGTGAATAAGTGCAATGTTCGGGATTCCAACCCCGACCACTATATATAATAATGCATATTCTTGTCAACTGAACTATGTTCACGGGGACTTACTTGTAACATCATTGTCCCAACAAATTGAGTATTTTTGTAAAAAAAAAAAATTGAGTATTTTTGAATTGACCTATTTTTTAACCTACGAAAACAGTTTACGTAAATAAATAAGTTTTATATTAACTTTTTTTGAAAAAAAAAATTTACTAACTTTTTTTAAAGAAAGTTTTATATTAACTTATAAGTTTCTAGTTACCTTAAAAAAAGTTCTTAGTTACGAAAATTATATTCTTATAAAAAAAAATTAATAAATTATTTTGACAAATTTATGAAAGATAAATAAAAACTTATTTGTTTGTATAAACTAAAAAATAAGTCAATCCAAACGAGATGTTAATGGTGTTTGAATTGATTTATTTGAGTCTATCTACTAATATAAGTTTTGTGAGGTTGTTTGAAAAAATTAAGAAATCAGCTTGACAATTTTCATTAACTTTTTCAATTTATTTTCATAAGTTATTCAATATAGCTTATTAAAATAATTAAAACTTATATGTAAACATTATTTTATTCTTTTCATTATTATTATTATTATTATTATTATTATTAATTGTTATCATTAATATTATTTTTAGTCACTTTTAGATAGAACAGTGCTACTTGGTATTTTTTTTTTATGATTATTTCAGGAAATAATTAATGGATTAGTTTACTACAAACCATAGTTTTGAAAACCGGACCGGCTCGGTCGGTTGGACCGGTCCGACCGGGAACCGGTGGGGTGACCGGTTTGAGTCAACTAGCGGATCGGCCATGCATTCGAACCGGTATGAACCGGTGCGACTCGGTCTAAACCGGTGAACCGGAAGTGTTTGAAAACCGGACCGGTTTGATGTGCAGCATAATTTTAATTAAATAAATTTTTGTAAAAAATGGCATGGGTGGGTGTTGAACACGTGACATCTAGCCTACAGGAGAAACACCTTACCATTGCACCAATGAGAACCTTATGCACAGTAATTACTTCAAATAAATTATATATAATGAATATATCTTTGTTGAACCTAACCAAAAACCACCCACTAATAAACATATCTTGGAATAGAAATACATATATAAATCATTTAAATGGTGACCTCAAATATAATTCGTCATTAAAAATAATTATACAATATAAAATAATTTCATAAACATTTTACTTATAAAAACAATCATAAATATTTTTCTTGATTACAACTATTTTTTTCACACACTTGTTTTTATTTGTATTGTAGATGTGAAGTGAAATATTTTCTTAATATTTATTTGAATAAGTACTCTATCTCAAAAACAAAATATGCAGTTGAATTCAAGGGGCATCTATGAAGATGATTTTATTTATATTATAAAAATATGTTTTTATTTAGTGTAAAAAAAATTATAAAGACCGAGTCATATAACCGAGTCATCCGATTCAATCCGGTTCAGTCATGCGGTTCGACCAGTGACTCAATGGTTCGACCAATGACTCAGTGACCCAGTACCTTTACCGAGTCGATCACCGGTCCGGTTTTTAAAACTATGCTACAAACCAATTCAATCATTTAAACAAAACATATTCTATGGGGTGGCGATAACCTCACCCAGGACAATGGGGTTATCAAGAGAAACCTAAGGATGCAAGTTATTTATAGCATTTGTTTGCAGGAATGATTCAAGTAACTGAGAAATGTTGAGAAGAGTTGTACAAAAACAACAAGGTAGCTTACGAACAACATGTGCATCTGGCAAGCTATTTCATTTTTTTTTTTGAAAACTCAGTATCCCATCCAAGAACCAACTAATCCGAGAGGACCAATCCCACCGTCCACTTGCGGGGCCTCATTTAAAGCCAGAGCAAGCTCTGTATGGATTTAGCCCATTGAAATTGACACTAGAGGGAATCGAACTTGAGACCTTTGGAAGGTCACGCTATTTCACATATCAACCTCCTTAATGGAAATAAACATCGATATGTTTTCAAATTTAATGAAAATAAATATCAATATGTTTTCAAACCAAGAAAATTGTCAAGAAATTGAATCCAATAAGAAAGAGGTGAAGATAGGTACACAAGGTTGAAAATCAACGGTAGGAGGAGAAGAAGAACAAAAAAAATGAAATATCTCTTCCAACACTTGAAACTATATTGAAGAAGAGGAAAAAGAAGTGGGAGTGAAACCAAGAGGAATTCTTTAGACTTATGGAAAAGATGCCAATCGCACTTCCCTTCATTGATGCAGTGGAATAGAGTGTTGTTTTTAGCACCTTCATAAAATGATTCCTTCAACAAAAAGGGAAAACGTAGTTATGATGCTCGTAGGAAAGTTTCATGTCGGCAAAAGAATCTTCCACAAAAGAGGAAAGATCCTGAACACACAGCACATGAGATAAAGAGAATACCACAACACTGGAGCCTCTTATTGATAAAGATTCCATCTTGAGGATGTATCGACAGCAGATCCTAGAAGAAAGCAGGAATACTGGAGAACTCCTTTACTACATCAAGCTATGATACCTGTGTTTCAAGAAGTGGAAGAGCAGAGAATCTACTACATTGACCGAAATTTGTAATGCAATATTTTAAAGACGGTTACCTCTAAAGAAGAATGACCCAGGAAGCTTCAACTCTATTGGGAAGTTGTCCTGCATATGATCTAGGTACAAGCATTAACTTTATATCGTAATCGATGCTAAGTAATAATGAAGGAATTCAGATGAAGCCATCAAATGTCACTCTAACACTTGAAGATAGAGTGGAAGACGTAGTGGTGCAAGAAGAGAAGATTTCATCAAAAAATTTGACATCAGAGACTCAAAAGAAGATTCAGCGGCAGCAAGAGTCTCATTGTTCCTTAACAAGGATGGACACATATTCCAAAAGCTTACCAATTGAAGTAGGGTAACATTTACTTCTTTATGCCAATTTCATGAAACTTCTATTGAATAAGAGGATGGACACATATAATGATGTGTTCTTTCTTTCATATAAGCCATCCTAACAGTGGTTGAGGCGTCAAACTACAGACATTAAACAAGTGTTGCATGGGAGACAACCCATGGGGTTTAAATTTTCAAGTCAGTTTTCAATTCATATCATTTGAAGATTCCTGTTAAAACAATAACTTGATTTAATTGTTACTTATTACTTGTAACTTTTTTATTTTAAATTTTTCATAAATTACACAACCTTCCCATTTCAAAAGTTTCAAATTGTTTTAGTCTCTAAAAGTTATTTCAGACCATTACAACAAAAGTCTAGCTTACCCCGGAAGGTCAAGAGCACGATGGCTATTTGTAGTTGCTCCTTAAATTAGTAAGTTTAGGTTTTGATGATGCTTTTATTTAGATGATGTTTTATGTTTCTTTGCTCTTGTCTAAATAGTTTAATTGTGAAAGCATCCTAGTTAATCCATGATCTAAGGTCATCTACAATAATGTCCTATGTTAACAAGCAATTAGCATTGTGTTTAGGAGTTTCTTGGAAGTAAAGTTATCTCAACATTGTGTTTTAAGGGTCTTTGATTCGATACAGATTGTTACCAAGCATTTCTTGAATCAAAGCATCCTTTGCCTCGAGTGACTTTTGTTTTCTTATGGTGTGATTCGGTTCAAACTTTTTATTGGAGTTTTTGAATCAATTCATTTGGCCTCTCTGGTATCCGATCATTGTTTATTAATTCACATCAATCTTCTTTGAATCGTATTAATCTTCATCTGGACGTCGTGATTTGATTCAAGTTTCTGCCTATGCAGATTTAAATTGATACAATCTTCATCTGGAAAATGCATGATTCAATTCATAGTTCTTGACATTCGTATTAACCTTCATAGGTTTCAGATCTCTTCTTTTTACACTATTTCAATCGATTCATGCTTCATGTGATTTGATTCAAGTTTGTTATTTTATTTCGTTAACTCTTTTCACTCACACCTATTTATACCCTTACGCACACACGTTCACTACAAGAAATGTTGCATTTTGCCAGGGATCAATGACAGGAGCAAGCACTCCTGGTAAAAATACGAGGGGTCATGCCAAGAGATGCTCCTGGCAAAGTGCTAAAGCAGAAGGCGGGAAATATATGACACATGCCAGGGGTTTACCCCTCATAAATTGCAAATACTCCTGGCATCCATTTAGGCGGGAGTTTGAAATTCAAAATTGGGGGACAAGTTGCAGACTTACATGCATTTTACCAGGGGTTTTCCATGGGGTCAGGCCCTTGCGTAATGAATCTCTGCACGGGGTCAGGAATCTCTGCATGAGAAGACAACTGCCTGCCATAAAGCTGACCTGCGAGGGGCAAGCTCCTGGTAAATTGCACAAGGCCCTGGCATGTTTCCTGACGCATAGAAGACCATTCTTACACAGATGACCGTTCTGACCAGCTTAGTTATGCGAGGGGTAAACCCCTCGTTTTGACCCTGGCTTTATTTGGCCTATAAATTGGCATCAGAAACGCTTAGACCAGAGTTGCTCATTCCTGATACTTAGAAAAAAATTTATCCCTTATTTCTTCAATACAACATAAGCCTCTCTTCTCCAACAACACTACAAATTTGGTAAATGTCTTAACTTATATTTTTATGATTCATGTTTTTATTTCTTATGTTGACTTATAATTTTTGTTTATGTCATTTGCATGTCAAAGTTAGTTGCCTCCTCTTGTGGTTCTTTGCTCCAGCTTGGTTTTCCTTAGATTTGTTGTTTGTGAAGCTTCAACAAGTTAGTATTTTCTCTACTTTGAATTGTTAATATGTTAAACATATATTTATGTTAATTTTCGTAATTATATGCTGGCTATTGTGTTATATATATAATTTTTTATTTTCGAAATTGTTTAATTAGTGTATAATTAATTTTTGTTTTTCAATTAAACATATTTTTTTAACAATATATGATGTTTATAGTGAAGTATGTATGTTGTTGTGTTTAATAATAAATATGCATGTTATTTTTTGGTGAAGTATTAATGCATGTTGAATATATGTTTGTTTTTGTCTAAATCATCTCTTGAATATATGTTTTTATTTTTTTAAGAAATGCATGTTGAATATATGTTTTTTTTTATATTAGATCTATTAGTTTCTTTTTAAAAATATATATGTTAGAACTATTAATTAAATGTCTAATAAATGATATTTTACACACTTAAACAATTTATTAGACAAAAATCTTTAAAAAAA
>Ga0228711_1004715_pt1 | contig 20882 bp, 13 predicted proteins | sample MedpolnodulmetaG_2_FD_177996 | JGI IMG/M metagenome (GOLD analysis project Ga0228711, IMG submission 177996) | Root nodule microbial communities from Medicago polymorpha collected in Santa Monica, California, United States - brown nodules | ecosystem: Host-associated > Plants > Roots > Nodule... | reverse complement strand
GAATGAGTCACTTTTTTTTTTTTTTTTTTTCTTTCCAAAAGGTTTGCAACGGACCAGACTTTGCCCTTACCAGTGTTGGACATGATGTGGGCTATGGCTTTACCTACGGGGACAAATCGTGACCATAGATATTGCAATCCAATGGCAAAAGGACCACATTTGGAAAATGTCAAGAAATTAGGGAGGTGTCTTATTATTGGGTATGGTGGCGACATCATGGTTGATCGACAACAAGAATTTGTGACCATGTTGGTCAAATGTGGGGTCCAGGTTGAAGCTAGGTTTGATCCTGTGGGGTTCCACAATATTGATATGGTTGACCCTACTAGAGCTAGTGCGGTTATAAATATTGCAAGGGAGTTTATACTACTTTGAGTTTTTGTCATAGGCTCGGGCTAGCGTGAGTGACCGTTATAGGTCTCTTACCATGCAAACAACATTTAAACCTTAGGATATAATAATAAATAACTTGACGGCCTAGATGGAGGATTTGCAACCTGTTTGGACCAGTTTGAAAAGTGGTTGATAGATTTTTTACATTTGACACATGAAAATGAGAAATTAAAATTGTGTAATATTGCTAGAACGCAGATTTAAAGCTATATTCATTTTGAGGCCTACATTGGTGGCAAAAGTTTGAGCCGGGCCTAGTTTCCAGTTTTTTACTATTCACACATGTGATTTAATTTGTTACAACATACACATTACATAAGTGTATGTGTTAATGATTCATAAAATTAACTGCAATACTAAAATTAATCAATAAGTTGGAAATAATTGCAATCAGGCAGAATGAATGGACATGTTGATATAAAAATTGTATCGTACTCCCTCCGTCCTAAAATGTAAGCAAAAATCTTGTTTAAATTGTGGTAGTTGATTAATTTTATCATTGAGTCGGTGTAAAAAATTTTGACTTATAAAAACGTTAATTAAAATTAGGATCGGCAACATAGTTATCATCTATGGGAAGAAAAGTTAATCAATTTTATGTCACATGAGTAGATTATAAAAATTACAAATAGTGGAATAGAAACATCATATTATTTCTATTTAATGTATAATCTTAGTGCAATAGGAGTAGGCATATTAATTAACGATTAAATTTTTATATCTCATTTCGTAAATGAGCCAAAACCCGATACATATCAAGATAAAATTCCATTTCGTAATTTTATTAAGTCTGCGATTTATTTTATTTCCAAAATGTTGTTACAGCCTCAACGAAAAACCGTTATGGTCGTAAAAAATTGTCGTTCATGACAATAGACATAGCATCCGGAATGAATTATTATTTTTTTTGAAAAACTATGGGATGATTTTTCAACTGAGATAGATGAAAATTAAATTTTTTTAGTATACATTTGATCATATATTTCATCATAATTTCCATATTACTCATTTTAGGTCACATTAGTTATATGGTTGTTTTAAATTATATTATTTCATATATTCATCTAAAATTTGATAGGTTGAATTTTTATTGACAAGAATTTGTATGAGTTTCTATTAATTCTAATTTTAAGCTACAAGTATTTAACCAAAAGTTGTTGATTAGCCCATCCAGCATTTATTTTTTAATAATACCGAATAACATTTTATATTTTGTTTTGGAAAAAATTCATCATCAAGTTGCAACCCAGTCATTGGTCTAATGGGAAAAGTACATCACATTACTTGTTTCAAACCCCTATTGTAGCAACCCATTCAACACGTTACTCACAAAACAGATCTCCATCATTTGTTAATCACAAACCACCACCACAACAATTGGGAGTTTGGTAGTCTTTGTTGATGAAGGAAAAAAGGTGCTGAACAGGAAAAAATAGAGCACAGTGTAAATGAAATTGTTGAAGATTGAAGTAGATTGCAAAGGTTAAGTAACGAAACAGAATTAAAATTCATAATACCATTACAAAAAAAACGGATGACAAACTGCAACTGAAAAACATTAAAAAGTAGAAACTAAAAGCTGAAATGAACAGACACCAGACAAACACAGCAATTTGGGACACACAACAAAAACCCTAACCCAAGCTCACTTAGTGACAACATAAAAAAAACACAACAAAAACCATAATCATGGTTGTTGTGTACATGATCCTTGAAAGCTTCACATTGCTTTTGATCTGACCAACATCGGAGATGATTGTTTTCAAATCGTTCTCTACGGTCAACAATCTATCCTCAAACGGGTTGGCAGACGTCGCAACATCACGCACAACAACGATATCCAGAGCTTGAGAAGGCTGTGGTTGATGGCAACCATAGCCAATAGGATGTGCCCAGTCCAAAAACCCACAAGTACCATCCTTGCATGCGTAGAACAGCTTCAGCGAATTGCTGGTTGTGTTTGCGATCTTAATCTCAGCATACCTTTGACATTTGCATTTATATTTTTGTACTGGAAACGGCAAGAGTGGTCAAAGGTTGAGCTTAAACTTGAATAAGGGATTGTTGAGGTTGTCTTGTTTTTTTGCAGTTAAGTTTTTAATGGAGAAGATGAGTAGGGAGAGCGGTTGAGGGGGGGTCTTAAATAGGAGGGTGGAAATGGTGTGTGGAAGAAGCTTTTGATTTCATTTAATATTTTTTAATTTCCACACATTTCCTTATGTCTCAGTAGATACAGGTTTGCACATTTTGTCTTAGTGAAGGACGTGAATATGCAGTAGTGTAGAAGCATCCGATACCAAATCTGAAAACGTAATTAAGTGAATTGAAGTCTGTTAAATCTGATTAATGATTAGTTTTATTTTGTAAAATGCCTTGATTCCCATAATACACTTAGTTAAATAAGTTTTATTAATGAAAAATACTTATAATACACCCTCAGGTCACTAATGCAAGCAAAATTCTATTTTATAGATTCATTTAATTATTGATGTATGTGGTCTTTATTATAGGTCACATACATCATGAATTTAATGAACCTACAAATTAATTTTTTTTTTTATAATGGTGACCGGAGGGTGTATGTATGATAGATACAAGACCCGTTTGTTTTGGATTTTTTACCAAAAAAATCTATTTTTTTCCTTAAAAAAATCACTTTTTCATTTTTAAGTGTTTTTTTTTCTAACAATTTTAAGTGTTTGTTTAAGATTTTTAGAAAAAAGATTTTATAAAATAATATATTTTGATCCTAAAAATGAAATGATATTAGGATTAGTTTTTCTCAAAATGTATTTCAATTCATTGCTGCAGTATTAGGTAATGAAGGAAGGGTTTAACCTCATTCATCTTAAGATGCATAGGTTGTGTAGTTACTTTAACTAGGACAAAGTAAACCTTACTAAAAATCGTACAAGACTCTTAGGTTTGAACTGAAGTTTAACCAAGACAAAGTAAACCTTACTAAGAATCGTACAAGATCCTTAGGTTTGAACTGAAGTTTTAACGAAACCTTACTAAGAATCGTACAAGACTCTTAGGTTTGAACCGAAGTTTAAACTAAGACAAAGTAAACTTTACTACGAATCGTACAAGACTCTTAGGTTTGAACCGAAGTTTAAATAAGACAAAGTAAACCTTACTAAGAATCGTACAAGACTCTTAGGTTTGAACAGAGTCACATTAAGACAAAGTAAACCTTTTATTTTCAGTATTTTTATTAAAAACAAAGATAAATTTTGTTTTAAAATTTTTATTTTAAATTCAGAAGGCCAATATTGTATTATGTTTTTGGTTATTTATTTTTTATGTTAGTATGAAATAATTATTTTTTTAAATTAGCCAACGTGATTAGTTGTTTACACTTATATTTTTTAATTGAAGAATTACCAAATATAAACAATTTGAGAGATGGAGGGAAAATAGCCGCATAAATTATTTCATTGGTGATGATAACCTACTCTACATAGGCCTACTAACATCTTAGGCCACAGAGCGTTGGCTTATCAAGTCATGTCGCAAAATTGGTGTTAAATACAGTAAGTTTCATAGTGAGCAACATGCACTAATTGAAAACGACGATCATTGTTTTCAAACAAGTCTCCTACAATGCGTGTCCACTACATCATATAGTAACTTATTTTGTTCTATCGTTGCATTTAAAAATTGCTTAATTGTGTTTTTTTATTAAAGTAAAGGAAGTGACACATATTTTAAAATTTACGACTAATATTTATTTACATTTGTAAATGGAAGACCATTATATTTGGGATCAAATTTTTTATTTATAAGAATTATATTAAATTTTTTACATTTTCTCATTAATGACTAATAAATGTTCTTTATTATGACTAGTAAAAATTCAAAAAAATTAAATTTTATTTCATCGACGCTTTGACAAATAAGATTTAATTATTATAATTGTTAATGACAAATAATAATTATTTTTATGTAGAAAAAACTACTCATTTAATTATTACTTTAACGATTTGGTGTATCCGTTTACTCAAATTTTAAGGTGCACCAAAGAATTTGCCTGATTAATAATGAATATGTTTCAACATGTACAACTTAAATGGGAGAATTCGTGTTATCAAATTGTGAGATAGTAATTCAATCTAATGTCACATAGAGCAAGAGAGTGAGTCCAAAATTCATTTAATGGATTTTTCAATTATAGGAAGTACAATTGCTTTAAAACATAAATAATATGTATGAAATGAGATTCACATGAATGACACTAAATATTAGAATATTAAATTTTTTTTGTTTATTTGTCGTGTTGGTAGTAGTCAAACGAGTTATCATGTGGCCTTGTTTACAATATGTCATGTAGATCATGCAAAAATTGTTCCATTACGTAACAACATGCAAGCCTGATGTTCATGGAACTTGATATCAAAACTAAAACCATTTACCAGAATGTTGACTCTATATTTATGACGATTTTAATGTTGCATTAAATTGGCCACCCACTCTTACTAAAAAAAAATTAGTCTAACCTTTATAAATTTTTACAACTACAAAACACCATACCATACTTCTTCAACAGCCGGTTGTGGCACACGAAGAAAAATTTGTTATCGTTGTAAAATAGTTGGTATCGTTAGAATGTGAGAGGATAAGTTAATCCGTCCTGTTTCTTATCCCGATCCAAATTATTGATGTGGTTGCAGTGAAAACTAAGTGTTCGAAGCTTACTGGATTTACTCTACTTTCTTATGTTCAGTTCTTCCATGGAAGTTCTTCATGGAGGGTACACGGTTGTGTTAGACTACAAAAGCCAAAATATTCTCTACAACATATTGTGTATTTCCATTACTTAACAATTGTTGGAGGGGTACTCGTAGTGTTCGTAGCACGCACGGAAGTTTTCTAATTTTTTTTTCTTTAACATACTTATAATAGTATCAAAAAAATAAAAATTAATAATGTTTGTTATATACAAAATGGTATAGTTATGGATATTGAATTAAAATTGTTTTAGTCAATTACGTATAAATTTTAATGGTTTGAGTGATGGTTTAATTGATTTTTATTTTATAAAGGTAATTGTTCTTGACCATTAATTAAATGTGGTAATAATTAGTGACATATTATTTTGAATGTTAAACCTTATTCATTCGAAATAAACATACTTTTTTTTTTTATAATTTTGATAAAGACTTATAATTCATGTGAATGTCTATGGCAAGCCAATGTCTATTTTATATTTTTCTAAAATCACAAGTTGGTTAATATTCTGCTCATAACTAAGTAATTTTGATTTTTCAGTAAGGGAATGACAAATGCAGTACATGTGGAGGTCACTGTTAAAGTTTTAACATTCACTACAAATTATAAGACCACACACGTGTGATCTAAAGCAAATGAAATAAGCCCTTAAGTGGTAGATGTCAAATCAAATTTTAGAAAGGAATGGGAGTAAAAATTTCAACCCAAATGAAAAATAACACCCAAAGCAATCACGCTCTCCGATGTTCTGTCCTTCAACCGTTGATCTATTTTGATCAAGTACAAAGTGGGGTTAAAATAAACTCACCAGTATAATAAGTATATTCATGTGAGGGTTTTATGGATTCATGTACCAAAGCAATGATGAAATCCGGCCATTAACAGTGTATTGTACAACATTGCATTAAATGGATGTTACACAATTACAAGACTGATTTAACCAAATAAAATAGGGTAGGCATATATGTTCATTAAAAAATTACCATATACATATCAAATTGCATAACAAAAAAATTAAGATAAAAATTTAATCCAATATAATGTACTTACACTAACAAAGTAGTATAAATATATTGAGTCCATTAGTTCATGTACACAAATATTCTCATTTCCAACTCTAAATTTGGTATGTTCCAACAATTACTTACAAACAGAATCACCCCTAGCCAAATGGATTTCATTGCTCAACTTGAAGATGATGATGGGTATATGTCTATCAACCAATCAATTTTTTTATTTAAGTTGGTTAAAAAATTTCAATTAAATTTTTATTTGATAAAAGATTATATCAATTTAATATCACACTGTACCCACTGCAGACGCAGGCATGAGGATGATGCATCTCGAACTGCATTTGGTGATGATGGTTATGTTAGACCACCGATACAACAAGTAAGGAATATTTGGTATTTGGACTTTTTTCCATGCAGTGTATCACTTGTTAAAATTAGATGTCATAACACTTTAATACTTAACAATCAGGAACCACTGGGATTAGGCGATGAAGGCCGAGTAGAAGAAGCTCCAACTGAACATACGTTACCAAATAACTTACTAAACCAAGTTGTTTCTGAGCTGAAGGTATAATCGACAAACAACCTTTAAAGCATTTATTCTCACCTATCTTGGTTAGGTTGTAATGGTTTTTTATTCATTAAAACAACAAGTCTAACAAAATATTAAAAAATAAATAAAAAATTTAGGGTATTTTTACACGTATTGATGACATGGGTTCAACAAACCACAAGATGTTGGAAATACTAGTAGGGATGGTTAGACTTGAGTTGAAAACACCAGTTCTTAACAAAGACAATGCCTCTGAAGTTCAAAATGCTGCTGAAAAAGCTACATACAGAGAACTTGGGGATCTCGTAACATCTGGAATGAGACCCAAGAGAAACAACGCATACTCAGAAAATGGTGAAACCCTAACAAATATCTCCACCGTCATATTATCAGATGATGACAAAAATGAACTTGATGTACATATACAATTTGGGACAATACCATACAAAGAGTTAAGTTGTAAGAAAAGAAACACACCCTCTAATGAAAAGGGTAAGGCCCCTTTGGTGTTTGATTGTAATGAGTTCATTAAGCAGGACGTGATGGCAAATATGAATGGTAGCAACTACAAACGCACCCACAGTCAGGTAACACATATATTATTAATTTCTATTTTTGTTACTTCAAGTATACTGGACTAATGTTAACTTCATTTGTAGTTTGTTTTCGATGAAGAAGCTTTTGTTGCCAAGAAGCTATCGTTTACACCGTCGCCAAAGAGTGGTTCCTTCAAAAGGCAAAAGAACAACCCTTCCGACGGACAGAACAGTTCCTTGAGTTCGCTTGGTTCAAAAATTTGAAAAACTCCCAAGCGTTTCAAATTTAACCGAAATGGAGCAGAACTCCCAAGGGTTAACTAAGTTCTATCCTTTTATTGTTATTTAATTCTTTTAAATTACCACAAGTCACAATTTTTATCATAATTTAATATTTCTTTTATTTATTGTAGTGTGTTCACTGTACCTTTAGACCCACTAAGGACATGAGACTGACCGGATTAGAGACAATTGTATGTGCTTACATATATAGGGATGAAGGCAACATATTGTAAGTGAATTTTTGTAATGTTGCAATAACTGCATGATTTAAAAAATGTGAACAAACATGCCTTCGATTCACACTAAAAATTAACCATTATATCTTGCATCTCCTTATTTACTCCATGTAGTACAAATGAGGACATGGTTTTTGCTGTGGGACATGTTATTGGTTTAAGGAATGAATTTCAGTGTCTGGAGGTTATGTAGGGTAACCGGTATTGTATTTAAAAAAAATTATATAACATTATATAATTCACAAAAATTTCCCTTGTATTCTTTTTAGTTTACTAGTTATTGAGTTAAACCTTTATAACCTTAGATAGTGAAGATGACGGCCATGAGAGTAACATGGAACCAAAAGCATGCATTGTCACAAAATCTTTGGTGTTTGCCACCATCGTTTGCGGTAATTTACCATTATCTATAAGCTACACTAGTATTGGACATTGATGTTTATAATCAAAACAATAATTTAAAATGTTTTTAAATCTTCGCCAATCTGACGCATTAACAGGGTATGATGTTGAGAAACTGGAGATTATATATCGGCACGAATGGATACATCAGTTTTCAAACTTGAGATTGGTAAGAGATACATACAAGTGTATACATGCAGACTGATTAACTAATTTGGTAGTCATTTCCTATATTGGCCACTGACCACTTAAAAATATTATCATAAATTGTATTAATAGATCTATGTGCCGATTGAAGAGGATAGTGGTCATTGGTTTCTCATGGTCATTAACGTTGAAGAGCGGAGGATTTATCAGCTGGATACATTTCTAATTGATAGCAAGATAGAGGGTAGGCAACAACAGATCACAAAAGTGGTATGTGTTGTGCTGATAATAACCGAAATAACATTTGAAGGTGAATAGTTGTATAAACTATTTTTTAATTTTTTTTGTAGGCTGAAGCTCTTTCAAGGATGGTATTAGGAATTTATGAGTCGGAAGTGCCCTTTTGTGCTCTGCCAGATTTCAAAAATTGGAAAATTCAAGAGGCTCGTGGCGTTCCAAATTATGGGAATAGGTAAACCACAGTGACATTTTAAGAATCATACATGAGAGTCCAAAATTTGTTGTTTATGAAATTAAAAAACTATATGATCCATATAAAATTGCTTGTAGCGATAGTTCTGGACTTTGGTGGCCGAGTGGATCAATATGCAAAATAGTTTCACTTGACAAATAACTGGTGTGGTACGATACAAATAACTTTATACTCAATAACCAAATTATTTTTATGCAGCTTGGTTAAAATGCAAACTAACGTTTATGATAAAATCAATAGGTGAACCCCGATCATGTTAGGATGAGGGTTGGGCTGCTGTTACTTGATCCTCACAATCAATACAAGGAGAGTCTTGAGGCAAATGCAAAGAAACATTGGAACAACATAATACATGCAAGGTTAAATATTATTATGCTTGATTGTATCAAAATGTGCACCCTTATGTCATGTTGAACTCATCTTTTGTACGGTTTCAGTTATGGGCCTTCTAATGTAGTTGGTTTATAATTGGGCCGTGTTATTTGGTCTTGTATGGTTTCAGTTATGGGTCTTCTTGTGTACTTGGTTTATAGTTGGGAAGTATTTTGTGGTTGGTCTAGACAATGACCTTAGTTAGTGTCGGTTTGAGTCTATTAGTGTATTATTATTGCGTATGTATTAAATTATGCGTCTTGCTTTATATATTATCTAAGATGGTTTTTTTATCGTAATGAATGTTATTTTAAGGTCTAATCACTACGCTTGGTAAGTGTGTTTAAACATTCATTTCCTTTTATTCAATGAAAGTGTATGAGAGGGAATCGTTTATCCTGATCTACGCTAACATTTTAAGATTCACCAGTTTACTGAAACAAATAAGTAATTGTATAATTGTATAATGAAATTTCAAATATCATGCTACCCATACATGGCTAGTATAAGTTAATTCAATAATATAACACCTATATACATCAATTAAGCACAATGATCAACTACTCATAAAATTTCTTCAAAATCCATAAATAGATGGACAGTAACATCATCATTTCGATCAATGCAAGTTATTCAATTACTTGAGTCCAATTGATAAGGTTGTTGATCATCAGTTCATTCTTAGTAACGTTCATGGACAAGGTTTGCATCTAGTTAATGGTTAAATTTCAAATTCCGTACTACCAATACATGATGATAACCTTGTAAGAGTCATACAAAAAATACAACTAATTGCATCATACAAGCACAAAGATTTACTAGTCTTATGATTTCTTGTTACTCCATACGTTGCATCACACTAACACACAGATTGACAAAGCACAAACATCATATTACAAAACATGATACATCAACCAACTTCAACATCACAGAATAATATTATTACAATTTTGTCTCACTGAGTCTAATAGTGGCAGAAACATTCAAATAATAATAGCAATAATCATTAATACTACAGATGTTAGAGCTTTTCACTCATTACAGCGAACAGAAATAAATAATACGACATTACATTACCTAAGACCACCCGTAAAACATTCCAGAAATGACTCCTTAGCATAGTCCCGCTGCATTTAATCTTGTGTGCCAACATCCTATAATACAAGATAATTCCTTGAGCAAGCAGTATCAAAATTTAAATAAAATTAACAAGAAATTTGTGAAACATTTAAAATAAATAACTGAAGAATAATAACTCACTGTCTGACTGGGGAAGTTGTAGTTGACATCGTGTTCTTCAATTTTCTCTTCACCATTCCCCGGAGAAAGTGACTGGCCACCAAGATTTAAATTTAGGCGTGGACAACATCGTTTATGATGGCCTATTACACTACAAATACTGCAAGTTTGCATGCGTCTGCGCCTTCCTAGAGTACTGATACCAATTGAACCACAACCTTTTGTTCTAACTATATCAGGATCAAGGAGTTCATCATCCTCATTTACCGTCTGCAAAACTAGAGATAAATCGCAAGAATTAAAATCTCTGGATTTCAGCACTCAAGCTTTCAACAAAATGATTATACTCATCAAGATCTTCGTAAACTAACCCAACAACAACTTTGCACATCTGTAGTACTATACTGGAATATCTGACTGCAGATTACGAATCCCAGTACACAGAACCACTAGAATATTTCTCACGGATTAAATCTTTTGTGAATTTTGACCACCTAGACAAAACCAAACAATTGGGAAGCTCATCAAAATCAAGATACAACAACATAACTATGTTATGATCACATGGTAATCCGAATGACTCCATTCTTAAACAAGAACATTTAAGGTCAATCGGTTCTTCGCAAAAGGAAACACGCCATTCCCTGCCATCACCGCAGTATTTCGAAACATTAAAGATGCACCCAGTAGACATTTCTTGACATTCATTTATTCTGAGAAGAAATGCTTTCTTTAGTATTGACCTGAACAAGAAAAAGATTTCCTTCGTAAACAACTTTGTTGTTGATCTCTCAATAGAACGTAGACTGGTTTGTAACACAGGTTGACCATAGTTTGATTGAAAATCAGATTCAATTTCCCTGAAATGAAAATAAGTTAGACACATGTGGAACTGTTGAACAAAGTCAGTCATGTTTATTAGAGAATGCACAAAATGTCCCATGTGGCTGTGGAGCGCCTCACAACGAGAGGTCGTTCGAATACTAGCAAAAAAACTTCTCCTAATGTGAGCAGTGGCCCACATGTTTTTTTTTCTCATACATCTCATGGATCCAATTGTTGTCTTCTAAACCAAACTTCTGAACCATCTCAGCCCATAACCTTTCAAACGCATTAACCTCGAGGTCCCCCAACATGCATTTTTTAAGATAAGACATAACTTCTGGAATGCCAATGTTGGACGATGCGTTTCGCAACAGGTGCCACGCACATAGTCGGTGATGAGCATTAGGGAATATTTTCTTAATAGCATTTCTCATTGCAAGGTCTCCATTGGTAATTACAGATAACGGCTGCTTGCCTTTCATAGCACTTAAGAATTGCTCCAACAACCATACATATGTCTCTTCCGTCTCTCATGCTACAATACCACTACCAAAAACAGTCGTCTAGTTATGGTGGTTAACACCGGAGAAAATAACAAACAGACACTTGTATTTGTTTTTCCTGTAGGTTGCATCAAAGGCAATGACATCTCCGAATATCTCGTAGTTCATTCAACTTTCCCCATCACTCCAAAACAATCTCTCAAGCTTTTTATTACTATCAAGGGTGTGTGACACAAACATAAGTGGGTCTTACAAGTTCAAATCTCTAAGATACTTTACCGCACCACGTGCATCAGAAAAAAGTTTTTTACGTTGCTTACCAACTTGGTTATACAAATCCTTTTTTACAAATCCAACCTTGTGAAACCCACCTGCTGCATTGGCCATGGTACCATACAACTGGTATGTTCTTATCCCTGCTTTTCTCTTGCGTTCAATTTCATCAATATTATTTTCACTCCTCTTTCTATATGCAGAAAGTAATCCACACAAAGTCCCACCCAACAACTCATGATTATGATCAATTTCAAACACAGTGACATACCAACCCTTTGAAACAATGTCTACATGCACTCTAAATTTTGCCTTACATCCACATCTTGTTTCATTATGTGGCTCACGCTTTCGGTTCTCCCTGGTTAGCCCCCTATCCTCTCTAAACCCTTCACATTAACATACAAACGTTTGCTGCAAAACTACCCCTTCACGATCCCTAATCATTTGACCCTTACGTACAAAGAACCCAGACATTCTAGCAAACCAACAATAGAACATGTAGGCAACATCCAAACTAACAAAATCATACCTTCCAACATCATCCACACAAAATTTTTCCATATCAAACTTCATTATATCACCCATATCGTTGAACACAATTGCTTCGCCTTCTGAACTATGTTCTCCTTCGTCAAAAGAATTTGCCTCCTCTTCAGATTCGGCAGTTTCGGCAGGCAGGGATACTTGTGAGTTTGAACTACCAGAGACGAATGCATTACTAGATCCACCACTTGACATATTACTACCATCACTTTCTTCTATCGTGTCCTATAACAATATGCAAGCTATATTGTTAATCCATTTTACATACAAATTAAATCAATTCAAATCATGTCAAATTGGAAAAACGGATTCAATGGTAGATGCTTACAGTTGTCATACCCAGACCTGCATCCAAAAACAACTGATTTCCACGCTCTGATCTACGATCCATAACTCAAAACCTAACGAACATCGGATTTCATCAGTGACTATTGTTTTTCTCAATAATAATATTCAGATTCAAAACAAATAACCTTCATTATTTTAAAAACAATAAAATAAATAAGCTTTGGATTAACAGCAACAGATTTCAGAGTAGTTGGAAAATTAAAATGATTAATCTAAACAGATCGGGTTGATTTATTACAAGAAGAATAACATGCAATATGGGATTACCTTGGAAATCTTTGACCTTGATTTACTCTCCGTTGGTTGCAACTGTTTTTGTAGTGTTCTTCAATTCTACCCACAAGAGCGTCTCAAACAAAAGATCTGGCTTTGTTTTCGTTGACAAAACCCAATAATTATCTTTGTCGTGTACAGTTTGTTGATAAGATTAATATACAGAAAAATGTTTAAAAAACTAGTGGTAAATAATATAAATAAGACAAATCATGTGGAATTATTATAAATAACTGATGCGAGGTCAATGTGTAATTAATAACATCTATTATATTATTATTAGAATCGGGTAAACCTCCAATACACAGTTTTTTCCCCAAACCATCGTGAGAGATATACTTTGGCCTCTCACGGTAGCACTCGCCTTTGTCATAATATCTTTGTATTTCTCTTAGTTTGGATTGTAAGTTTGGTGCAGCGTAGGTTACTTAAACATGGGGCTAAGTGCAATCAGATTGTGCTTGTAAAGTCTCAATGAAGGACAATATACATAATTCAATTAAATTTAGTGTCAAGAAAATAGTCTAGGTCACCTCTTGTTTGTGTTTGGTTCTTATCTCTTCTTTAATATTGTAATTGAGTTGGGACACCCCTTATTCATTTCTTAATATACATTTTTGTTGTTTAAAAACAAAAGAGAGTATACAACTATCAAAATCACTACTCACTAATTTGTTTATGTGTGCTATGGTTTCCCTATGAGCGAGTCTAAAGGGATGCTTCGTAATGTACCCAAAATAAAGGATGCATATTATGTTATATGCTTTATTTAGTATTTGTTTAGAAGGAAAAAAGAACACATACACATTCACTCCCAGAGAGTCACATAGAGGACTAAGTATCAACCGAGGAAATAAATTTTTTAACGTACTCAACTAATGCTTGTGCCTTAGCGGGATCAAAGAGTTCCACAGCATGAAACCCATCCTCACAAAAAACAGACTCCACGTGCACCCCACGTGCCTCCAAAATCTTCACAAGCTCCTTTTGCCTATCCACCAAGGGATCCCCACCGTAGCCATTAAGAAAGCACCTAGGCAGCCGTCTGATCTTCTCACCATATATCACATCCGAAACTTTTGGATTACAATACATGTGATCCCGATCTTTGCCCTCAGGCAAAGATAGGGCCCACATGAGATCACTTGCTGATAAGGGTAGTATTTGATCGTTAATGAAACGAAGCTCGGATTTTGTCCTCTGGACCCCACCAAAAAACGGAGCATTCATTATAAGCCCTTGGATCTTAAGAGGAGAGAGATCGAGGTCAAGAGCACGTAGACCTGCGAAGTAGGCTATGTTACCACCTGCACTACTTCCCATCAAGAAGCATTTATGAAAGTCCACATTGTCTCTGATCCATGGATCAGAGACACTTGTATTTTGTGTTTGGGCTCTGAGCCAAAGCAGTGAATCAACAGCGTCATCATAGGCAGCAGGGAGACGGTGCTCTGGCGTGAGACGGTGATCAACGGAGGCTACAACAATCGATATTTGGGCGGCGAATGTGGAGCAACATTGGTGGAAGGAGATGGAGGAAGGATGGTAGCGGAAGAAACCACCACCATGGAAGTAGAGAATGAGAGGGAGCTTAGCTGCTGAAGAAGGTGGTGGAGGGTTTGGGAGGAAGATGCGAATGGAGGTGTTTGTGGCTGTGTTTATGATAATATCTTTAGATAGAACAGTTTGATTGGGATCAGAGGATGGTGGCACGGTAGGGACGTTGTCGTTTCTTGTAAGGGAGCCATCAGGGTTGAGTTTGATTTCGAGGAATTCATAGGGATCAATGGTGGGGTTTTGTTTGGAAGGTGATGATTCTACCATTGTTTGGCTTAAAGTTTTAAGAGCATAGGAAGGATAATTTAGATTCAATTCAATTATATAACATGGAAATGTTGTACGGTTAGCCACTTTGAGAATGGTCCCTTAATTTCTATACTTTCGGTTCATTGATGGTTATGAATTATGATTATGATGGACACTACTTTTGCTTTACTATGCATTGTCCCATTTCCACACAAAAGAGAGTTGTGTTAGACACTTACAATCAACTTAAAACTATTTTGAATCTTTATGATATGAATCAATCGCTAAACTTAACATGATGAAACAAAACATTTTCAATATGGTGGTGAAGTGAACAATGGGTGGTGGATATGAAGTATTATAATTGAATGGTTGAGATTGATGACTTGCTACCTGTAAAACAAGTCACTTAGTTGTATCCATACCAAGTTACAATTGCATTTGTTTCATTGTAATATTTGTTGTTATGAAATAAACAAACTGCCTACATCTAAAAAAAACGGTGTCCACATAAATATTTTTATTAACATTATATATCTGTCGTTATAAACAAACATTGCCTTAACTTCAATTTTGTGATTTATTTATACGTTTTTTTAAGAAATTTTATTTATACGTTTTAAATCCTTATTTATTTTTTGATTTCTTTATACGTTTTTTTAAGAAATTTTATTTATACATTTTAAATCCTTATTTATAATCATTAAATTTTGCTTTAGTTTTTATTTATACCTTTTAAATCCTTATTTATTTTGTGATTTATTCATACTTTTTTTTAAGAAATTTTATTTATACGTTTTAAATCCTTATTTATAATCATTAAATTTTGCTTTAGTTTTTTTTTGTGGCCGTGGTTTGAATTCCGGACCTTGCATACATTATGCATTGTCCCTACCAATTGAGTTAAACCCACGAGGACAGATTTTGCCTTAGTTAAAGCATTGCATACATTTTTACAACAAAGTACTAATATCCAAACAACCTTTAAGGTAAATAAGAATTTAACTTTTTTTTCCCTCAAAAAAAAAAGAATTTAACTTTTTCAAAACCGTGTAATTTTTTAAAGAAAAAAAACACAGGTGATTATTTTGTAAAATCCACAAATTATGATAAATCATAAATAAACATGTGTTTTAAATTTCAACTAAAAACTGGATTTGTTTGTATAAAAGAAAATAATATTAAGGTGTCTGTTTGACTATAGAAAAATATAATAGTAATTTTTTAATTTTATCCTGTAATTAAAATAATTTGTTATTTGTTTTAGGTGAAAGTTAAAGGTAAAGAATGACACAATTGTAAACAAAAGTCTAAGATGAAAGAGTAAAACTCGGAAAAAAGGTAAATATGTATTACCTTTTATATCTTTCAAGAAAAATATTACCTTTTATAGACAATTTTTTTTGGCTACATGAGAGAAAAAAGGAAAAAACGAACACGAAAAAGGAAACCAAGTCTCTCAAAAAAGACTCTCCCAAAGCATATGAAAGCATAGCGGTGGAAATACAAGAGAGGTACATGAACAACTACCAAAGGTTCCGCGCCATTTACTCCAAGTTTCACTAAAAGATCCACGCGTTGATTTCTTTCGCAAAGAATATGATGGAAACTAATGTTCCAATCTTTCGTAAAAATTTCACGAATATCTGCTAAAAAGTTTGGCAAAATGATGAAACCTATCAGAATAGAGGGAGAAATGGACATAATGAAAGAAGATACCTCGACTGGAGTTATTTAAATGAAACAGTGACCTGATGATTAGAAGAGACATCGCTCAATTAGTTGAGAAAGTCAAGGTTATTGTTGGGGTAAGTGAATCGGCAAGAGATAATTAAAATCTAACATATCGCATGCCGATAAAAAGTTATAAGTGGTAGTTTCCTGATTTACAGTGCAATGATGACACCATTCACGTGCGACTCCGATACTTCCGTTGCATCATCTTATTTATCAAGGATCAATAGATAATACAACACAAGAGTACATTTGTTTACACCTGAAATTAACTATCATGTTAGCCAATCTCGACATAAGGCGATTAAACTTCATGCATGGAAACCTCTTTACCGAGGTTTAACATTGTTTTGTAGTATTTGGCTAATATGCAATAGTTTTACTATGAATACTCATTTCATACACCGTAATTAACGCATCAAATAAATCAAACAAACTTATTTCGCATTTTTATCCCTTTATATTTCTGTCTTTATCTTAATTTTTTATGCATTTCTTACTGCAATTCAAACAATCCAAAATGACCCTCCACTAGAGAAGCTAGGGAACGCAAAACTAAGGGACATAATTCATCCCTCAACGTCTATTTCTTGAAGCAAAGGAAATCAAATTTAAGGATATTAAGCCGAACCTCGACCAAATTCTTTCTCCATCAACAATATCATAATCTTATTATTATTTTATTTTTTTTGACAAGAGAGAGAGAGATATATTATTTTGTATATTAAATTGAAAAGACTGCATGTATAAATATGGGAACCGGATCCTCTCCTTCCCCAATCCTTAGCCATCTGATCAATCTAACGGTACACAAATTAAAAGACAGAAAACAAAAATAAATAATCAAAAACACTTTGAAATTTGTTGGGTGATATATTGCAATTTGCAACTCAAGGTAAAGCTTCTTCATCTTCCTCTCTTGGGTCACATTCGTCAAAGAAAGAACATTCGTCATTTTCGGTACCCTCTCTTTTCTTCATACATACTTAGGGTTTATCATTTTATTCAATTATTCCAAGTTTTTTTAATTCTTAAACCTTCAAATTTCGTTAATCATTGTTCTTCAATTTGCAGATTGTTTAACAATGTCTGCTATTAGGTTTTCCAATTTCAGTGTCCCAAGAATTTCAGTGTCCCTAATCGGTCATTGAAGATTTCAAGAATTTCATGTTTTTCTGTTGTGCCTGTGAAATCTATTGTATCAAGTTGGTGGTGTAGGAGTCGGTAAGTATTAAATTTATTGAATCTTCTTCAAAGTTTTTAGTATTTTTCCTTTTACTAGACCTTTGGTTTTCTATAATGTTGATGATGAATATTCTTGTTAAGATTGTAGATTTTAAGAAATAAAAGTTGACACTTGATCCCATTAGATTGTAGAAAGTGATATATCTATGAAGCACGGACACTCCTCGGATTAGGCGTGTCTCGCACCGACACGACACTTGTAATTACACTGAATTATGTGATTTTTTCAAATTGTTAGCTGTGTCGACGTGTCAGTGTCCGTGTCCGTATCCGTGCTTCATAGAGTGTGAGAAGCTCCACTCTGCTTATATTAAAGAGCACCAAATCTGACAAATTAAGTTGTTAAAATTGAAGAATCAAATGAGAATGTGCTGGTCATGCTTTGATCGTAAAGTGTCTTGAGCTGAGAGTAAATATTGTATAACTTGGTTTCATGAAAATGCTGCCTCAATCTTTGAAGAGATAGATAGTTCTAGACCTGTAAAAGAAGTTATAAAATCAGTACTAAGAAAAATGAAGGAATAAAACAGATTGTATTTTCTTGTGTTTTAATTGGTGACTAAGACATGTGAATCCAGCTTGTGAGTCTTACACTAACACGTGTGAAGATCTCTGAGTTTTCCTCATTTTTTATAAATGTTTTATCCTGTTGCTTATTTACTTTTCTGCTGATAAAATAAGGCATGGAAAATTTTCATTGTTCTGTATTTGTATCTTTATCTTATACAGGACTTGGACTTGCTACTGCTTTTGTTGCCAGAGACGTACTTGGCAATGTGCTCAGCGGTTTTTCCTTGCCATTCTCAATTGGAGATACAATACAAGTATGTTATTTAGTAGATGAGTAAATACAAATTAGTGATTGTTCCCGGTTTACTTTTTATGGGAAATATGATTTTCTGAACCATGGACTCGCTATTGTTTTATGCTTGTATGTCGTATTTGGAATTATGTTTTTTAAGGAAGAATGGCAATTATTTGTTACATTCATGGGTAACAATCATATTATACTCATTATTGGTGGCCCTGTTCTAAGTGAAGATTATGTATTATGTAGAACTATTATGTAGTGCATATATAGATATTGCATGTACATCCAAGGGTAGTAGAGTCAGGGTTATAACAACATTAGGTAAGTTTTTTTTTTTTTTTTAAGTAAAATAAAATTTGGAGGACACCAACAGATCTATTACTAGGACATGAGACTATCAGTGATATGCAAAGAGAATTTTATGAAATTTGGAAATTTTGGAATATTTGGTGAGTTCTATGCTTCATTGAAGATGTGATATTTCTTGAATGTGTCTGAGAAATTGTGCAAACTGCAGGTTGGATCGTTAGAGGGTCAAGTGGTGGATATTGGTCTTATTAGCACATCATTGCTTAGTCCTGAGAATTTCACAGTCCCTGAGGGTCAAGTTGTTGTTGATCTTATGATTATGACAACTTGCCTCTTCAGTCATCATGGTTACAACCCTCTTTTCCATGCTAATTTTGTAGGTAATTGTGAAAAAATCCCGTGCTGATTATCATGCCATTACTACCAAAATCCCTCTTCAAGCTAAGGATTTAAGTAAGATTTCCCATATATCGAATGATATAAAATGCATGTTAACATCAAATGCAAAAGTTTTCTTGGGAAAAGATGTCCCCTGTTGTTTCTTGTCACGCATAACAAGTAAATATGCAGAACTGACTCTTGAATACAACCTCAAGAACATGGTACGCCACTAATCTGATTCTCTGAATTAATTTTTATCCATATTATGCTTGCTTCACACTAAACGACTCAATGATTCATTTGTTTTTAAAATGCTTTGGGAATTACTTTATGAAAGATTTAAGCAATGATGTTCAGGATGTTCAGGATGTACTTTATGAAAGATTTATGCTTCTACGTTAAATTACATTATTCTCGAATTACTTTATGAAAGATTTAACGTAGAAGCATAATGATATTTGAAACACCAACCTATTACCTCCAGGGTGTGCTAGTCAGAAAATAAACAACAGAGATATAATTTTCTTTCAATTTTCTTTGCTTCATCCTTTATTGCATTTGTTTGACTTTCCTGCTTGTTATTCTTTTCTATTGAAAAGGAGTAATGCAAAAGATATCTCAGTGTATCTTAATTGGAATCATCAAATTCAGATAATAATATAGTTTATCTAATTGAAAAGCATCACATAGAAGTAATGGCATTGCCAAGTGGCCAAGAAGGCATATAGAAGCATTGTGGTTTAGACATATATATAGAAAACTATTAGAAGCATGGTATGGAGGGTTGATGATATGTTAAAGTTTATATTTTTAGTATGTTTTTTTTGTTTGACAAACACTCGATGTGTCATGTTGCATCGTGAGTTTGAGTGGAAGTGTTGGATAGTAAGTTATTGGGCCTATGCTATTGGGCCCTATTCTATTGAAACCCTAGCCGTCATTGTTCTTTTCTCTGAAAACCTAGAAATTTTTTTGTTTATGCCCTTGTTTTTTTCCAAAATTCCAAAACTGCCCTACTTTTAAAAAAAATTGCAAAAATGCCCTACTTTTTCTTACACTCTGGTACCCCTCCACTTGCAGTTGCGGGGTACCCTAAAAAGTGACGAAAATTTGTCCTTATTGTACCCCGCAACTTGGACTTGCGAGGTACTTATTCATTTTTTTTTCGAAATTTTTAAATGTCCCGCAAGTGGGACTTGCGAGGTACTTATTCATTTTTTTTTTCGAAATTTTTAAATGTCCCGCAAGTGGGACTTGCGAAATACCATGCCATTTTTTTTCCAAAATTTTTAAATACCATGGTATTTTCGGAATTTTTTTTTTTTAAATTTTAAATACCCTTCTACTTGGAGTTGCGGGGTATAATAAGGACAAAATTTTTGCATTGGTTTCCGTTTTTGCATGCATAATATATAAAAAAATAATATATTT
>Ga0228711_1004709_pt1 | contig 20894 bp, 9 predicted proteins | sample MedpolnodulmetaG_2_FD_177996 | JGI IMG/M metagenome (GOLD analysis project Ga0228711, IMG submission 177996) | Root nodule microbial communities from Medicago polymorpha collected in Santa Monica, California, United States - brown nodules | ecosystem: Host-associated > Plants > Roots > Nodule... | reverse complement strand
CACTTAAAAAAATTTAAAAAAAAAAAAAAATAGTATAAACGTTTTTTTTTTCTTTTACAACAGTTAGATTATATATTTCCTTGTACCCAAAAAAAAATCTCATGTGTTTATATATCAATACTAGTTTAAACGTTAGTTTTTTGACATGATGACTAAACATTATTTTTTCCAAGATATAAATATATTAGTCTAAAAATAATTTCTTTAATAAGAATAAAGAAGATATTTGTCTAAATGTTATTCAATTAATGAATTTAAAACACATTTTTGTCAAAAAAATATATATTTCAAAACACCTAAATTTCTAAAATCATAGAACTCGGCTTTTGTTATATGATTTTTTTTACCGTGTACAAGTTTGCACATGTTAAACTTACTCATATTAAGAATTTAAATAGTAAATTTGTATCGAACCTATTTTATATTAAACATACAACTTTTGTTATACTTTTAGTTGCTTTTATTAGTTTATATTTTTTATATTTTCAATAAAAAAAAATATGGAGTATTTATATTTTTTTTATATACACATTCGATTCCCTTGTTTATTTTTTTTAAGCAAAAGCGGAGGTGCACCAAAGTGCTGCAACCTCAAAATTCATTCAAATAACAGAGAGGAAATAAAAGGAGGATGACATAAACCAAAGCCTCCTCGAAGTTGGTAAACCTAAAATTAGGCATACTAATTCTATTCTTAGTGTAATATTCTTTAATAAACAAAGGCACATCTGTCCAAAAGATTAAACCATGAGATTCATCTTTCCCTCATTTACTAATTTTATTTTAGCATAAAAATAAAATTTATTTTACCATGTTTTTTATTTTCTAAAATTTATTTTCCATTTAGCATAAAAATACTACCAAATTATCTTTGAATCCAAATTTTTAAAATAATGTTTAATTAGTTATGCCTTCTTATCTTTTAGCATCATAATTGAATTTAAATTTAACTATAAAATAATTTAATTCAATAAGTTTAATTTTTAATATATTTTTTGGTTTTTTGATTTGAACAAGTTAGACTATACCATCGAAATTGAAACCGAAGAGAATAAAACCTCAAAACTTGAGAAAAACACACTTCAAGGTCCCAAGTCAATACCTATTTTATTATTATTTTTTAATTTATTATGCACATGTGCTACAACAATTTAGAATTAAAATAGTCATTTTATGTAGTAAATAGCTCAACAAATGACCTATAAATTATTATTATAAAGGCTTAATTGCAGTTTTAGCCCCCTAACTTTTTCAAAGTTGCGATTTTGGCCCCTAAGAAAAAAAAACTACAAAACAGTCCCCTAAGTTTTGCAATTGTAGCAGTTTTGGCCCCCAAGACTGATATTGACTCGGTCTAAGCTGACGTGGCACCCTAAGTGAGGTACCACGTGTTATTTTTTATTTTATTTTTTTGCCTTGGGGGCCAAAACTGCTACAGTTGCAAAACTTAGGGGGCTGTTTTGTAGTTTTTTTTCTTAGGGGGCGAAAATCGCAACTTTGGGAAAGTTAGGGGGCTAAAACTGCAATTAAGCCTATTATAAACTCCAAGTAGGAATATCATTACTTTCATGTTTGCATCCATTAATTAAATATGATATAATATCAATGCATTTTATCCGCATGCAAGAGTCTTCACGATCGGAAAGGTACCTGCAAATAATATGTCCAGTGAGGAATTGATGGAGGCAATGGTGTCGGAAAGTGCTTCCTTACGATGGCGGCAAGTCTTCACGGTGGGACGAAAGGTGCATGCATGCATGTTGGCTCTCTGACGCTCAAGTCAGGATAAGAAATTGGGAAATAAAAGTGAATTATATATTTTTCAGACTAAATTAGGTCTTACAATATTTTTTCTCAAGAACTAAAACGAGTCTTCTTTTTTTTAACTTGTAAAAAAAAATATTCGTTTGGGTTAATAACATTTAGTCATCAAAATAAAATAAAATAACGTTAAGACTAATATCGATAGATACAAGCATATGATAATATATAATAATCTAATTAATAAATAAAAATCTAATTGATATTTGAAAAAATAACGTTTTGGAAGTTTTTATTTTGGACCCAAGCTTAAATAAACAACAAGATATGGTTGTAAAAAAACTTGTATCGTCAAAAATTTGTAGGAAAATAAAAAAGTGAAACAAAAAACAATAAAGAAAAAAGAAGAACAAAATTTGTCTAAAAAAATGAAATGTGGAAATAAAATATCTTCTTAAATATTTGATTGGAAAGATAAAAGCACATTAATTGAATATTGGGTAAAGATGCAAATAACAAAAAATTTATGTAAATGATATTATAGGTTTCACACAATTTGATTTGTTGATATCATAAGAAGGTAAATACCCCCAAATCATGAGAGGGTAACGTAGGCCTCAACAAAAAAAAACTATGTTCTTTTATGTTTTATTCCAATTCAAACATTGATTTAGGCTGATAAAATTTACGACATTCTTTCTCAAGTAAGTATTCAAGATTAATGTAAATGGTTGTCATTATAAGTCGATTGGGTGCTCTAAACCCTAAAACACACCTTCTGATTTGTAGCTTATGGTAGCTTTGAATATTTTTGTAGCTTATGTATGTGCCCCCTCTTAATTCTAGTTTATTTTCTTGTTATGCATGCTACTCTTTCTTGTTATGCATGCTACTCTTTCTTGTCATTTCCTTTGTTTCAAATATTCCATGGTCCTTTTAAGATCATAGACAATTCCCCAAAATTCCACTAGTAGCTAGAAAACGCAAGAAGCAAAGGGAAATAATTCATGATTTAAAATAAAATGGTCTAGCCTTAAAGCAAATGAACCTTCACAAATGTTAGATATAATTATAATTATGCTCACCATATCGAATTGAATTGTCATTTCAAGACATGAAATTAAGGTGGATCAAAGACATTGTGATCCTAAATATGCTAATTTTCAACAATTAAACTAATAGTAGTAGTAGTAGTAATGTCTTATTGGATAGTTCCACTCCACTTAAACATAGTAGCCAGTGAATGTAAATCCTCTGCCAACTATCTCACCCCCACAATACCAAAGATAACACTCAAGTCCAAATAAAGCAGCTTTGCCAATATTCTCCATGTTTAACTCATTCATGTTATTCATTATGTTCTTAGCAGAGTCCAATTCCTTCCAGAATGAATCGTAACGATGAGGAATACTGCAAAAAAACAAAATAACACGTTCAATATTTCCTCGGTCTCATTATAAGTGTCTCGTTTTAGTTGTACATATTCATTCATATGCAACAAACCTGGCAAGTCGAGTATAGAACAATTGTTTGGCCAATGATTGACACTTTTCAATAGTAGGTGGTTCTTGGATATAGTGTTTGTTCCTCTCCATCAACAGCTTGAAATGTGAATTTATATGGTTTGCCACTTCTGCTGATGCTTGAGTTGCCTTTGATTGCAGCTCAGGAATCTTTGATGTCATGGATTTACTATATAAAAGTATGTTAAGATATATAAGGGTGAAAATTTTATTGAATAAGTTTTATTCAAATCTCATCATTGTGTTTTTCTAAAAATTTCCTCACACAAACCTTGTTGTTTGAGACACCTTTATTTGTTGCTGAGGAATCTCTGATTTCTTGAGTTCACTATACAAAATTATCAAGATATATAAGGGTGAAAAATTTACAATCAAATAAGTTTTATTCAAATCTCATAAATGTGTTTATCTAAAATTTTCACATGCAAACCTCATTGCTTCAGCCATCTTTGATTGTTGTTGAGGAATCTCCGATGTCATGAATTCACTATACAAAAGTATCAAGATATTTAAGGGTGAAAAATGATTGAATAAGTTTTATTCCAATCTCATGATTTTGTTTATCTTAAATTTTCACACACAAACCTCATTGTTTGAGTCATCTTTGATTGATTATGAGGAATCTTTGATGTCATGGATTCACTGTACAAAGGTATCAAGATATATAAGCAAAGGTGAAACATTTATTGAATAAGTTTTATTCAAATCTTATAATTGTATTTTTCCAAAATTTTCAAACACAAACCTCGTTGCTTGAGTCACCTTTGAATGTTGATGAGGAATATTTGATGTCATGGATTTCCTATACAAAAATATCAAGAGATATAAGCAAAGGTGAGACATTTATTGAATAATTTTTGAACCCATAATTATGTTTTCCTAAAATTTTCACACACAAACCTCATTGCTTGAGTTAACTTTAATTGCAGCTGAGGAATCTTTGAAGTCATGAGTTCGCTATACAAAATGTCAAGATATATAAGAATTTGTGAAACATTTATTGAATAAGTTTTATTCAAACCCCATAATTGTGTTTTCTTAAATTTTCCACACACAAACATCCTTGCCTCCATCCACTGTACACTAAAAAAAAACTCCATATACAAAGCACATTTTATTATATACACAAATTTGGATGAAACATGTGGATTTTTGTTGGAGAAATCATAACTTACACGTTATAAATTTAAAAAAAAAAAAACTCAAATTACTTGAAATTCAAGCAATAATAAACACAATGTACCTTACGGGTGTAACGTGCAATGATGTCAAGGTTCTATGGATCCTCATCATCTAAACACAATGTGAAAATGAAATTTAATTTAGATGAAACAATTACTTAACTAGCATATTACGTGACAAAAAGAGTATGCACATTAAGAATGTAACAAGAGATTTCATTTCAGTACCTTTTTTTTGTGACAGAATTTGATATCAGTACCTGAAAGTTGATAATCAAAGCAATTTGCAAGAAATGGGTGAATTTAGTCTTGGATTACCGTTTGTAACGTTGGTTTGTTTTGTCCACCAAATATGGTATGGTATTGGTAATTAGGTACAAGTTTCATGGATCTGTTTAGAAAAAGTCATATGAATTTAAACAAAAAATGACTAAATAAATTGCTTTTTAGCTCAATAAACGTAGGAAACTTTTTTAATAATAAAACTTATGCCATTGCCTAAAAAAAAAACTCATGTCACGTTTTTTGCAGTTGGCAAATGAATCATTCAAACAAAATATTAGATTTTAAAATTTGTTTTTATGATGGCAGCAAAAAAAATCAAGCCCTTTCTTTCTAAGAATTTTTTTTACCTCAATAATAATTGAGATTTTCACATGAAAGTAAGAAAGATTTACAGCATGCTTTATTGACAAAAAAAAAAACATATTTTGAATAACTGGCATGTTTAGAGCTTATGTATGTGCCACCTCTTCTAAATCACATCCGAGATTTTCAGAGATGTTTTATTTTCTAGTCTTGTTACCTAGTCTTTCTTTCATTACCTTTGTTTATAAAAAAAAATGTGTAACAAGCTAAGCTCAATGTCCAATTGAACTTGGGAAAATGTTATAGAGTATTCTTGGGTCATTGATTAAGGAAACAAACATAAAAATGCCGTGTTGGAGATGGAGAATGGTGAATTTAACTTTTTAGAAGTTCAAAATCATTGTTTTCAATACAAAACTAGTGCTGCTTTTGTCTTCTTCAACAAATGCCCACCCTTAAACTTAAACTTTAAACGCATATCTCTACCGTGAAAATTTTCAAATATTTCATACATTTTTTAATATTAGAGACAGATAATTGGCACTTTTCAACAGTTGGTGGTTCTTGGATAGCGTTGGTATTGCTCCAACAATAACTAGTAATTTGATTACCTATACAAACTAGTAATTTGGTGTGTAACGTATGATGACATTATGGTTATGGTCTGTTTGATCACCTTTCCTTTTCGGTAGATGTTCGTCATCTAGACACAAATAGGAAAAAAATGAAATTTAATTTAGATGAAACAATTAGTTAACTAATAAATTACATAACAATAAGAGTATGAACTTGTGACATTGTCTATATGATTAGGTTAAACACCATCCGAGTTCAAACTTGGGACCTCACGGATGTGTGTTGTTTCTTGTGGTGTTTGTCACTTCCTTTAAGGACAAAAAAACTTATGCCAATGCCTTAAACAAAAAAATCAACTTATGTCACTTTTTTGGAGTTGGCACATGAATCATTCAAACAAAACATTAGATTTTGTAAATGGTGTTTATGATAACAAAAAGAATCGTTGTCCTTTCTATTAAAAGTTGTCCTTTCTATTAAAAATATATCCAAATACTAATAATTGAGATTTTCACATGGATGTAAGAATACACTGTTCATAAATTATTTGACAAAAAACTAAATACTTTGAATAATTGGCGTGCTGTTGTACATTTAAACTTGAGCATCATTATTGACAATGACATGTTACAAATGATGGAGTTTACCATTTGGAAACAATTCATTCAATTATTGCCTGAATCAAATTATTAAACACAGTTTGAGCTAAAGGTGGCTAAAATATGAGTCATGTTTGGGTTGGTTGGTTTTGGAGAAACGTGCTATCCGATCGGATTTGGATCTCCGACACCGGCTGTGAGCACCATTAGATCTAACGGTGTGTGCAACTTCTCGAGGATGAGCAAGTTGATTCAGGGCATATCATAAAGACATACAACAAAAAATGTTTTTACATGCCAAACTTATTACCTTTTACACAAAGATTAACAGGTACAGCAAAACAAAGACTATTGAAACATGTCAGATAGAATTCCAACACAAAAATAATCAATGAAAAAATGACGTACTAGAGGTTTTAACTGCTCCATCTCACAGAGATATCTGTGCTAAAATTAACAAAAATAAAAAGCTACATTTTTTTAATAAACTTCCCTAGTGGCAGATATTGAACATCCTTTAGTATCTGTTGTAGGAGAGCTACAATCACATTTTTCATCTTCACTTGCAAGCCAAAACACAATTTGAAACATGCACTGCACCTCCTTCTCTTTCAGAAGAAGATGCAGAAATAGGAGAAAGAATATTAGGGTCGAAAAGGAGAACCGCGAAACAAAAAGAAGAAAGAAAAAAAAGGTCTTCTTCTCCTACCCCAGAATTGGGAAACAGCCACTTCTGGATCTTGTCTAAAAGCTCTGAAGGGCACCTGTAGTGTGAGAGTTAATGTAGCTTCCAACTTAGTGGTTGGTATGAAGGGAAAAGAGGCCTTCTCCACAAGCAAAATGCATGTAAGTCATCTTCAATCATCTCTCTCTTTATGCATAGTACATGTACAAGCTATTTGCAGCAGCACAGGCGATTGAATTTTCAGATGGATGCCATGCTAAGTGCAACAACTTTGTTGTGAAATCAAACGAATTCCCGTTTGCATCAACCCCGGGGTTTTCCGCTCCTGTTTATGAAATTTGAAATTTGTGATATTTTATATAGTAAGAAACAAAAAATATGATGAGATTTTGCTTAAATCAGATAAGGGAAAATGAAAGAAAACTGACCCCGTCGTACAACTCGTGTTATACTATTTCCCAGTGATCGAGACGGCCTTGAGGGGGTCTGAACTTGTCGTCTGACAGATTGCACAAGTTAATATAGATTCAACAGTTTTGTAAAGAGAACAACAAAACGGCAACAAACTAGGTGGTTAACGCAGTTCAAATAGGTAGTTATGGTTAGTAGATGTTCTAGGTGTAAAAACTCATTAACCATTAAAATGATTTTTTTAACCATGAATTTGAACGTGGTTACCCACAATTTTCAGGTATTCTAATCTAAATGATGTTGAACACCTTAAAATTATGGTAACCACGTTCAAACTCGTGATTAATTAAGTTATATTGGTGGTTAATGGATTTCAACATTTGTAATATCCATTAACCATCTGCTAAATGTAATTAACTGCCTATTTTGATCTGCATTAACGACTTAAAAAGTTGTCTAAATTTGGTTGAACAAAAATCATTTCACATGCCACAATGCCTAACTGAAAGTGAAAACTATGCTTGAAATCTGTGCTCCAATAAAATTACCTCATTGGGTTTTTACTGGCTTCCAAAGTTGTAGCTTCAGTACTTCCAGGAGCACAGCCAAATACTCGGAATAAATTGCTGGTATCAAATGAAACAAAATAGAATAGTAACATGCAGGATAAACAAATTCCAGTGACAAATGAACCACAGATTAAGTTTGTATCACACACCTGTAAGAACCGGTTGCTACTCGCAATCCATCACCACTCAGACAACACTCGAACTTATCAAATATCGAATCGTTTTCATATAAATCACAAAGCTGGCATGTTCAAACAAAAGCATAGCATGTTATAACTCAATAGAGCAGAAGAAAGAAATGTAATGTTCATCGTCGCAACAGGAACCTAACCTTAGGTCTTAGATACTCATGAACCTGATAAGTTGCAACTGGACCTGAATCCATATTGATGTCCCACAACTGACAAACAAGGAAAGATGAGTGTGAAATGAGATGAAACTTAAGTCAGCGAGTCTACACAACAATGGAATTTTTAAGGAACAAAAAACCTAAATCAATAATGATAATTTGAATAGAAGAACTACAAAGTATCCCCACCCAAAATAAGCAAAAGCACAAATCAACTTTAAGTTTTGCCATTTTACCCCCTTAAAGCTTGAAAAATATAATAGTATTAATCTTTTTAGCAAAAACTAACTATTGGGGGCTTTTTTAAAGTTGAAGGATTTTGATAGACAAAATTAAGGGGCCTATTTCCGAAGTCCAAGATATTGTGAAAGCTCTAACAGAAACGTGGATTTCGAAATCGTAAAACTTCAAAGTTCAAACCTTTAAAGTCATGTAATCACGGCTCAGTATGTATCTTCCATCTTTCCCAAATTTTATGTCAGATATAGAAGCAATTATCTCTGTGAAAAATGATCTGGATCCTGGGGCCTCTTGTTCCTCAAATCTGCACCAAAGGGCATTACCTATTAGGGTCTAGAAAGTATATGAAAGTGCATGAATGCATACAACAATAGTCTTCAAAATCTTTTTTTTAACACAAGCAACAATTTAATGATCCACATCAAAATCATCTTTCCAGTACTTTTTTCTATCATCTCGACATGTTAAAAATGTAAGCTGTATGGGAGAAGAGGGATACTTATTTGTTAGGAATCAACAAGATTAACACAAGAACAGAAATAGAACTGCAGAAGATGTGCTTACAGTTTGGCATGAGAATCACATAATGCTGATTGCCGCAAATCAATTAGACGGATTGAACCCTTTGAACTGCTATACGCCAACGTATTACAATGTGTAGGGTGGAACTCTGCTGATGTTATAACCTCTACAATAATAATATGAAGGGTCATGGCTCAATCAATACTATAAAAACAAGAACAAGTTGGCAACAAATGAAAGCGGGTGACTCCTTCTTCACTCTGCCCTAAAGGACCAGGTTTGACTTGACCTGATACTTTGACCGGATGAATTTTAGGAGCCTGATCCCAACCCAGGACCCTAGTCTAAATTGTCAACTAGATTCTAGGCTAGCTGGACCAGTGCGAGACTGGCCCTAAGTTAAGACAATACATAATCTAAACTGCAATTTTAAAGAGAAAAAGTAGAGTGAGCTAGTGCAAAATTGCATCCTGTGAAAGTAGCACACGTTACGCAATTAAACTCACTAAGATTATATCGTGTAGCACAGTCAGGCATACCACACAACGATTATCTATCTTGTTGGGATATTGACGACCAAATAATTGAAAGGAAGCATGATGTGAACCTGATTCACGTGATAGCAATTAATAGAAGGTTATACCCGTAATGAAAAAAATAAGGAGTATGTTATTTCTTATACTAAATAATAAAGTAACACTGCCCACAGAGCAAAGCTCCGACAGAGTACAGAGGCATGGTGCCAACTGTCCATAACAAACTCATACTCTCCAAGATACCCTCTCACTCTCTCTCATGTTCCAATATAATAGAATTCATCACACAGCTCATATGCGCACTCACTCCTAGCCACGGCAGCATTCTCAATATGATCCCTCCTTGGATAGACTAGTCACATAATGGACAGACTTGGGCAGTTGATATGTTAATTCCCTATTTGGGCCCATACTCACATTTGGGGTCCTAACACAACATGTAGTTCTTTCAATCACCATAACGTGACCAATTTCTACTGATACTGAAAAATTAGGTGCGATAATCTAGAAAAAGTTATGAATATATGACATCGACTTGGGTTGGTTCTACTCGATGCATAATACAGTGTGAGCCAAATATTTTCTTTGGACCGTAAATTTGAGCCTGGACCCAGCTCAACTTATAAGATCAACCGAGGGCCAACCAAAATTAAATGGATTGGTCCAGGTTGAATCATCAGGCTATCAGTCTAGGTCAGGGTCGTGAGCATTTGAGCAGCCGTTAGTCGGTCAACTAAAACTTGTAATATATTCTTTAACAATATGAAGTTGAACTAAATAGTTTTTTTTTTTTTTTTGAAGAAGCTAAATTAGCCCACCTAAATTGGCACCGGAGAGAATCGAACCTGAGATCTCGAGGAGGAGCAAACTCCCAAATCCCAAGCCAATACCACCAGGCCAACCCAAGTGGGTTTACGCCAGAGATTTCAGTGTTCTACAACCAGAGAAATGTTTACGCCACGTGTACAAATTTATAATCAAGCTTACCTGTCAGATCCTCCATGTTTGCAGGCTTTACATCAACAATATTAAAACTTTGACTGCTTATTTCCAGGTTCCAGAGATTTATTCGCAAATCATCGGCTGATATGAAAGTTTCGCCATCGCTATAAGGTAAGAGCAACATGTCACCATCCAAATTTGATCAGAAATTTGATCAGTATCTATAAAACTATGAAAAAAGAAGTAAACAATAAGGTACAAAAACTCATAATCAAGTAAAGCACCAGATTCCAAAAAGACAAAACTTACTAGACTATAGCATAATACAATATGCACTAAGAAAGCTAAATCACCTGTTATTTGAAATCGAATTGATATGATAATCGTGAGCATGGGCATAAACTCTACGACATCGAGCCACCAAGCTGGTTTCATGGCTACTTACCTGCACATTTTACATGAGTTAGTACTGCCAGAATCATAAATATGCACTCATTTAGTTTGGAAATGAAAGCACTTGAACTACTATACATAGTTTCTTCTCTTCTAAAGAACCAGGGTCAGACAATATGTTAAAATTAATAAAAACTACAGGGAATGGAATAATCAAAATATGAAATAAAACTGTAATATTTCTCTTTTTACTTCTTATTCTACTTTCTTTTTCTTCATGTTCATGCAGGGCTGGTTGAATTTCTACTAAAATATATATACTGAAATACTCCTGTTTAAAGCACTTAAGCGCAGGAAGCATATCCTAAGGTTTTAATAGTTATTGCTCCGTGCGATGTTTTGCTTCTTGTGCCAAGCACTTTGAGTTCAATCTTTATCTTCCAGGTTATTTGAACTTTTAGTAAGTAATAAGAAACAAAACAACATAACTGTATTCAGTTTAAAGAACAAAATTACGCATTGTTGAGCACTAAATCTTTCATTTTTATACAAAAATGCATTGGTTATTTATAGTATGTCATGCCATAGGAAATTTATCCCCGATGAACAAATATCGTAAAAAGAATTACAAGTTGAAGGGATAAATACAACTACCACTGGTAATCTTAGTGATGGTATGCCTCCCGGTGGAAATGAGAAGTCAGGGCTGAGATAATTGTATGATCTATCTGAATCTGGATATCCTCCATTTTCAAGGCTTGGCCTAGGATTACTTGAATTGCTTGAACTAGCAATGCTGCCATTTCCCATTGTTTTTGAAGGATCAACATTCATCTCAGCAACTTTCTTGACCTTCTTTTCTTGAACCTGTTCAACAATCAGATAAGGAAGGATAAGAAAAGGTAATCTAGAAGACCAACTGATGAAATTATTCGTATGAAAAAGATACAAATTGATATTATTCAACATATGCTAACTATGTAACATTTACTCAAGATAGTTTTCCCTTCGGTATTATTTCATAGCATGGCCTTCTTTCATATTTGTTTCTCAATTCCCCCCACATATCTCAGTGTGTTTAACTATTAAGGTGCCGCCTAACATGACAAACATTTAGCAGTTCAAGGTAAACAGTAACAAATTTGTTGACTAAGGTCCTTGAAAGGTTTTCATAAAGGAAGTCATGATATTATGGATTTGAAAACAAACAGCCTAAGCAAGAGCTCACCCTCAAAAGGCGCTCTCTACACGCAAAGTTATTTGGTTAACTGAACAGTAGTTCAATTAACACCAGCAATTCAAAATATGATAGGTAATCTGTGAAGGTCAAGTACGGCAAGTAGAATCCAATTAGAAAGCAGATATATGAGCCTCATAAGCAATTATACTTCTCTAAGAACAGATAAACTGTCATAATATATGTGAAAAACAGGATCAAACTTAATTCCACAGAAGTGCAACCTCGTGAACAATGAATTGATAAGACACAACACTAAGCATGCTACGAATGAGCATATATTTCATACCTTCCAAAATTTGATGGTTTTATCATTTGTCGAGAGAAGGAAAAGTGCACCATTAGCTATTTGGCACCATCTGATTTTGTTGATTTTCTCTTCTATCTCCAAACTCTTAAGGTAGTCAAACTGAAACAATTACCACACATTATATATGTTGCATATTCTATGGCATGGGATGTTCGTGAAACATTGCCAAGAAAATGATGATTACCTCAGGCTCGTGACTCTGAAACTCTGTTTTGTAACGGAATTCAGGATGTCTGCTGATAGAATAGTCCATCCTCTCTGAATCCCTTCTAGATTCGCCATGCTGCATGTTTCAACATACACATATATATTACAATACCATGTGCAAAACATAAGTTTACTTCTTTTTACTAAAACAAATCTAGCTTAAACAAAAATCAGGCTTACATCTTTTGTATCTGTCCTCTCAAAGAGTACCACTCGACCACCACGATCACCAGTAGCAAGATGATCACCAGACTTGTCAAATTCGATAGCAGAAATTATGTCCACTGTAGAAAGACATTTGGTCAAATAATTAGGAGAGTTTCACATTATTCTACAGCAAAACTACTTCAGATCTGTCAATGACTATATTGCAACTATCAGGTCGCTCACTCTCACTACTTCCCCTTGAAAGACCAAATAAATGGTACCTTCACATGACTAACGGCATATCAGTCTGACACTTAATATAATGATATTTCCCTTTTTGGTAACCATGTTTTAGGTACGAACTATTCACCACTATTAAGCAGTGACTAATCTCCGTCGAGAACTTGGTGGGCATGCAAGGTGGGTTCTTCTCCTCCCAAACCAGGTTTTTCTCCATACTCAAGAACCAAGATCGAACCTCTGGCACTTTCTTAAGGTGCTTGAGTCCCTTACCACTCGGACCAACCACATGTTGGTTTGTTTTGACAGAAAATGATGTTTCCTTTTCAACAAAGAGAATTGCCACGCGCCCATTCTATAACGACAAACTGAGTATTTTCTATTCAAGTGATACCACCACCATCATTACCGGAATCCCAATCCAGCAAACTCCGCCAAAATCTTATCCTTTTGCATTGTCAAAGACATAAATTCAAACAGACCCAACAATCAAACTTCAACACAACTCATCAAATCGAACTACACAACACGACATTGAGATTTAAGATCCAATATATCTTACTCAAATTGACTAACAAACTAAAGAATTCTATTGTAACGAACTACACAACACAACATTGAGATTTAAGATCCAATATATCTTACTCAAAATGATTAACAAACTAAAGAATTCTATTGTGAACAACATAAATGACTAAAACACAAGCAAAAGCTAGAAAACAACACACCAAACCAAAAACACAAACTAAGTCAAAAAATCTCACTTTCACAGTCTCAAAATCCAATCTACTAAATCCACAATGCAAAAACAAAAAAACATCACTCGGTCAAACAAACAAACCCACTACTTTCCCCCAAACAAAAACCAAACACCGATAATAGCAATGACCCAAAATCAAAAACAAACATTACTCAACAAAACAACATAGTACAAACCAAACACGATCCATGACAGATCGAATCAAACCCTAACCCCACCACAAAAATTGGATCCAACCCAACAAACTCAACAAAAAAAACATGTCTTTTTCCAACCAAATACAACGTTGTACAAACAAATTACCTTCCTGAACCTCTTCACCAGCCGTACGTTCACCAAAGACCTGAGAGAATTTCCACTCCAACGGAACCGGTGGACCGGCCGGAGCTGCTGCAATAACATCATCACCACCGTTCATTTTTCAACCAAATCAACGGTCAGAAAAGATTCAAGTGAATCTACCAATTCTGTTACTGCATCTAAGATTGGTTTCTGAGTTTTCACAAGATCATAGGCTTAAAGCGACTCGTCGTAAAAAGACACAAAATTTCTTTTTTTCTTCTCTTTGTGTTGTTCCCAGTTGAACCATTGGAGCACAAAAAAGAACAAAAAATTATTCTCTCTCTTACAATGTTGTTTATTTTCTCTCTCTAGAAGGGTAAAATTGGTATCTTAAGGATGGAAAAAAACAATAAATAAAACAAGAGATACGTAAACAGACTTCTGTTTTGAGTTCTCTCCACAGAACAATTTGGTCTCTGTCTGGTTTTTTATTTTATGTTTGGTAAAAATATAAAAAAAGTTTAATTTACATTCGTTTAATAATGGATTGTCATATCAATTAATATATATTTTAAACAATTAATGGTGATGGCTTGACCGTAACGTTATGAATTTTTACATAAATTAAAAACATTGATTGACAGACGATTCTAAATATTTTGATATTAATATTAATTGATATGAAATCAATTATGGACCTTACATATTTTATGCATTGTCCATATCAACTGAGTTATGCTCACGAGGACTCAAACCTATTATCTAACGTGACAATATATCATTTGATGAATGTGTAAAAAAAATTTACATTTATTATGATGCATAAAAATTAAAAATATTTTTTTAATTATCTTAGTTTTGATATTCTCATTTATTTGTCACACAATAAGGTGAAGTATGATGTTTGATTGGATTATGATTAGGAATAGACGGTAATGTGTGTGGTACAGCTAGGTGAGGTTAAGAATAATGTTTAAGATGGTTAAAGTTTATCATTTAATAAAGTATGTGTGCGGATGGATTAGATTAGATGTTTTTCTTGGAAGAAAAAAGATGTCTTTGTGCAAAATGACTTGGATGTCCTTATGTTTTTTATTCTTTGTAATAAAGGAATATTGGAATTTAGAGAAATAAATAATCTACATACTCTTTATAAAAATATTATAAATAGACATTTTTCAAACCAAGCTTTGAAAAGGAAGAGTTTATTTGGTAGTAAATGAGGTGTTTTATTACTAAAACCACCAGCATGACGCAAGTCTAAAGAGAAGATTGATATAAGGAACTCAATGTTGGAGCCTATCATATGACATTCTTTTGAGAGAATCAAATTGTATGCATAAAAGATAATGTTCTCATCGCAAAAAGATAGATGAGTGATTTCAACGACTTCTATGATAACTTTGATATAATAAAATTAATTATTCTCTTGAGTTTTGACGATCAAATTTGCCAAAATATCTTCTCGTAATAAAATGAGGTAAGGTGACAAAGGGTCTCGTTGTTTAAGACCTAAACATTAATTAAAAGGAGAAGAATATTAACAATTAAGAAGAACGTAAAAAGATGCTAAGGTAATACACTTCCATATAAGGTTCATCCAATTATTAGAAAATCTTGTAAAGAACGTAATTTGTTTAACAAATTTTCAATCAATGCGGTCATAATTTTTGACGCATCTAACTTGATATCAAAATGACCAAATTTACCTTTTTGTAACAAACAGAAAATGTTATACGTTATATGAGTATTATGAGTGATGAGCCTACCTAAAATGAAAGCACTTTGAAACTAACACATGTATGAAGGATCAGTTTCACTCTATTTGCAATTGTTTTATTAATAAGTTTATACATAATATGACATAATGAAATGAGCTTAAAATCATCCAGATTAGAAGAAGTTTTAGACCACAAATTCTAACTCAACTAGTAAAAATATCGAAATTGTTAGGTTGGAAGTCATGGTTGTTGGTTGAATTTCGACTCCTCTACTCATGCATGTGAGTTCTCAAGTGGCTATTGTCATTTTATCTATCTATTAAAAAATGATTTTTATTTTACCCTTTGAATTGCTATATCCCAAGTATTAGAATGTGTATGATGAAATTTTGATGATGTTATACCCCCTGTTATAACAATATATAAGGTTGTGGCTCGACCAATATTATAAATAAAATAAAATAAAAAATGAGTTAACAACAAATGAAACATATAACTCTTCATTCACTTTGTCCCAAAACCCATGTATAATTCATATTAGGCTTAATTGCAGTTTTAACCCCCTAACTTTTCCAAAGTTGCGATTTTGGCCCCCTAAGAAAAAAAACTACAAAACAGCCCCCTAAGTTTTGCAACTGTAGCAGTTTTGGCCCCCAAGGCAAAAAAAATAAATAATAACACGTGGCACCTCACTTAGTGTGCCACGTCAGCGTAGACCGAGTCAATATCAGCATTGGAGGCCAAAACTGCTACAGTTGCAAAACTTAGGGGGTTGTTTTGTAGTTTTTTTTTCTTAGGGGGCCAAAATTGCAACTCTGAAAAAGTTATGGGGATAAAACTGCAATTAAGCCTTCATATTATACCCAATTCATTAACCCAAACAACTCCATTGAAAAATATTCATCTTTGAAAACATGAGAAATCATTGCATCAAATTTCCCGACCCTTCATATAATGTTAATACTAATTTTTTTTACCATTTTATTCTCGTAGTTTTGTTACATGAGATTTTCTTTGAAGAGTGTGTTGAATTATGGGGGATTTTTGTCTCAGGACAGTGTCTTTACATGCCTCACACTTGAAATGGTTGTGTTCGTGCTTGTGACTAGTTCATGGATCATGGTTGGTGATTCATGACGATCGTGGCTGTACGTAAATAAAGAGATGGTTCATGATACATGATTGTTGGTACAAGAGATATTAGAGTTAATCTTGATTTGCAGAGATGATGGACAACATTTTCCAACAATTCAAGCAAACCATTGCAGTTGGTTAATATGTTCATAAAATGATAAAACCGGAAATGAAAAACAAAATAACAGAGAGATAGAATGGCAAGGATTAAACTTCGTTAACCATTTTTCAATTTATCCCCTTGATCAATTATATAGTTTCAAAGTTTTAATTATATCTTCATCGTATATTTTTCTGTCGGACAATCAACGAGAGATCTATCGTACCAATTAACTTTTGATTCTTCACTTATCGGCTCAAAAAAGCATTAAGAACAATAATAAACAATTAACATAGTGAAACAATATTACATATAACATGTCATATAAAAAATAGCACATCTGAGTGTAGTTAATTTGCATTTAATTTATAAAAAAAAGAAGAGAGAGAGAGAATTAGCTACACACGACAATATAATCTTAGAATACATAACGAAAAGATTAAAGATTGATTGTTGTTGAAGTTGATTCCTCAAAGCTCCTACAATCTTGCCATATCTCCTTTGGCATTGGCATTGGCATCCCTCGATCCCTTCACACACACACATATATGGTTTGAAAAAATATGGAATGAATGCTAAAAATTACAATTGTTAGCCTTTAAGTAGAAGTTGGGCGAATGGAATTTTGCTTAGTGGATATCTGCCTAGCTTAGAGAATCAAAATTCTTCACCCTCAAGCAATTGTCAGCAATTTTAGGTTGCCGCGAATTTTATCTGATTTGATTTCCTAAGACATTTGTTGGCTCACTTAGTGAATGCATGGATACCATTAGTGGTAGCTAGATACCTCTAGTAGTTTTATTTTATGTTTTTTTTTATGGCAAACTAACCCACCGATTTTGGTACCAGGAAGAATTGAATATGAGACCTTGAGAGAAGCACATTCCAAGGTCCCAACCCAATTAATTAACACGGTATAATTACTTGAATAAAACGAAAATGGTATAACTTATATATTGATCGTTGCTTAAGTGTTTGTTCTTTGAGCTTAGGCCCTCTTTGTTTCTAAAAAAAAAGTGTGGGGGAACCACATGTTTTCAATCAATTCAGGCTAATAAGTGCCATAAAATATATATTAAAAATTGTATTAATTTGGCACTTATCAACAACCACCGCCTGAAAACTCACCCACACAAAAGGAGGATCACAAGTTCAAACCCGAATAACTGTGAAAAGTGTCTAGCCCAACAATCTAGACAACGTCAATTGATATAGGCATTATAAAAAATTTACCTTTCTTTTTGTTGTGTGTGAAATATAACGTCATAAGTTGTAAGAGTATTATATGTGACGAGCCTACCAAGAATTGTTAATCTAGGCATGATCAATTGATCCAGGTCCTAATTGTGGAATTGGACTCTCTTAACACAATTAAAGCAATTGCAGACCAATGACAAAATCACTCCTATTTAGGTCTCATCGTAGAGGATTGTGTCGATTTAATTTACAATTTTCTTATATTAGACGCGTTGCTAATCAAGTTGCACCAGTGGGGAGAAACCACATGTTTTCAATCAAGTTAAGTTAATATGTGTCAGGAAATATGTATTAAAAATTATATAAATTTGACATTTATTAACAATCACCACCTGAAAACTCTCTCACACATACAGAAAAAAGGATCACAAGTTCAAACCTGAATAACTGTAAAAAAAAAATATCTAGCCTAACAATACAGACATTGTCAATTGATCTAGGTACTATGAAAAATTTACCTTTCTTTTTATTGTGTGTCAAATAAAAACGTCATGAGCTATAAGAGTATTATCCGTGACAAGCCTACCAAGAATTGCTAATCTAGGCACGATCAATTGATCTAGGTCCTAATTGTGGAATTGGGCTCTCTTAACACAATTAAAGGGACTGTTGCAGACTAGCAACAAAATTACTCCTATTTAGGTTTTATAATAGAGGATTGTGTCAATTTAATTTGTAATTTTCTTATATTAGACGTCCTGCCAATCAAGATGCACACTATTTAGTAAAATTTGTCATTTTCTAACTATGATTTTATTTGGATTGAAGAAACTCCAGTTTATTTGATGTAAAAAATTTCATTTCTAACTCTGATTTTGTTTGGATTGAGGAGATTCCTCTTTATATTTTTTTATGTACGTGCTTTGATTTGATGCTAGAAATATGTTTCCTCGTCCAACTTTTTTTTGTTTTGTTTTTGGAAAGTACAACACATCTTACATATTTTCTTACCCGAGTGTCAAATACACAAACAATACTATGAGTTAGTAATTTAATTGAAGTGGTTCTTTTGACAAGTTAATTGAAGTGACTATGAACCATATTTCATAATTAACATTTTTTTTACATATTATGGCTTAAAAATTAAAAGAAGTGATGAAATAGTTGACACTATCTTTTTATAAAATTCGCATTGAAAGGAAAAAAAGATCGGTTGCAAACTTTATTTTTGACAATTTCTTGTTAAATTTCAAATGCACAATTGAGGCGGGGTTCACAGAACGCGACTTAATGATAATCTAGGAAAAACGTCACAAGTTTTCATCACATGTTAAATTTGCAATGTTTTTTTTTTTTTTGAAGAAATCAAAATGGATTATATATAAGTAAATAGCAATGAAGTTCCATGCACAAGGAGTGCATAGAACACCACTGAACCAAGATTACAGATTCACAGTCCTACCAGAGATCCAGGAAACAAACAAAAAATAGATCAGCAGACACCCATACAAGGAATTGGGTATCTCCACTAATCATGATAACTATAATTAAAGGAAGCTTGATTTGCTTTCAACCACAAAAAAGATAGTAACTTAACCTTTTCTAACAAGACCACAGGAGGCGACACCAAATCTTTAAAAATACGAATGTTCCGTTCCTTCCAGATTACCCAGACACAACCAAACCAGATTACCTTAAAAAACGAATGAGTACCACGCGGCATCCCTGCCATGAAAGAGACCTGCGTGAAGTGATCACGAAGCTGACAAGGAGGGACCATCGAAAGCCCTATCCAATTCCAGACAAGAACCCACAGAGTATGGGCCAAGTCACAAGCAATAAATAAGTGGGTAGCTGTTTCTGTAGCACCACATCCTGTTACACAGGCCAGGTCGTTATCATGAATAACTTGACGACGAAGAAGATTATCTTTGGTTGGAAGTCGATTATGGAGGAGACGCCACACGAACAAAGACACTTTTAAAGGAATATGTCTATGCCAAACATCAGCGACGTGACTTCTGCCCACCTGCTCTTCTGAAGATGTGAGAAAGCGGTAAGAATCCCGCACTGAATAACCATGCACAGGGTCTAAAAGCCATCTCCAAGAATCAGTCACCTCAACCTGCAAAACAATGTTATGTAACATTTCTGAACACTCCGTCACACTATCCTCCTCCCAAGCTAACAATCGGCGTCTCCACTCCCACGCCCTCCCCTCCACCTCCCAACCTAAACTCGCCATCTCCTCCACCGTACACTCCTTATTTATGGTCAGATCAAAGAGTCTAGGAAATTTGATTCGCAAGGGCATTTCCCCTACCCAATGATCGAACCAAAATAAGGTTGTCCTACCATCTCCCACCAACCTACGGACATTGTCATCAAACCAACTTCCCACCCCCTCACTCACCCTCCCTCTAACACTACAAACAGACCGCCACCACAGGGAGTCATGCCGACCCCCTTCCCTCACTCTACCTCCTACCTCCCCGTACCTAGCCTTCAAAACACGATACCATAAACCATCTTTTTCTGACAACATCCTCCAACACCATTTCCCCATCAACGCCATATTAAACTCTCTTAACCTACTAACCCCCAACCTTCCATCCTCCTTCGGAACACAAACAGAATCCCAATTTATCCAGGCTATTTTCCTATGATCCTCACTACCCTCCCCC
>Ga0228711_1004708_pt1 | contig 20900 bp, 6 predicted proteins | sample MedpolnodulmetaG_2_FD_177996 | JGI IMG/M metagenome (GOLD analysis project Ga0228711, IMG submission 177996) | Root nodule microbial communities from Medicago polymorpha collected in Santa Monica, California, United States - brown nodules | ecosystem: Host-associated > Plants > Roots > Nodule... | reverse complement strand
CAAAAAAAAAAAAAAGCATATTAAAAATATCAAATGTAAAGCATGTGATTGATTAGATATAAAAGAAAGCAGTAAATTAACTGTTTTTATATTGAACATTAGCAATAGAATGAGATAATGCTGGATAGCAAGGTACAATGAATCCAAATACCCAATCACTTAGCTGCAACTATACAGAACTAGAAACAATAACCAATATTAATTACAAAAACTTTTAACGATAGTTCAGTCAGTTATATCATAATGTTTCAGGCACTGCAAATCTTATTCAAGGAGAATTCATTACAGCACAAAAGTAGAGTTGAACAATAATGATTTGACGTCATCCTCAAAATAACATTTAGCATAAACCCACGTAAGAGGGCCGCAAGATGATGGTGAAAATTGCTTTACCTTTATGGTATAGTTTGACAAGCAACTCCTGGACACCAGGATCTTCAAATATTACACTTACAGTTTGATGCACAGCTTCCTATCATCAATAAGAATATTCAAATTATCAGAATACAATCTCTTCCAAGCAACATATATCATCAAAATGGTAAATGCAGTGAAAACAAACAAAATTCTAATATAAATCCAAAGTAAAATATTCTCTAAACAAACAATACACATATGCTGGTGAGTGGATGAACTGACATGTGAACATAACAGACAGGCATGCTAGTACTTTCCAGCACAAGAGATCTTCAGGTAGTTTATTTTAGATCCATACTTTTTGTTACCCTTTTTGCAGAATGAATCCATGAGCCATGTTCATATTTGGATATAAAAGCAATATGGAAAACATTGTACAAATATTGGACTGACTGTCTGATTAACAACAATGGAGAAAAAAAAATGTGCACCAGGAAAATAGAACACATTTGCAAATGAATTAGCCTTTCAGAGGTTGTCAACATGTAACAATTAGCTTTCTAAAGGTTTAAATAAGTTGGTGTATGGAAGGTAGCAATTACCTTTAAATGAGGGAACTAATAAATATCAATTTTTTAAATTTCTTTTAAATAATATATGCTACAACTTAGTCAAATTTAGTAGGCAGCATGCAACTTACAGTGTAGTGGAAATCTTATCTAATCTAATCTATCTAAGGAAACCATGGAAAAACAAATTAATATAAATCAAGAAAATAATAACAATTAAATACAAAGTTGCAGTCTTTCATACCTTAGCAACCTCCAAAAAACCCTTACAGGTATCTTCAAAATTAACCTGTAAAGAAACAGAAATTGTGTATGAAGTCAATAAAAAGAATGGTTAGTGAAATTGCGGGGGACTAATGTTGTCTTACTACAAGGATCACAAGGAGTTGATAGACAATACAAGTTTCAGACAATGAATGACAGATCCCGACTAATAAGGCATAGTAGTTGTCTCAAGGTTTGGAGAGTATTCTAGGAGGAATAAATAAGAAACTATAGATATAGTAATCTGTTTCTATTAAGGATGCTGATATCTTTTACTATATTATTCTAAGTTTCTGATTATCCAGGATATTTGTTTGTTATTCTTGTTTATTTTATTAGAATAAAAAAGAGAATGGGGAATCTGGGAGAAGAGATAGAGATGAATTTATTTGTTCATTGCAAATGAGTTGCTATTGTGTACAGATGATGACATCAGCTATGTACAGTTGGGCTTATCCTACACCAACTTTGAGTTGGTCGCCGCTGTCATACATAACATTTTACACAGCAGCTAACTCAAGAAGCCTTTCCACGTTAATGACTAACTGTGCTTATATCCATATTTTCACAGGTAGGACTGGTTAAGCCTGGTCCAGCTTTAGTTGAAACCATTGGATATCAATTTTTACTTTTATTTTTTAGATGGTTTTCAATCTACAACTCATAATTTCTCCCTTCTTCCCCACCGTCACCCTTTTCTCTCTCATCCCCCTCCCCTAATACCCCTCCACCTCTCTGCCCTTACCCGGCCCACCTCTCACACTTGTCCCCTCCATCTGAGTACTAGCCATAAAATTCAGGTTTTCAATCTACAACTCATAATTACTCCCTTCTTCCCCACCGTCACCCTTTCTCTCTTATCCCCCTCCCCTAATACCCCTCCACCTCTCTGCCCTTACCCAGCCCACCTCTCACACTTGCCCCCTCCATCTGAGTACTAGCCATAAAATTCAGGATTTCGCTTCTGCTTCGCTACCATTGGTGGTTTCAATAATAGAATTGTGATTTTCACTTAAAACGTAATAACAAAACAACAATTATGTCAACAAAGCAATGTTTACAAAAGTAATGAAATTAGGAAAAACAACAAACTAAAGCTCCAAACCTGCTCTGCATAGTTCTGTGGAAGGGCTTCTATGGTGCTATTACTGAGCTCCATTGCAAGATCATAGCAGCGCAAGTTATTGTTTATCTAAATAAAACATTAAATAGCAGCTATATCAACAGAAAGTACTATTTGGAAACAGTCGTGTGTTGAAATAATAAGCCGACACTAATTAAAAAAATACACTAACCATAGCACATAAAGGTTCCAGACCAATTTCAGAAGCTGGTTCTTGAAGTCTCTTCTTTTCAGCTGCTTGAAAATCAATCATCACCTGTAAAATAACATAGTGTCATCTAATTGCGTTAAAAATGCTTATACTAATTGTTGTACGAGAAAACGATTACAATGCACATCAATTACTATAAGAGTTTGGGCTTAGGACCGAACTTATCCCACAAAACCAGCTCGCAAGGTCAGGATCATAGTCACATAATTCGCGGTTCGCTTCGGTACGTGGTACGGGTTCGGGTACGCGGTACACAACCTTTTAAAGAATTGGGTATGTGGGGGGTATACATAGTCGGTACGCTGTTTTGGTTCGCGGTACGTGCTAATGTATTAATTGGTACGTTATGAAAAATAATAATTAAATAAACAAAAAATGATTAAAAATATTAATTGTTAGAGTTTGCAAATAGATTTTTAAACATAAATATTCATTGTTAGAGATTTTTTTGAAAGGGGTAAGATTAGCAATTGTTGTATTTTAATTCAAATAGTGCAAAAAAGACCATATAAGAATGGTTCAGCGGCCCATATATCATAACCACTACAAATGTAACATCTTTACGCATTGTAGGGCAAATCTAACCCTCTCTCAACAGCACACTAAAGGAGTTGTGTCGTTGCAATGAAGACAAATGAAGTGGCCCAATAAAAGACAGCAGGGGCGGCAGCAAACTAAGGCAGATTTTCCAACAGTAACATTACATCTATATCTTATCTGACATTACCTGAATGGTTGCCAAGGAAATTCGGTATAACATGACATCAGTGCTATTATCTCGGACAATTTGAACTTGCTCTCCAAGTATCCTGAATAGATCAACAGCAGCTGGGGTGTATAGCTTCCCATCTTCAGTTTTCTTTGGGGGTTGTGTTTTATCTGCTTCCAAAATATTCAAGTACCATTTCTAGAAAACATTAAGAACAAAGCTTAGTGAGATAAGGAAATCATCCAAGGAACACCATAGATTTACCAAAGCAAACTGAATAAACAAGAAAGCTAGGATTACCCTTGTTGTAGCTTGCATTCGCTCAACATAAGAATTCATAAGAGGATCCATTGCACCACTCTCAGAGCACACTTGGGCCAGAGACTCATCAACACCCAAGCCAATCAGGTTATCTTGGTATTCAACCACCCACCCAGTTACCTACTTGAGAACAAAATAAATAAGTATATTTTCACATAGAAGTTCAGGGGGAGTTAAAGAAAATAGAGAGGGGAAAAGAGAAACGGTTTAGAAGAGATTTACATGTATCAAGGAATTATATCAAAGTACAGTAATGCTTATGAAATAGAAAAAGAAAAGCTCATTACAATACAATGATAAGTGTATTAAAGAAATGGCAGATTCAACCCAGGGATGGTGTTGTAAGGACAGAAGGATATAATTGGAACAATAAAGGGAAGACAAAGTAGTTATTTTGGGCAGTTAAAGTTAAAAAAGGCAGTTAGTTAGAGGGGACTGATGAGATATATTAATAGGAGGAAATAAAGGTAGGAGGACCATTGAAGAAATGTATTTCAATATAATAGGAATTTGATCTGTAATACGAATGAATTGGAAAGCTAGAAAAGTTCTTCCCAAATGCTAAAAAAATGCAAAGTTGGATCACTTTATCCAAGGAGAAAATGACATTCCAAGCATGTAGGGATAGTAAATTGGATATTCATAAAACTATAGTGAAATACCTTTAATATCTCAATATTTGTTAAGTCATTTGATCTGTCACTAAGCAACCTTAGCATCTGAATAAACCTCTCAGTGTACAGATTTACCATTAGTTGGAATATTTCATATCTGCCAGAATTGAAAAAACATAATTAGAACAAATAGAATATGTACATAAAGATACCCCATACAAGCAAAAGCTTCCTTAGATTAAGAGAAATGTATTCAGACGGAATCAAGAGAGCAGCAAGAAGAAAAGTAGAACACCAAGTTCAATGATTGATGAATTGATTTTTCTTGAGTCTATTCTTTTTTTAATATGGGACTCTTTTATCACATGATGTAAACACAGGTTCCAATTTTAGGGGAAAAGTTAAGGATACAATAGAGTAAAATGGAAAGTGGTTTTTGCTTAACCAATTAGAAACTTGTAGTTCATGAATCAAATATCAATGATACAAGAGTTCTATTACACTTCAATTATTGGTATAGAGGTATAAGATCAGCTTATGATGAGCACCTAGTAAAATATTCTTTATCTATGGGTAGCATCATCTCTATTTTCCCTTTCTCTCCATTGTCACTCTTTAAAGCACAAAAATTTAATTAAAAAGATTATAGAATCTTAATAATATAAAACTAGACATTATACACAAAACATATATCATACCAAAAAAGAAAAGAAATTATACAAGGAAGCAAACCAAATCTCATAACGAAATTATAATTAGCACATAGCAGAAATTCTGTCAAGAAGCGGAGAAGATTAAAAAGGTAGTATGTTCAAACCTTGGAGGAAAGCAGGGGGCAACATAGTCATAGATATCTCCAAGTTCCTCACCAATCTATATACCATATAAGAAACAAGGTTGCAGCACTAATCAATAACAGGGAAAAAAACTGGATCTCAAATGGAGCAAGCAAAAACGGTATTAAATTTCAAATAATTTACCAAAACATTTTTAATGTAAATAAACATGAGATCTAGAGAAGAATTATCTGATACGAAACGACTTTGTAGCATTAACGGGTTAGTATAATGGACCAGTTCTACGAAAATATTGGTAAGAATGATGGGAAAAGATTTTGACAACAGACATGCATATTGGCAAATAAAAGATTTTGTTTTCAATAGTATTGTGTATATGATTGTGGCAATCCACACCTGTGATTATTTCTTTCCTTTATAGTTACAGAGCATTAATGAGAATTATTTTACCCTGATTCTTATGCCAAGACTGATGTACAGAATCGACCCTGTATTATTATTTATTCACTCTCACTGTACGGTTTTTATTAAGTAGAAACTACAATTTATTTTTCCACTATATTGCATACTTTCAACCATAGTTAATCCCAAACTACGTAAGGCTACATGGGCATTGTGGATTTTTTTGAATCACGTCCATCACACTTGAGATCACTGTCACTATAGTTCTGAAAGGGTTTAAACCCATCTTTGTCACGGGTCTCTGAGTGTGAGTGTGTATGTGTACACTTTGAAGGACTTTGTTACCTATGTCTTATTTATATCGATGGTGATAGTGTGTTTAGAATTGGACGGTGACTTTTGAATTGTTAACTATGAATATCATTAATTTGGGTAATTTTATAATCGTAAGAAGCCATCAAGCCTATCTAGCATTCCACTAAAGCATCTTTGGGTGTACAAAATTACAAATATTATCATGCATGATCAATCTATCTAAAGAAGAAAACAACAAACAACTGATATAGGCTGGGAGAAAGGGGAACAAAATTAAAAAGTCACTGTAAGGATAATGGAAAGTAAATAGCTCAGAAGCTTAAATTCAATCAGTCAAACATACCACTCGAGCTTCCTCTAATGCTGCTTTCAGGTCCTCAATCACAAGCTGATACATAAATGAAATTGGAAAAAGTTGCTGAGAGTATGGCAATGATGAAGAATTATGTAGGTGTGTTTAAGAGAATACGAGTGTGTGCATTTTTTTGCAGCAGGAGAACTGGAGGGTGTGTGTGGACCAGTAAAACTTAGTGACCTACCTCATTCAGAAGTTTGTCGAAGCGTCCTTCAACAGTCTTCCGAATTTGCTCGTAGCACTTATCCTTATAGCCTTTCCCCTGAATCTTCAATTTTTGTTGTGTTAAATTTTTCGAAGAAGCCATTGCGCTTGTAGATTTTCTGTGATTCATTAGCATTAACAAAATTAAGTAATGACAGAGGGGGAAGGAGAGAATTTTCCTCTTTACAGAACAATTTGGTATGGGGTTAAAAAAATCCGTGGATCAGTTTTATCGATAACATTGTATTGGAAAATGATCCTTGAATTGTCACTCATTTTTGCTCCCATACCAAAATGACCCTAAGACATTATAATAATGTTGAGAAATATTCACAATAAAACTTCAGACATAAGTCTCATGACAATACAAGCAGGCAGAATGTGTTCAAACTACTACCAAATACTGATTTACTTTTTGAAATCAAATATTCTTAGTGTGGGTAGAATTTAAATCACCCGAAAAAACAGGTATTGAGAGACAAGCTCAAGGTGCTTGACCTCCACTCTCTTGGCCAACCACCTTGACCTTGAGGGGGGGTATGTTACAGTACAGAGTAAGGGATATAGCATGTAGCACATTCTATTCCCACCCAGTAGCTAGATCAGGTTATTCAGCTGTTAACATAGCTGTAAGTAACTGAATTGGTTATTCTGTTATAGCTGTAACAGAGAAACTCCAAGTATAACTACAATGCATCATTCAGAATGATCTATCAATTAAATAATTTTCAGTTATCATATTCTCTGAATTGACAGGTATCAAGAAAAAATACAAATATATTTTTGAGCAGTCCCAAGTAAAAAGATGAAATTTTTTAATTATATTAGTAAAAGTAATAATGATCATTTACCAAAAAAAAAGTAATAATGATCCTTCCAATAAGAAAGAGGTATGAAAATAAATGATAAGAAATCCTCTTAGAAAAAATAAGAAAATGTACATCACACTTTCAAGCATTCATGCATCAAGATGGCAGTTAAGGTTGTTGGTTCCATTATCAAAGATTTTTAAGATCCTAAGATTTACAACATATCTAGGATAATGGAAGTCAATTCAAACTATTATAACATACATGGCACTTCTATGAGGATTTGCGGTCGATGCCAATGCACCATCCCCTTCAGCCTCAGCTAAATCCTCCGCAACCTGTTGATCAAGGATTTCTTGCATTTCAACAACCCTAGAATAGGTAAAACACAAGGAAAATGAGATTACATTGAGTTTAGAAATTCCAATTATACAACAAACCATTTAAATAAAGATACAATGAAAGGAATGAGAAATAGAATTTTTTTAAAGGAAAATGCAACAGTCTATCAGCAACATACCGTAAAGCACGAACCAAAGTCTGTGGGCTGCAAACACAGGAAAATAAAACAAATAACATGATTAAAACAAAGAATAAAATTGAGGATAATATCACAATCACAGTATATAACTTCATGTTTAACAATGCAATGCATCAAAAAGTTCTCTTAAAATTTGTGCTTAAGGCCCAACTCACTCCAGATAGCCAGTGAGGATTGCCCAAGCCTTAAAAGGGCTACATAGCCCGTATCTCTAGCCGATGTTGGAATCTCATGCTCAAAACTAGTCATCTAAAGTCTAAACTAATGCAGGAGGAATAACAAGATCTGAACACAGCCCTTCATGGCCAGGACTGGACATCTGGAGCATGGTAAGAATGTGAGGGCAAAAATAGAGACATCTGGCCCAATAACCAATCTGGGATAGGTTCTGTTACCATCTTAGAATTTGGACATAAGGCCTAACTCATCTAACAAAACCAACCTGTAATTTGTAAGGTGAGGATTATCAAAGCCATATAAAGGTTACATAGCCCATATCTCTAGTCTGTGATATTTTGAACACACCTTCTCACACTCAGGATTGGACATCTGAAGCGCGAACTAATACGGGAGGAACAACAAGGATCTAAATAAGTGCTAAAGAAATATAATATAGATCAAATGCGTAATTTAACGAACATAATAATCAAATATGTCAAACCTAAAATCAACAGAAAACACAAGACTTTTGAATCTTAAATAGCACTCAATGGATAAAAGTTCAAGCAGTTTCATAGTAAAACAATGTGCAACATCATTTGCTATGTTCATATTGAAGAGATGGCACTAACCTTTCTTTAGAAAGTTTATAGAAATTGGCAACATGTCCCCATAGTGTCTTCTCAAAGTTCTCCCAGGTTTGATCTACATCTTCAAAATATTCTCTACAACAAATACAAAAATAAAATGTTAACAATAGATACCGTTAGAAATTGTGTCCATAAATAGTTACTGTTGGATAGTGTCATGTAAATATTATAAAGAAAAATGCTAAGAATTGCCCTTGGGGCATTGTTTAGGAAACCAAATGAGGTAACTTTTGCATAGAAAATGATGTAATTATGACTATGACAAGTGTTAACTTGTATTTCCAAGGCAAATTTTCCTTATATGTATTCCTTAAACAATGCCCTTAGGACACTTGTTAGCATGAACCTATTATTAAATAGGATAAAGTTAACAAAGTTTATTTGTGTAACACATGGACTCACTCAAATGCTTTTTCATTGTAATTCTCTCAAAGATACAAACTACTAAGCCTTAAAACTATAGATGAACAACAAAACAAAATAACTGAATCTCAAAATAAATTTTAGTTGGAGGATAAATAACCAACACTCTAACATGTCTGGCCAATAAATAATGAATTTAGTAATGAGAATTCTGTATGTATATGGGGAGGAGTAATGGAGCAAAATAACATAAATTAGACCCCTTATGGATGCTAGCGTGTAGACGGGAACTATCAGCTTTACTTGTTCTCTCCCTTTTACTTCCTCCTTTATATATAAGGTATAGAAAATTCAATTTTTCAATTGGATAAAGAAGGGAAACGTTATAAATAAAATAGTTTAAGTGAAGGCGAAAAATGGATAAAGAATAACAAAATTGTAAAGAACATAGTTTGAATAAATGGTAAAAATGAAAGAGAAAAATGCTACACCAAAATTTTGTATCCCCTTTATATATACTTTATAGTAAGAATAGATACATATAAAATAGTTGTTTGATTGAGTATAAATTAGATAATTGTAAATGAAATAGTTTAAATTAAGGATAAAATTTGATGAGAAATAAATTAAACAAGAACTTGGGTTGCCTTTATATATAGTATAGATATTGAATTTACAGTTCTAAAAATCATTTTAACAACTGAATTGCATGTCCAGTTCAATCAAATTGCAAATGCTCTTGATGAGTTTAAGTTTTTCCTTACCAGTTGTCTAAGAGTTATCAACATGTGTTCTCAGTTTCAATCCAATAACAGTGTAACTACAAAAGAATCTCACACTTTATTTTATTTTCATTACATTATTATATTTCACAGGGTAAAGATATCTTTTGAATATAACATTTATCAAATAAGCAGTGTCAAAGTGTCATACGACAATCGACTATCTGGACTTGACGATGCAAAGCACACCCAACCACAATGCAAAAAGGTACAAAAATAGTTTGTGCCATCTTCCTAAAGGATAAAAAATTAAAAGATATACTTTTGTCAAATGTCTTTTGGAGAAAAAACAAAATCTTCCAAACCTTCCAGAATGACATTCTTTAGAACCTTTAAAGCCACCAAATGCATAGCACCCCTCACACAGATTTTCCAATTGATGACAATAAATTATAACATTTTCACGTAGTTTTGGATCAAATATATAAAGTATAATTAAAACTTATTTTATCTATTCCTTTAATAGAAAAAGTTGAATGAATCCTGTTATATAAAAAATAAATATGTTTGATTCAGTCTTCTCAAAAACAAATTATCTACTCCAAAAGAAAACGCAATATTCCTGTCCTACAAAATCAAAATAATATACCAACCATTAAATAAATATCTGGTAAAATAGCTGCAAATTGGGTCATAGAAAAGTTTCAATTTCAGGACTGCAATACCTGAAACCGTAGTTTAAAAATGCAGATGCCACTGATTAAGAATACCAGTGGGTCATAGCATAATTATAGATTAGGGCTTATGCATATATGGAAATTAAATCCAAATTATGTGGTGGTCCCCTCCAGGGTTCTCACAAACCCCATGAATGTGGACACAGAACATAAGTAGACACAAACCTCAGTCTTCCAACCTCTTCCTTGTGAGATCCTGCTGCTGCTAATGCAAACCTTCGCTTTCCATCCAGAGCTGTTAACCTCTGCAAAATAATAAAAGGTTAGAGATATTATGGTAGGTCAGCTATAGTTGAAAGGGTTTATTTTATGAGCAGAGTGAAATAGGCTAGTGTCAGAGAGGTCATAACCGAATAAAAGAATAAATAAATGTAATTGAATGATAGAATAGAAGGAATTTGAGAAGGGATAAGATTGAATGAACAAATGTAATTGAATGGAAGGTAACATGTATATAAGGGGTAGCCGGGTATGAGGGAAAGAGGCAATTATGTCATTGAAAGAGTGGAAGAATCAAGGCTCACTCAAATTCCCTGGGCATTGTAATTCGTTCCTCTAGCTCATACTGAGCAGAGACACCTCAGTGTTCAATAAAGATCTTTTCTTTTTCAAATCTTTATATCAGTTGATTGTATCAGTAAAATCAAAAATTGACATTTGGAGAAGCCAGCTATTATTTAGGAAAAAATCAATATTTTGCAGTATAACCAAGACCAGCCTCCCTACTTAGTCGGATAAGGCTTGGCTGTTGTTGTATAAGTAAGACTTTTAGGATCCAAGACCAGCCTAACCTCGTAAGTATTGACAATTTCTTTGTCATCAGTCAAAGAATCCCGAGCCTCCGCTGCCTCAACAGAAATGGACATCATACCTTCAACATCCTATCAGAAGACCAAGAAGTCAGCCAAAAAGAAAAAAAGAAATGAAGTATACAACAACAACAACCAAGCCTTATCCCACTAAGTGGGGTCGGAAAAAAAAGGAATGAAGTATGACTCATATAAATGCAACTAGGTTCCAAGTTCAAAACATGTTTACTAAAATCATGACAAATGCAAGCAACTAGATTCCAAGCTCAGACTATGTTTACTTCCATTCTACCAATGGAAGATTAACTAAGTTATGAACCTACGACACAGTAAAAGCAACACTTGACAGAATACACTCGATACATAATGGAATCTCCTCCTTTAACCATGATTCAACATGAGATAAAGTGAGAGAAAATAATCCATTTTGTTATAATTGCAGGTGATAAGCTCAGTCCTACAGGAAAAAACAGGGAGGGGAAGTTCTATAACAACTCTAAGACTATGAAGCAATAGAATGAATGTGAGACTAGCAATATTTTAATCAATAACTAAAGGTTAAATAAAAGATAGAAAAAGCACCTTCAAGGTTGTGTTTAAGTTATTTCTTGCATTGCTAAGTATCTTTATCTGGTCGTGGTTTTCAATTAATGTTTGGCATTCCTGACATAAGCTGATGCACCAGGAAAATCACAGTAAGCTAAAAGAGAACGATATCAAAAGAGCAAGTTTACAAAGAGAAAACACCCACTCTCAAAGAAGTGAAAACAGTTTCAGTCTATCTCATTGTTAACATACTTCTCAATGGCGAGAAAGTTTTCCCGAAGCTGGTTTATTGTCTTCTCAGAAAAGGAGAGTGATTTCAGTCCTGCCTGTGACTTCTCAACCTGCAGTAGAGTGTTTTCAGGCAAACCACCAGAAGATATAAGATTGCGGAGCCCCAGTTGATTAAATATAAAGATCAGCAGAATCTACAATGCAGTTCACGTTTAATGGCTAAAGTTTGGGACATAATAACAAAACAGTAATCGCACAAATACTACCAGCAATGCCATCTGTGGTTATTAGAATTAAATATCTGCTGTCCATGTTTTGAGATATTTTGAATAAAAACTGCCCTTCAGTTTATGTGTAAGGTAGTAGTTACGCATCATTAGACTATGTATGTCAGTCTTTTGCTCCCATAGATTAGTAAGAGCGTATTTTTTCTTTGGTATTAACCTATTTATCATCTATATTAGTTCCTTACAGGCTGCTTTACTAAGAAAATCTGCCCATAATGTTTATTTCTTTATGGAAACAGTTACTTGCCTTTCTATCTATAGTTCCTATTTACTGATAATAGCTCCCGAGAGCTTTGTACAAAAACAAATGTACTAAAACTGTATCGACATCCTCATGAATTTAGTATAAAAGGCTTTTTCAGTCAATGACACACTTTTAAAAAGATTGAAAAATTTTGCATATTCCTACAAGATGAAGTCAGTTACATAGATTAAATGAAACTACAGTATTTTGTCAATAACTTTTCAGAAAACAAAACAAGGTATAATCCAAACATACACACTGACTTTGCAGATGATGCACATCATTTTACAACAAAAAATGAGCACTAGGGTTCGCAGCTACTAAAAGGTACGTTATTCTTTCAATAACATGCATCTAACCGAATAGTATTCAGTCAATCGAAAAGGGAAGAATTTACCTGCTCTGCAACCATTGTACTAAGTTGTGCGTCATTGGCCTGAAAACAATTAAAAAAAAAAAACTCAAACTCAAGCAATAAAACTTTTTGTATAAAGTAGCTGCAACAATAATTATCTAGTAATTGTAAATGTCATTACAGAGTACAGACAGCCATAACAATAACATCAGTCATATTTGCTATAAGATATATAAATAGGCCATAGCTATAAAGCTTGAATAGGTAGCCAACTCGGGAGGGATATTGAGTCACTGTGTTACTGGTCAAACAAGATAAAATTAAACAAATAATTAAATATCTAATGAAAACTGAAAAAACACGGCGCGAATATAATTGTCGGACTTATAAATCAATTATAAACTAAGAAAAGCTTATGACACATATAGAAAAAATTCTAAATTTTATTTAGAAATTGGTAAATTAAAAACATGATAAATTTACAATCTGATACTTTGATCATATTAGTTTTTCAGGGAGGTAATTACTCCATCATCCTTTCTATTTTTTTGATCTTACAGAAAACCCTATATTCAAAAACCTACGCAAAACCCATCCTATTTCATATACATGTTACACTTAGATCTACGTTTGCTATTTTCTGAAAAGTAGAATAAGACTCTTACAACATATTTGTGTTTGATATGCATTATAATTTCCCCTGTTAGAGTAAAGTCTTTGAAATCATTAAACATCTGATTAGTTAAAAGTATAAGATAACATTAGAATAACACAAGAATAAACAAGAAAATTCAAGGTCATATCTTTAAAATAATAGGAATTAATTTGAAATTATTGGGATGAAAAGGTATAAAAACTAAATCATGTGAATTACTAATAAAATAAATCAAAACTAAATTCTTAGAATCAATTTTGCAAGAATTGAATGCTAAGAAGAATCCAGTTTAAATTTTTCCTAACATGACCTTAGTATATAAAATAAAAAATCATGCAAAATAATTATCCATTTCTTTAATACTTTTCAATATGTAACTACTTGTCATTCGATTCTCGAAATACTAATACATTAATTTTAATTAATCGTACTAGTATTTCAGGCGACGGTTTTATCATGTTTTTTTATTGCAGCGACTTTAAAATTATTCTCCATTTTAAGGATACAAAACTATATGCTGTTATGTTTCTCTAATGTTACTACTATATTATAGGGAAATAATGTTACAAAACTATGTTTCTCTAAGGTTACTACATTATCAATAGCATTTATACCCTTTAAGTCTATATTCTGCAGCTTTGTTTTCTATACAAGACCTGCTTGTTGCGGATTAAAATAAATGATTTTGGCATTAAAAAATTTTGAGATTATTTTTTTGAGATTTTTCATAGATTTAAAATAAAAAACTATTTTGTGTTTGTTTGCCGAAATGAAATTCATTGAAAAATCATCGATCGAAAATTATTATTATGACTTATGAGAAGCTACTTAAAACAGCTTCTCATTTGAAGTGTTTAGATTATTTTTCAAATTATATATTTTTTTTTTTTAAAGTTGTAACAAACGGATGAAAACTCTTAAAAGTGATTAAAGCATGGGTACTCCAAAATTCATGGCATACCAACATCCGGTACTTGAAAAATGTAGTGTTACACTTCCTAATAAATTTGCAATTGATTTTAGTCCAGGCACACAGCCTGACATCTAATTCATCTACCATTGTTTATGAGTCACCTTTGGAATTAATTTTTGGTGATTTGTGGAGTCCTACACCCTTTGTTTCATCATGTATTCCTTATGATAATTTATATAATATATAATATCTTATATATTTAGATGTCTATTCTCGCTATTCATTGTTGTATCTCTTTAACTCTAAATATGAATCAAACAAAAAAGAGAGGAGAGCAAATATATTTCACTCACATTCTGGAGGATTTAGGCATCAACAATAGACTCACGTTGTTTTCGTAATTTCTTTCAAACACATACACAAGTTCTTATGTTAAAAGATAAACTTGAATAAATTCTTTCAAATAGGCTCTCATAGTCTTCATAAAAGGCTAGCTTTAGTACTGAATCCTCTTACTATCCAGTGCTACTGTGATAATATTGGATCTCAAATCATGGATAAAAAAGCTGCCCCAAACAATGCGGCATCAACAGCACCAATCCTTCCAATTTTTTCTCTCCAGTCACTTTTCACTCCATTCAAGAGCATCAGCCCAAGAGACAAAAGGTTAATGTGTATTACACCAAAACCGCATATCAAGAATCAAGGATAAAATCCATCCCCTCCTTAAAACTCTATTGTATAGAACTCCAAGTCAAAAAAAATTAATTTGAGCCCCTGGCTTCATCTCCTACTTGACCAATACAAAGTGACCAATGTTGTTATTTGCAGATTGTTGAAAAAAGTGGTTTGTTCAAATTATGCTATAGCCGCTATTTGACAATACAACATCAATCAAGCCTAATCCCACTAAGTAGGATCGGCTATATGGATCAAATGACGCCACAATGATCTATCATATATCTGTTGCGTTAATTAATCTCCAGGTCTTCCACAATAGTTATGTATAGTTTTTCTAAGTCTTCCTCTACCTCTAACCATTCGACAATACTCTTGTACTAAATCATCTATCTCGAAATAATAGCAGTTTGTTAAAATTCTGTTACACTAAAGTGCTTTAGTACCGCAATAGCCACTATTCGATAACACTAAAAATAATTCGTCTTTTGATGAAACAACAACAGCTACAACTATCAAATATCCAGTACATCCTTAAAAGATAATATCACACCTATATCGGCCAAACCAAAGCCCAAGAACCAAAAAACAAAACTAGAAGTCCAACCAGCTAAAAACGAAGCTAAAATATCTCACAACGCTATGTTTGGTTCCATGTTTGAAACAACCAGAATTGATTCTAATGGTGAAAAATTGATTTTTGCATCATTTGGTTCCACGTCTAGAGTGTCAGTTTTGTAATTATTTTTTTACATCTAATGTGAAAGCTACCACTTGGTTGCTTCTATAAAATCACATTGTGTCCGGTACGCCATACGACCAAACACATCTTTTGACATGTTTGATTGCTCTCGCATAGAACTTATTTTTCCTCCATAATTGATTCTAACTTGAAGCTATGATATGTGGCTCGAGTATAAACTTGATTTTTACACTGAATCTTATTGTTCAACTGTATCTAAACATAAACCACTTTACATTCAAGTGATTCAACTCACTCACTTTTAAGTAAAATCAATTTTACAAAATCAATTAGCCTTAAAATACATCTAATGTGAAATCTACCACTTGGTTGCTTCTATAAAATCACATCCTCGTTCGATACACAACACTGACAAACACATCTTTTCACATGATTAGTTGCTCTCAAGCATAATTTATTTTGCCTCCAGAATTGATTCTAACTTGAAACTATGATTTCTAACTTGAGTCTAAACGTGATTTTTACGCTGTTCAACTGTATCCAAACAAAAACCACTTCACATTATTCATCACACTCACTTTTTAGTTAAATCAATTATCGACACGGCACAATCAAATAAACAGCAAACATAATTACATAAAAAAATAAACAAAAAAGCAAAAGAAAGTAATGAAATAGATCTGAAACCTGTTGACGAGAAATGTAATCAGCTTTGATCGACGCAATTGACTGAAGAAGCTCCGGAAGAGGTAAAAGCTTCGCAACTTCACGAACTGATGCTTCTTTCGCTTCAACACCGAGATCCTCCGCCATCATCATCTTCTGACGGAATCAAGCAAACCACACAGTTCTTGAAGGATTCGAAGATTCTAGAGTTCGTGTGGAGAAATTCTTCACCGGTGATTCGATGAAGCGTGAGAATTGAATTTGAGATTGGAGTGTTGGTGTGATGGTGATTTGAGATTTGGAAATGGAAATGGGAATTCTAGAGAGAGAAAGTGACGGTTATAGAGAGAGAAAGGTGGTGGAACTGTCAATGTGAAGAACAGATTGATTTTGGTCAGAAATTGGCCGTGTCTGACCGGTAAAGATAGACGAGTAGCTTAGTCGATGAGAATATTGAATATTTTTGTTCAATTTGTCTCATTTTTTATTTCATTATTAGGATAGGTTTTTTTTTTCTTCAACATACAATCCGCCATTTTTATTTTATTTTATATTTTTTTTTTAATTGGGTATTTTATGTTCGTTGATAGAGCAACAATTTAGTCGAGGTATCGTTCATGTTTTTAAATGTCATTTTATCTTTAAGCAATTAATGTGGATAGAAGAATTATGTCTTTCGAGTGTTGACTCCCACTCCCTAAGTGTTGCTAGTAGAATGTTAAATATCATTGTTTCTTGTTTTTGAGTTACAATAAGATACCATTGTTTCTTGCTAGTAGAATGTTAGATACCATTTTATCTCAAATTCATTCGTTCATGTGAGGACCAAATATATTAAGATAGACCGTCACTTTGTTAGAGAGAAGATTGAATCAGACGACATCGTCATACGTTTTGTCAATTCAAATAATCAGTTGGTGGATGTTTTTACAGAATCTATGTGAGGTCATAGAACAAGTTATATGTGTGTGTGTCAAGTTTAGCACATTTGACTTATATGACCAACTTGAGGAAGAGTGTTAATATTTAATTAAACAATAAATAATTATATTTACACTGTAAATATATTCTAGCTTACTCTCTATTCTCTAAGTAACCTAACATATAATATTATGTAGAATATTTCTTTTATAATCTCATATATAATAAACCTCTCATATGGTGCTATTTAGAGATATAGTTTTTACAAATGTCTCTTTTTTCTCTCTTATACAATACTCATGCGTAAGACCGTAAAAAAATTCTTTAATTAGGTCAAGAATAACAAATGTCTAATTCTTGTCCAAAAAAAAAATGTCTAATTATTTTATGATTTATATATTATATGTATAACGATAGCTTTCCGCAAGTGCACGGTTCTATCGAGTAGTAAAAATATCGACCCATAAGGAGTTAAAGTAATTACCAATCTAATTTTTAGTTTTCATTAGCAGAATAAGAATATTTTGGTTAAGAGAAATATTTGATTTTAGACTAAAATTCAGATATTAAAAAGCGTCATGGGATTGAGGTTTTCATCATAATATTAAATCTTAAACATTCTCTATCTATTTCCCTATTCTATAATGAATTTATTTCTAAGGACATGGTGTTCTTTGGTATTTCATGTCATCTCTTAGAATACATGAACGTATCTCAACAATAATCAAGCATATTCTCATGGTTGATTATCATTGAGACCCTTTGAGTGCAACCTTAATGTCCCAATACTCACAAAACTATTCTCATGTTTTGTTTACTTGTCTAATCTCATTTGGTCCAATATCAGACTTCACCTCTTGGTTCTTCATTTGATATTTGAGATACGATTTTTTTTAACAAATATTTGAGATGTGATTAAATAACAATGTCAAACTTCACCTCTATGTTCTTCGTTTGATATTTATTATAAAATTTAATAACGGTGAGACTATATTAGAAAAGAGATTCATATAAAATAGAGTCTAAACTTGGGTTGATTAGGATTCAATCATAAGATTATTTCAACAATCCCAATACTAGAAAAGTCTACTCACGCATGATCACAATAGACAAGGTATTAAACTAATAAAGACATGAAACCAAGATTGTTAGACTCACGAGTCTACATAGACTTGAAGAAGATATGTAGACTCGACTCGTAGACTCGTATGACTCTATGAAAAATTAAAATTGACTTTAAGTGACACATAAATGACATATATTTATAATAGAACACCAATTAACATAAAAATTAAAATTTCAAACTTCATACAAACTTTTTAAAAAAAAAAAACTATATTAGAGCAAGTAAAGTAGTTAAGGTCTTAGTTCCTTCCTAGTTGGCTACTATATAATCCAAAAAATCATAAAACATATATGCTAATGGCTTCAAACATCCAAAACTCCTGTGATTAAAACCCACACATTCCAAGTTTTCTACACATTGTTTTCATAACCAGAAGCAGAGAAAAAAATCACTTTTTTTCATGACAAACATCGTTTCTAAGCATTGTTTTGATTATAATTAAGATCCAAACAAATTTTCATAGTTGAACAAGTAGCACTCGGAATCAAACTTGGTAAATTTTCGTAAATATCATTTTGTAAGAAAAAATTACGTTCTTTTTTATTCTAGAAGAAACAAAGAAACTAAAAAACAAGTTTGAGGTTGTGAACGGACAAGTGAGCTGCGAGCAGTGAGTAGCAACAAAACCAAACATCCGCATTGTATTATGAAATTTGTAATGACAAACACAAAACCACAGAAGCAACAACAAAATAACAAAAAGAACAAAAAAAATAGACGTTATTTGCCTCAAACAACCCTGAATTAAGTAACAAAATGAAAAAGATATGAGAAGAAAAAGTTAAGGATGTCATAAACACAAAAATAGAAGCAATGTTATGAGAAAAAATAGAGGAAGTGAATGTTAATTTTAAAAAACAAAACAAAAAAAACTCATTATTGAACGAAGACGAAAGTTGAGAGATTTCAAAAAGTGGAGATGAAAGTATTTTTCAATTGGAAAATATAAGAGTGAATGGAATAATAAAGTTAAGAGTTTTCAACAAGTGGAAGGAAGAGAATAGTGAGTTCAGTATGGAGATGAAGTTAGTTTCGTTTGATTATGATTTTAAACCACGTGTAGGATTATGGCAAGGCGACGATTTTGACCTTCTGTACATGTCTTCGAGAATATGTAGGTTTTGATTATGATTAAATCCCACACATTCCATGTTTTATTAACATTGTTCATAATCAGAAGCAAGCAGAGAAACAAATCTTTTTTTCTTCATGATAAACAATGTTTCTAAGAATTGTTTTGATTATGATTAAAAACCATACAAATTTTCATAGTTGAACAAGAAGCAATAAAAATTAAAGTTGGTAAATATTGGTAAATTTTTTTAAGAAAATGTTTATTTATTTTTAACCTTTAAAAACAAAGAAACAAACAATAAAATATGAGATTGTGGACGGACTAGTAAAATGTGAGCAGTGAGTATCAACAAAACCAAACATTCGCTTTTGTATTATGAAATATTAAATGACAAACACAAAATTATAGAAACAACAATAAGATAACAAATAAAGAAACAAAAAAGAATACAAGATAGTGGTTTATTTACCTCAAGCAAGAAGATGTTGAAACCCCCGAAAGAATTAGCAGAATGAATGAGGAACAACTCGAGGTTGTAACAAACACAAAAAATAGCAACAATGTTATAAGAAGAAATTCATGGAGTAAATGTTAATTTTCAAAAACAAAACATTACAAAAATACCTCACTATTTAATGAAGATGAAAGTTGAGAGATTTCAATAAGTGAAGATAGAAGTATTTTTGTTTGGAAAATGGAAGAGTGAATGAAATAGTAATGTTGATATATTTCAGTAAGTGAAAGGAAAAGAAGAGTGAGTTCTGTATTGAGATGAAACTAGTTTGATTTGATTATGATTTTAACCCGCACATAAACTTAAAGCGACCATTATGACCTACTGTACACCTTTCCAAGATTACATTGGGGGCTTTTTATCTTATTTATTTGTAATACTTTGGTTCTTTATCTTTATTTTTTTCTGTTTAGGTCATTTATCTCTCTTAAAAGCACATATACATCTTTTTTCTCATTTTTTATTAAAAAATACATAATTTAATTTTTAAAAATATTTTTTTATTAAAAATGAAAAAAATCCAGAAATATGATGAAGATGTTCATCATCTTCATCTTCTTCCTTTGAATCTTCATCATCTTCTTTAAATCAACAAAAATTCTACTAAAATATATCTCCAAATATCGTGAATTAATGTTATATTCACCTCAAATCTTCTTTTAAACACAAAAATCAAAACTTTAATTTCACAAATGTTGTAAGGCGGATGGTGGAGGCTTAGTCACTGGCGGAAGGGTTAGGCTTTATGAAAGTTAAGATTGTTCTGGAAACAACAAAATTGATGTGCAAAGCTACTCTCAATTGTGGGGTTATTTTTATGTCGGGTTTGAATATTGAGTTAGAAAATAATAATGAAAATAATAATAATAATAATAATAATAATAATAATAATAATAATAATAATAATAATAATAATAATAATAATAATAATAATAATAATAATAATAATATACGG
>Ga0228711_1004706_pt1 | contig 20902 bp, 11 predicted proteins | sample MedpolnodulmetaG_2_FD_177996 | JGI IMG/M metagenome (GOLD analysis project Ga0228711, IMG submission 177996) | Root nodule microbial communities from Medicago polymorpha collected in Santa Monica, California, United States - brown nodules | ecosystem: Host-associated > Plants > Roots > Nodule... | reverse complement strand
TATATATATATATATATTTATTTGTTACAATGTCAAGAAGATATATTTCTATTTGTGGGTTTAGCTAATTACTTTAAGGTGTTTGTATAAGTACTAGTGTGACACCCGTGCGTAAACACGCGTTAATGTAGCTAGCGTCAGATAATGTAATTTGAATCATACAAAATAAATGATGAGATAAAATTCAAGATGATTTAATGGTAGAATCAACAAAGCCGGTAAACATACAAATACAATAATATTAAAACACGTGACATCAAGACATTCGGATATGTTACAAATTTCACACACCATCAATATGAATTCAAGACATTCGAAGTATTTCGTCATGAAGATTCAAAGGCTCCTGATCAACATTGAAAATTAGTATATCACCCCTATATAATATCATATCTTCGTTCTGACAAAATGATGTCATCCCTTTCCCAAATACTTTACATGAATATCCGATATAGATGTGTACACTTTGCAAAAATATTTCTCAACGGTAAAAATTCATCCAGTACAATACCATAAGAAGGCAATGATAAGTATTACATCTACCACAATGTTGACTACACCTACATTCTTGTGCACAATATCTTCATAATATGCTCACCACTTATTTTAATAATGTGCCTGCTTATGCTTTTGTTGCTCTCTTCTCATCAATGCTAAGTCTAGGCATTTTTGGAAGGACTATTACCCAAATCCAAATAGGCTAATCTAGAATTGCATCAGAAAATGTATTGTGTGTAAGTTTGCAAATAATTGAGACTGAGTTAACATACTCACCTTACTACAAAATAGTTTGTCCCTCCTAAGACATAAAAAAATGTAGTTCAGTCAATCACTAAAATGAAGGTCAGCCAATCACTAAATATTATGCCCCTCCTAAGACTTGAGACTTTGAGTTAACATACTCATCTTACTGCAAAATCATTGTTAATAGATAAATGGTAATATACATGATAGCATAGTTGGAAAATCCATACCATAATAGTAAAGCTGTTATCTAGAAAGGAAGAAAGAATTACATTTTTTAAGATAACAGCCACCTTTTAAGCATAAGGACAAGAGTTACATGGCTGCCACCACCTATAAATTCAATCTTTTACTTGTTGGAGCTTCAATTACAGTGACTATACCTATATATATGATTAGGCCAAGAAATAAATAAAGTGTGATCGTTGAAGTTTTTGCTAAAATAGAGAATATCTCAACCCACATATATGTACCTTCATCCTCTGGAATAGGCTCTGTTATATGTGTGCAGTTCTACAAAAGAAGAATATGTAACAGAGGAAAAACATATTAACAACCATATCCTGCAGTTCATAAAAAACTAATCATGATATAATAAGATCATTCATTATAATAAATAACAGTTGGGTAATTAAAACCATATCCTGCTATGGTTTGTCATCGAAACCAAATCATATCCATTCAAGTGCAAAGCAGTGGAACCCTGCATCTGACAATTGTTTAAGAGAAAGAAGATTGAAATAATAACGACTAATGAAAAGGTTTAAAATCAAAATTGAAACAATCACCTAAGAAAGTCGTATCAGATTGCTAGAGTTGCTGAAGCAGATAGATATCATTCTAGGCAGTAATAGCAACATGCTGTTATCAACTCCATAAGGAGACATGAAACTTGGTCATGTGAAGGATTGAACGCTGTCATAGCGGGTTGAAAATGCATCTCAGAAGTGGTGTTAGCAGTGGAATACTACTTCATGTTCATGTGTGGTGAAGTGGATCTCTTGGTTACTTCTGAAGTGGAGAAGTCGTAGAAGTTTCTGTGAGACTAACTGTTGCTATGTCATGGACGCTGGCTCTTCTTTTGTCTTTGCCACCTAAAAGTCGTCAAATGAAATACTCATGAGCATGGCTAGCTACTTGTGTTGGTGTCCTAGTGATCACAAAATTCCTTGAAATGTTTCTCCAATCACTTTTCCGTACTTTTTCAGACCCAATAGAAATAACTTGTCAGAATTTTCATCATAATAATCAAATGATTAATTAACCCCTTAGCAACTTAAAGAAACATCATATCAAAATGTAAAAGACTTTAACACCATTAGGAAATACCAAACTTTAAATAACTACCGATAAACATGATTTCACTTACTCCCAGGTTCATACAAAACATGTTTGGATTTACATTTTCAAGGATTCAACGAAATCATGTAGTCACTATGATTTTGTCAAACTCACTGCAATCACAAACATGCACTAAACTCACTTTTTAAAAACTGATTTACATTTCAAATAACCAAACAGAAAAATCTTCATATACTGTTTTACACACACACAATGAATTAATAAAACAGAAAAGCAATAATCAATAATTGAATATAAGTGATTATCTTCCTTACTTATGTTCTTCTTCAGTCCATGGCACTACTTCTTCCTTTCCTCATCAGGAGATCTACCAGCAGAGCGTCTTCTTGCAGTAATTCCTCTAAAACCATCATAACCAGAAGAATTCACCCAATCTAAGGTAAAGGGTGAAGCAGTAGTACTATAACCAGGAATTGGAACTAAACCAACTTCTATATTACAAATATCAACTTCCAATTCTTTACACTGATTCATCACATCAACAAAACACTCTTTCTAGGTATCATTTCAGCTACTTTATGCCACAATATGAGCACCACATGTTGTAAAACATTTTTCTTCTAAGGAACAACGTATTTTTGATGCTAATTCTTACAAAAAATATTTGATGCTAAACACCATATTTTTCTAATGGGCATTTTATCAAACGTCTCCAATGCATTTTATCCCCATTACTTATTCTATCCTACTAAAATACACACACCCCAAAATCAAGTAGCTTAACAACTAAAGCTGATATTGGGATAACAACTCAACATTTTAATAGTTTGGCATATAAATTTTAAAAAGGAACAACGTTTTCTAGAGCATGAAATGTGTAGAGAATGGTAGAAGCTGAGTAGAAAAACCAAGAATTGATGTGGTTGAGGCTTCTAAAGAATATCAAGAAGATGAAGAACTGTAACTCACCCCAAAATCAACCAATGGAAAACCCAAATGCAGAAATGCACAAAATCTGCTGACACAATACATTTGCTTCTGCCATAGTCAGCACTTGCAGTCTGACAAACTGACATTTATCAGAAAGAGCATGCAATTAATTTATTAATATTTCATCTGACACAAAAATATGGTAAGGAAGTTTCTTAAATAATATTTTAAGGACATTTCTATGTAAAATAATACAAGTCAATTTTAGTGCTACTATATATAACTTATGGAATTTAACCGTCGCACACACTATCCCCCTCAGTGCTTGAGAATTTCTGAAACTTGTTATTCTCCAATCACAAACACAAAATGAGTATGCATAAAGCTTATTTTATTCTCATGAGCTTGGAGTTGGCTTCAATTGGAATTAAGTATCAAGATTCAAACACTAACAACCTATTCCAACAATCCTCCCCAACATTCTTCATGTTTTTGACTGCTCTATTTTGTCATGCAGTTGCAACCATGGCTGACATGAGCTTCCTAACTACTATGTTCATATTTCACTTTTCTGGTGTTGTTGGATGTGAGGCATTGTTGTGGATTCTCCTTCCTGAGTTCTGGAAATGGTATTTCTTCAACATGTTCCTTTTAGTAGTCACCTCATTGTGCTTCTTAAACTTCATGATAGCAATGGATAATATCACTGGACTCTTTCGTGGAACACTTCGAAATCCAGATTTGGGACCACGAGAAGTTCAGGCGTAAGGCGTGTCTAGTGTCAGACAACTATCTAACAACGATGAGTGTTAACGTGTTAGTCTCAGTGTATGTGTTGATGCTTCGTAGGTTTTGATTTTGATTTCTGTTTCTATGTATACGGTATATATCGTCTAATCAAATTTGCATATTATCTAACCTTAGTATAGAAGTCACTCATCGGTTGTAGTATATTAGAGACCAGTATTAAGTGGTTCAATTCCTCTATTGAATATGATAATTCCCTCTATCTTTCTTTTCTTCACTTCTTTCTGAATGCTGTCCTAATTGTTAATATAAACTTAATTAACTGATGTGGTTTATTTTTTTCTGCTAAAACTAATCTCAAAAGGGAAAAAAAGGCAAATAGATTAACTTGGGAAATTTGTTGGGAATTGAGAGGATGGAGTTTATAACAGATTTTTTACAAGGTGTGTGGCATTGGATATGGTTCTCTGTTTTGCTTCCACATCGTACTGGAACTCAATTGTGACATTTGTTTTGAGTGAATCACAGATTTAGACCCTGTTTGGTTAAACAGTTTGTTACTAGCTTATAGGACAAGCACTTATGTATAAGCTTACATAAGTCAATAATTAGACCTTCTTAAAAAAAATCAATAATTAGTGCTTAATAATAATATTAGACCATAATTTTTATTTATAAAAACAATTAAGTTAAACATATTAATATTAGACCATAATTTATATTTATAAAAACAATTAAGTTAAACGCAATCGATGGTCTGGAATTGTCAATTTTTTCTCACATAAGTTAATTGAGTGAAGTAATTTGAATAAAAAGTTAAACTTCCAAGAGTTGAACAAAAAGTTCAACCTTTTTCAAGAAAAAAGTTAAACTTTTAAATAAACAAAATAAAAAGTTCAACTATTTTGAATTTCTTTCTTCAACTTGTCACAAAAAACAAAAAAAAAAATCAACCTTTCAAAGTATTGTAATAAACTTTTCACAAAAAACAAAAAGTTCAGCTTTTCAAAAATAAAAAATAAAATAAAAAGTTTAAACAAGGAGTTGAGAATTTTTTTTTGAAATAACAAGGAGTTGAGAATTGAGATATGTAAAATGCGTATGTATGATTTGTTTTATGCATGAAGTTTTAGACTCTTTTCCCATTTGTTTTATGTGGTCTGACACTCTGACTGGATTACAGACCTGAACCGACACTCTGACTGGATTACAGACCTGAATGTTAAAATTTATGTTTTTGCTTAGCCCAATAAAAAGGTATGCCATGTCAGTATCTTTTGTTGAAAAAACTTGCCAAAATAAAATTTGTGTCAGAAAGTTCTATTAAAGGCAAAACGGCTGTCATCAGATTTTATGCATACGACAATAAGTTGTGTGGACTCAGTGGAGCGCTTAAAAGTAACATTATTTTATTATCTTCTGTAAGAAATTTGGCTTACAATTGTATCAGTAATTCCTCAATCCCCACCTCTGCTTTTTCATTTTGAGTGGAATTGATTTTGTTGAGAGGATTGAAAAATTCATACTCTATTCTGGATAAGTAACTCATGTGTCTTATGCATTTTCATGCGTTTTTGATAAACTTATATGCTCTAAAATTCATGATGCAGTTGGTACATTAGAGGATTAAAACCAACTTTTATTTTTGGGCTGTGCTCTTTCTGTCTACAAGTAACGACCAAAATCATGGTTCTTTGCTTTTATTCTCCATTTGCATTTTCTCTGTCCATGTAATTTCTTGCCTCTTCTTTGTTACCAATCCATAGGTTTCTCTACAAGATATGACGGCACACCAAAAGAATAAAAGAATAAGTTTCCCAACAGATAAATTTTACTCTGAAATAAAAGACGATTAGTGTGTGAAAGAAATATCGAATCTTTTATGGAAACTTTTAACAAAGCTTTACAGAGAAAATTATTATCATCATAACAAGCAGACTAAACGTAAGATTAAGGGCCAGTAACATAAAAGTGGCATCTAAACACATTTAAAAAGAAAACCAACAGATTTTTTTAGCAGTGCTCGCATGTTATTCAAGAATGGTTGATGATTTACAGTACACCAAGAGTCCAAAAAAGTACCTAAAAGTATTTAAAATAGAAAGATTCTTTGTTGCATATCTCATACTTTGAAAACAACTTGGAAAAAAACTTTGAATGAAAATACTTCATGCATATGAAATCCACAAATGTCAATCGTGAAATGAATCATGATATCTTTTAATGCTCTAATGAAGTATTTCATGATAAAAAAAAATTGCATATCTCATTCTTTTTAAATGTGTTTAGATGCCATTTTATGTTACTGGCCCTTAATCTTATGTTGAGTCTGCTTGTTATGATGATAAGCATGATATCTTTTGGACAGAAACTATTAACCCTCTCTTAATGAGTGTTTTCCTTGGTTTACATCTAATTAGTAGAAAATCCTACATCTCGTTAATCGCTCACCTAATCTCTCACTGGTGCTTCTACAGGTTTCCTCCCCGCATAACCAAATCATGTAAGGCAACATGCTACCATATTTTCTACATTGAGAGCTACCTCTATTTTATCTCTAATAATCATATTTATAATTATACTTTTAATCCCTAATTGTCTTATGCAGAGATTCATACATCATAACATTCTTAGTACGAAACATAGCTACATGGCAAAATATGTATGTGCGTACTCGTGTGTGTGTACATATATTATGCATTGAAAAAATATGATATGCATTAGTTCTGCACAAACCAATCAAAAACCAGTTGCAAGGTCAAAAAATTAAACGTTCTTCAAATTCATAACAACTTACAGCTGAATAATAAATTGAACGAATGAGAAAGAACTCAAAAGTGGAAAGCCAACATTTTATGTTTATCTAAACAAGAGGTTCATTAAAACAAGTTGTACACAATTGTTTTCAATTTTTTTTTTTTGTGTACTTACAATGATAATGTGCATTTGGACAGCAGCCCAGCAAGCATGTAAACAACTTCTTCATCAGACACTTTGACAGCTCCTTCAGCAGCCCATCAAGCATGTAAGTTGCTATCCAAACACTTAGATAGCTCCTTCATCAGACAGTTTCTCAAAGTGTTTGGATAGCAACCCAGCAAGCATGTCGATAGGAACATGATTACCTACAAATTTGTGTAGATTAAGAAAGTAGCAGAATGTTCTGGATAATAATTCTTTGATTAATAATTAGACAAAAATAGTAAAGCAGTATTAGTAATTATTAAGGACTAGAGAACTTTGGAAAATTATAAATGTAAAACAGTTTATATTAGGACCAGAATATTCTGGATAACAATTATAAAATTAAGTTGAATGATAAAATGATATTAATATTTAATCAAGGACCAGAGAACTCTGGATAAATATAAAACAGTTATTTAAGCTGAATAGTAAAACAATATTAATGGTTAGTTAAGGACCAGAGAACTCTGGATATGAATTAGTAGTATTTTAAGTTAAGGACCAGAACGTTCTGGATAGTTAATAATATGATAGTGATAGTGTGTGTTTAGTGATTCAACAAATAAAGAGAGAAGGTTAGAAGATGACGGGTAACAAATCAAATAGATATTGCCCCTTCATTTCAGAAACATGAAAACGGGTAACAAAAAAATGCTGTATTCCTTGAAATGTTGTCCAAGTTTCATATTTTAGAATATATATCCAAGACTCAAACTTTAACCCTTTTTCATATTTTAAGCTCATTTCTTCAGACCCAAATGAGAATGACCCAGAAACACACCCAGAAGGAAGTTCAAGAAAAATGTCTTTGTTTTTTGATAGACTTTTGAATGAGAAATGACGTGAGAATTTGACACTTGAGTTAGAATAGTGTATATATGACGTGAGAATTTAACCTATAAACATACCATTAGTGTATAAATTAGAATTTAACACTTAATAATTGTAGCCTAATACACAAGAGATCAACCGGAAAAGAAAAAAGACACCCTTAATTGTGAATCTGGATAACGGAGATGTATTGAAAGTTTTCATAATCTTAGAAATGCAAGCATTGAAATTTGAAATATTTTAAAGAGTTATGTGCAAATCATTCAAATTTCGTCCAACAGAAATCATCAAAAACTCAGCACACAAACTAATGCAACAAGGCCAAGAACATTTCGGAATAATGCATATGAAAGTAATGAATCTACCTGCCTCTCGATGCGTTCGCACCTGGCAAGAACCTCCTTTGAATAAAGAAGTGGCTCTGCAACATCAGAAGTAGATTTCCATTGCTCAAAAGCAGATTGCAGACTATCAAACTGAAAACAACAAATAATCATACAATCAATTCAACATTTAACATTTCATTTACCAATATCCCATTTTTCAGAATCACTTCAATTTTAACTCAAAACCCTAAATTTTCACACTCTAATTCATTTCAGTGATGCATGTTCATATACTTTTATAACGAATCACACACTTCAAATTAATTTCATAACAAAATATTTATTAAAAAATAAAATAAAACAGACCCAAACACAAAGTTTTGGTTTAGGGTTTCGACACAAAAATCAGACTAAATCAGGGTCCAATACTTACCAAAATAAACCAACCCATGAATACGACGATTTTTCATGGTGAGGATCATAGATGTTCGGAGGTTGTCGGAACAATGAATGGGACAAAGGGAGTCCATAAAGTGTGTTTTTTCTTTTGAGGAGAGATAAAATAAAGGGTTTGTCTAACGTGTGCAATATTGCACATGTTAAGGTAACTAAAAGTAATATCTTTTCATTGAAAACCAACAATTATTGATTAAAAGTTACATATTTAATATAAAAAACACAAATTCCAAGTCAAAGTTACTACTTTAAACTTCTTAACATGTGCAAAATTGCACATGATAGAAAAACCCTAAAATAAATAAGAGATAATGGTAAGAAAACTTGGAGGCATGGTAAAATGGTTCTCTAGTTATCCAACTTTAACTCAGTTCATAGGGATATTGCATATTATATGTAAGGGCTGGGATTCGAACCCCTGACACTTCATTTTTTCACAATTTAATTGTGTGAGCTCTAGTCACTACCTTGCCACCTTGATCTTTAGAAATCTTTATTTTTGGTCTCTAGAAATTTTTTTATTTAGGTTAAATAAGTTTTTTTTTCTATAAATATATCAAATTTTGATGTTAGTTCTAAAAAGTAAAATGAGATATTTTCATCCTCACAAAATTTTTGTTTTATTTTTGGTCCCTAATAGATATGATTTTGACATGTTTTGAACATAATATGAATATATAAAGGCGTCTTACTGATGACGATGAGGAGGAGGAGCAGGGTCTTGCTAGAAATGCATGCATTAAGGTGGCTTTGTTGCTCTTGGTTGGGTATACCATTTTCGTTAACAAGAGAAGCAAAAACGTTAGTCTGATATGGCTGGCAGCGTTTCAGGACTTGGACACGTTGGGCGAGTGGTCATGGGGCGGGATGACACTTTGTCATACCCCAAATTTTGACAACTTTTTTTTCTTCTGTTTTTTATCTATTTTTATTCGTATTTTAAAAGCCGAGTAAAATTGTTGTCTCAAACGAAATTTCGGTAGGTAATTTAAAATACTTCATTTAGTCACCGAAAGGGACAGTTATAATTACATTTTTTTAGTTTATTATCTTCCCCTTTTATTTCATTCCTTTTATGTATTTATCTCATTTTTATTTAATTTATTTTTAATTTTAATTTTTATTTAATATTTTGTTTTTAGAGTGTTATCTTTTAAAGTCCTGTACACATGTCAGTTGTCTATTGGTCCTTTGGTTTCCTCTTGCACAAGTTTTTGCAGGGGCATTTTGGTCTTTGTCCTGTATCAGTCTTAAACCCTAGTTTTCCACCTATAAATAGGGATGGGCAAAAAAACCAAAAACTGAACTGAACCAAAAAAAACTGAACAATTACTAACAATTCTGAAACTGAATTGAAACAGTTCAATTCAGTTCAAAACAGTTCAGTCAATTTCATTTGTTTTTTTCATATTTTTTCAAAAGTATTAATAATAATAATTCAGTTCAGTTCGGTTTGAAACAGTTCAGTTCGAAATGCAAACAGTTCAATTGAGTTATTTTAAATTTAGCAATTCAGTTCGGTTCAGTTTTCATCCCGAGAACCATGCCCACCCCTACCTATAAATAGTGACACCGCTCAGAGGAGAGAGAAAAAACGCGTTAGAGATCAGTCAGATTTTTCTGCAATCAAAATCATCAAACACATCTCACCTTTCTCTCTCATCCAATTCTGGATCAAACACCAAAAAGTCACAAGAAAATTATGAACATACCAAGAACAGTATGAACAAAAATTTCCAGCCAACTAAAAATCATCATCGATCCATAACAACAACACCATGATTTTCGTTTCCCTTCACAAATCAACAACAAACTTTCACACCATTTCAACCACAACAATTTTTGCAACAAAACGTTCAACCCTTGTTCATAACACGTTCAAAACACAACAAAACGCTGTCACTACTTCCTTTTTCCAACAGATCTAAGATTCAAACAAATAAAGAAGAGGAAAGTAACCGAATCTGAACCGAATCCGATTTCAAAAGAGGAAAAGAGAGAAGTGTTTTTTCGTTTCTTTTTTTGTAGAGCTAGGCTATTTGGATGTTTGTTTTCAAAAACTAGTACCGAATTTGGTTAGAGGAGAAGGAGAGGAGGCTTTTGATATAAAAAATTTTGAAAAAAATTAAAAAAAAACTCCGACACGGCGGCGCTACGGCCGACCACCGCGTCGGAGCACTTCCGACCACCTCTCCTCCTTCTTCTCCGACGGCTCATTTTCTAGAGAGAAGGGAGAGCTTCTCTCTCTAAGAGAGAGAAGTCTTTGTGATTATGGTGTTTTTTTGGTGAAACTTGCTTTTATACCATTTATTGTTTGGTCTAATTTGGTGTGTGCATAACCATTTTATTGCTATGTGACCTCAAGACTAGACCGTTGGATCTCAGATCTGACGGTCCAGGATGCTCTTGGGAAGATTCACGTAGGCCTTTGTCATTTACTCCTCACTGTGTGTCTATTGTTTAAACCGTTAGATCTCAGATCTGACGGCTACTGTGTGTCTGACTTTAAATCCTATGAGTGTTGTCTATTTCCATTATTGTGTTCCTGATTTTTAAACCCTTGGATCAATTGATCTAGTGGCTGTGATGAATTGATACAGTGATTGAATCTGGACCTCCTGATTCATCAAGTGGTCCAGATTAATTCTGCCTGAGCCCTTTTGTTTTGTTTATTTTTTCAATATATTTTACATCATTTTTTTTAGAGCAATGCCACTGTCAAACTCTTTGACACACGCCTCTTAACACACGCTCCACAAGCTAGCCACGTCACCCTATTTTTAAGACTTGATATTTGCAACCGGCTCTTTTGGTTAAGAAACAAGAAACCCATTTGCATAACATACTTTTCCGATCAATCTTTCTCACTCTTAAACTACAAACCTCCAGTCACGAGCTTGAAGCTATTCACCTATCATTCCACAGCCACCATTTTCCCCACAAACCTCACACTTTTCCCTTGGCATGGTAGATTTTTACGTGAAAGTGGTTTTTTCAATTTAATTATTCTTCTAATTTAACATTCAAATTGAATTCTGCAAATTTATAGCATATAATAACGAGTGTTTTCTAGTGTCATAAGAACATTAGAGTGTCTATGTCTTAATTTCAAAATATAAAATCAAGAGCTTATAATGAAACCGATACACAAAAAAAAAATTGTGAAAAAATCTCCAACCCCCTAATCATGATGTCTCTGTAGCACCGGTAAGCCACCGCCCACCACCCACCATCTCACTCTATCGCCAACTTCCTCGGTTTGAAACTGGTACACAAACAATAGATTTTGTCTTTGCCATCTTCTTTATTCTTCTTTTTTAATCTCACTTTGTTAGCCACCAAGAGGACAAATCTGTTTTCCTTCACAACCAATTCACAACCTTCAGAGCATAACCATCATCGGAAAAGTATTTTGGAGTAGAAAAGACTCGCAATATGTTAGAAGAAGAAAGATCACACAATGTTTTGGGTTCCAGAAATAAAAAATGTTTAAAAATTGAAACTTGAAGAACTAGTCATCCGGTAGAAGGTTTTCAAAACCAAGAGACGTGGCTTGATTGTGGGGCGTGTGTTAGTAAGCGTTTGACAGAGAGTTTGACGGTAGCAGTTCTCTCTTTTTTATTTTAATGTCTCTTTTTATTCTAAAAAATGTGTTTTCTCTTTTAAAATTTTCTATATCTTAATATTTATTTTATGGAGAAAACTTATGTACAGTTACATAGACACGGTTTGTACTGTTCACGAATAAAAATATGACACCTGGATATTTAATTATATTAAATTAGGTGATTTAACGTTCGTTAACCTTTTCCGTTTCAGTGTTTCGTCTTCGCAACTGTCGTTATTATCTGCCATCCATCACAGTCTCCTTCCTCAATGCAAAACAGAAAGCAAAAGCCCAACACAGTAAAAGAAAGGAGAAAACATGCAGCAATTTTGGAAAGAAACAAGAATCTAAGAAAATCCAAACGGGTGGGTATGGAAGATTTCCTCTTAAACAGTTGCGGCACAAACTGAATCCTCCATGGCAGATCTTTTGTTTGATTATATGAGAATATGTTGTCAATTTTTGTTCTTCTATATCATATTAAAGAGCTGGGGCTTTTATCATGTCCTGGTAATTTGTTTTGATGCACATAAGTTACAGAGGGTGGTATGGAAGATCAATCAGGGGAAATATGTGGCGGTGGTATGTTGATTCTCGAAGAGGGCCGGTTGCAGTTGATTGGTGACGGAAAGAAACGGTAACCAAACAAATCGTTTAGTGTTAAATTTTTAAAAGCTGATGTGGACAAAATAATTGAGGTGTCATGTATTGATTGGAGAACAGCACCTACAGTATGTAGGGTACTGCATCTAAGTTTTCTCCTTATTTTATTTGTTCATTTCCACAATTTTTTGTTATTTTCTTGATTGTTTTTAAATTGCAATTTATTATATGTTTATTTTATTTTTCATTTATTTCTAATTTAATTTTTGCATGCATATTTAATTCTTGTCATTTGTTTTATTGTCATCATTTCATTGGTGTGTATTTAGGAAATTATGTAATTTAATTTATGCACTTTATTATTCTTGTCATTTATATTTCTCTTGAGACCATAGAATGTATTTAGGCTTGATGTAATACTCATATAATAAAAATGCACCGACACCACAAATTTATTTACCGCTTTATGCTTGGATGGTGAGTGAGGACCAAATTGAATAAGGGACAAACTAGGATTAAAAACTTGACTAATTCAAGTGCCTTAAAAGTAAATAACTAGTAATTTAGGTTGGAATTTTACTTGGGATCCAACATCCTCGGTAATTTCCTTTCACATTTTATTTTCTGTTACGTTGAAACGTATAGTTTTTACCGTTAGTTTAGAAAAGTCATTTTTCCAAAAAAAATCAAATATGCAAAACTCCAAAAATATTTTCTTAAGAAACCTTGGATTTTAACCCAAGAGTTTGTTTTCCATTTATTTTCTTAATCAAATTTTAAGCAATTTTAATATTCATATTAGACTTGGATTTCTTTTAATTAAAATCAAACAACCTCACTTCTTTTTTTTTTACTCTATGCCTTGAGGCCTCTTTTCCCTTCTTAAAACCATTTTCAAAAATTCTAAAAATAACCCAACCCACAAAAATAATTTTTGCGAGTGAACTACTTTATTTTGATCTCATTTCTTTTGGGTAAATAGGCAAATGATTCATCCTTCCAAATCAAATAAAAATAACCAAAAACATACTTCTTCTCCCTCCATTCTTTCACTTAAATATTTAGGCAAGTATTTTCAAGATAAGTAAATGAATTAGCACAAGATAATTTAGGCAAAAGGTTCCTACGGTGTACCGTAGTCGTGTAGGGTGCTTAACACCTTCTCTTCGCGAAATCAACCCCCGGATTCATAATCTCATAAGGGTTTTTACTTACTTTTTCCCTTCCCACGAATAAAAGTTAAGAGTTCAAAGATTGATGATTGAAATCAATTAATGGTTTGATATCCGAAAATCAAGGGCACACACTTGCTTTTATGTACTCTCAGCTTTCTCTTACCTCAGACATAAAGATTAAAGCTGTTGGTGGTTACATGACATTACTTCAGGTAATATTTTTTTTTTCTTTTTTTTTAGCGGATCGTAAATATATATTTGTTTGTATAATACTTGTGCTGAGATTATTGTGTCTCTTTGTGTTTGTAGGGATGAGTTATAGAGCACTTCCTGAAGCTCATTCCGTTGAGGCTTGTGAAGCGCTATGAGCGTGCTGACCTGCTTGCGGCTAGATGGAAACCCCCAGGGGCTATGTAGATGCTGGACACTACAGAGGCCTCATTGATTTGATGGTGAAGTTGATGTCATCTGGAGGTCGTACGAGGATCAACGAGACATCACGCCTTTTCATGACATATGGTGGTACTCTGGTTGGATCATGGCCGACAAAGACAAGATGTGCCATCACTTGTTGGAATGAATTCGGAGGCAGTACGACTATATTCAGACCATTCCTAAACCTCCTACGACGATTGAGGATCTTTTAGAACCTGCTAAGATACCGAACAAGAGGACAAGAAGTGGCAAATCTGCTGGTTCTTCACAATCTCTGTCTCCTCAATCATCAATTCCTAAGAAGAAAAGGAAGCATGTTGTCAGGAAACTGAAGGAATCACTATGTGTGGTAGAAGAAGAAGAAGAGATATAAAGGTTATGTCAAGGAATGGAGTAGATTGAGAGAAAGAGTAGACTTTGTTATGAGTGAACTTTAGAAGTCATGTCTTGAAGCACATAGCAATACTAAGAACTCTCTCAATGATTGGTTCAAGGAAGTTGTCAAGAGCATGCAGGAAGTGGAAATCAAGAGAACTCAAGAGAGAAGCAAGCTTTACATTTCAGACACTCCAATGTTCTTTAATGCATCTGGCATCATCTCTTCAAGTATTCAGTCTGAGAATCTGGATCTCAAATGGATGACTAAGCTGAAAGTCCAAACTGATTCTCCTATTCTTGAGAAGTTGAAGACTGATTCTGAATTAGAGAAGGAGAACAAGAAGCTGAAGAAAGACCTCTTAGAGCACAAAATAGCATTTGTTGAATACAAGAGGCAATCAGAAGCTCAACTGGAAGAAGCAAGATTGAGAGAAGCCAATCTTATCAGAAGCAACAATGAGTTTAAGGAAGAAATGAAGAAGCAGTCATAGACTACAAACAAACTCATCAAAGATCTGATTGATACAATCCAAAAACAAGCCAAACCTTAGTTGCACACTCTTTAGCTTGTTTACTTTCATTGTTTGTACTTCTGAATGTTTATGCCTTTGATTAAGTTTTTGCTTCTGAAATCATTTTCTTTGCTTCTGAACTGATATTATCTGTATCATTCTGAATTATTTTCTCACAATATCTTTTTACATCTCTTCTTTTTGTCTATTTGTTTTATCTTTTTGTTGATGACAAAAGGGGGAGTAGATGTATAGTATTTATAGGCTATGATCCCCATTAATTTAATTTTAATCAAGTTGAATTAATAGGACCTTCTTCTCATCTCTTAGTTTATTTAATGTGAGATTATTCTGAGTGTTATTACGTTTTTAATGATGAATTTAATTAACATGGATATTACTCAGGGGGAGCTTACAAACCTCACCTTAAAGTACTATTGGACTCAAGGGGAGCTTACAAACATTATATCCTTAAAGTCAACTTGTTAATTAGATTAACAACAATTGAACATTTTAAATACTAATGTTTGTCATCATCAAAAAGGGGGAGATTGTTGGAACAAAATGTGTTTAACATTACCCTTTAGAGTTTTGATGATAACAAGGTATTAAAAATTGTCAATTAGATATGCTAATATTTGTTCAAGTATACATGACCATAGACAAAAAATTTTTGGTATCTTATAAGGTTCTAGAAGAACAAAAGAGAGCAATGAGATCAACAAAAAGGAAGCTTGAAGCATCTGAAGAAAAGAGGTTCTGAAGACAAGTGCTCCTGAAGTGATGACGTCATCATCAGAAGCACCTCATCAGAAGCAACATCACCTGAAGCAGTTCTCATCAGAAGATCTGAAGATCATCAGAAGCTGAGAGAATTAAAGCTTCAAAGGTTGTTCAAATGATTTAATCACGCCTAAGCATTGCAGGAGACCTGAAGAGTGAAGCAACGACTAATTCAAAAGAATTTGAAGGCATTGGATGCTTGTTCTTTAAAGAGCGTTGACAAAGGACAAATGTACGAACTGTACAACCACTACCTCCACTACTCTATTTTGTCTCTACAACAAGACAAGAATAACAGCTATGCCTGCAACAATGTTCCTCCAGACTTGGAATGGATTTGAAATTAATGCTTCATAGGACAATAACCATATTAGGCAAAAGATCATTAGTGATTGATCAAAGTTTCAAACGACTCTTTTTGATGTGCTGGCAATTTCACAACATATCTTTCACACCTCTATATAAAGGAGTGAAGACATGCTATGCAGAATGCCGAGACTCATATACAACAATTTACAACAATTTACAAGTGCCAAAACTCTGCTGAAATTGTTCTGCATCAAAAATTCACTTAGAATTTCTTAACAACTTCCATATCTTAGAAATTCTAGAGTCTTAAGAGTCTGTATTTGATTTGTATTTTGAACACCACTGATTATATATCAAGTGTTCAACCTCAAACAAATTTCATTGTAATTTTGTTTGAATAGAAGTCTCTTGATTAAGTTCTTGCGCATAGGAAGTCTCTTGCTTGTGTGCTTGAGCAAAGGAAGTCTCTTGATTTAGTTCAGGAGCATAGGAAATCTCTTGCAGTTGTGCTTGCATAGTTTGAAGTCTCGTGCTAGTTGTAGCAATGAGCAATTGTAATCAGATATTACATTTTAGTGAACTCTCCTTGGAAGTGCAAGGGGGACATGATTACTTCCGGTTTGTGGAAAGAACCTGTATAATTGATTTGTGTCTTTCTTCTCTCTCTCTCTCTCTCTCTCTCTCTCTCTCTCTCTGTTTTTATCCGCTGCATTTATAATTTGAACATCACTTCAGAAGCTGAACTCTATCTGCTTCTGATCAATGACTTCAGTAGGAGAAAACGAAGAAAAAGAAAACATAAATGATTGATAAATATTAGAATATTTTTTTTTGAAGGATAATATTAGAATATTTTAATATTAGAATATTTTTTTTGAAGGATAATATTAGAATATTAAAATGTAATGATATAGAATTATTGATAAATGATTAATGAGTTTCGTATAAAACATTTGTGTGAGATGTTCGATTGCAAAGGATTTAGTGGTTATTAGGTAATATTATCAAAAGAACTGTAAGCAAATGATGTGTACATGTAGAATCGTACCCAAAAAAATGTGAGGCTCTAATAGTCACTTTGGTCCCTAAACCGAAAATCAATATCCTTTCAAATTGAATCTCAAATCCTTAAATCCCTAAATCTCATCTAATCCCCTCTTTGTTCAAAATTAATTTCCTTTTTTTGTTATCGTTAATCGGTGGAGGTTTGTGATATGAAAGAAACATAGTAAACTCCAAATCTTTTGTGCTTCCAATCAAAAGAGTTTAGTTTATATCGTGTGAACTATTATAATTAATAGTATATCTCATGCCAAATGTGATTTTAGTAAAAATATATGTATGTTTCCTAACTGTCAAACAATTAAGTATGCCTCCTTGGTTTAACTAAACATGATCAAAATTGCTTCAACCATATCTTACTTTGTACTAAAACACATTTCAAACCTGCATGTAGCAACATACTAATAAGCTTCAGTGCACTTACACTATAGAATGAGGGAAAAATTATACTTTTTGGAATTGATGAGTAAAATGTTATGATTTCTTGTAAGCATTAGAATTCAGTATAATCCAGAGAATTAACAACAAAAAAATAAATTGATTTTGAACAAAAGAGATAATTAAATGAGATTTAGGGATTAAATTCAGGATTTAGGGATTTGAGATTCAATTTGAGATATTGATTTTCGGTTCAAGGACCAAAGTGACAATTTTCTAGTTTTATTTTACTCCCTATGACACCTCATACATGTCATCTCATCAGTTAACAAAAGTTTTTAACGTTAGGAACTAAACTGATGGAACTGTACATTCAGGAACTATTTTGTATTTAACGGTGAGTCAGAGACCTTTGTGACAGCAAAGCAGTGAGTGAAGGTCCAAAGTGACCGTTTGCTATAATTTATAATTTCCTGAGTCAGACGTGCTTTCCGTGTGACCATTTGCTCTAATTTATACTTTCCTAAGTCAAATGTGCTTTACGTGTCTTTCTTCAAAGAGAATCCATCCTGATCTTTCCTTCCTCTCTGTGTCGCAACAAAACATAGGAATGGATTTTGAAATCATCCTTCTACCTTTCTTTTCTCATACAATCAATCGGTTGTTTCAAAAATATATGTCTTTCATTTTTAAGTATTGTTTCACGTAGCGTGTGTTTGGTTCCACGGTGACGAAAATTGATTTTAATAGAATTGATTTTAGTTAAAAGTGAGTTGAATGTAAAGTGATTAATGTTTGGATGTTTTAACAACAAAAGTGATTGACATCAAATATGGTGTTTGGATAGCTTGAATCAAAATTGCTTTTAGATGTGTAAATTACCAAAATGGGTTTTATTACGTGTATATATATTTATATTTACATATTTCTCCTTTATTTATTTTTGATAAAATTGACATTAAAAGTACTAAATTTGCACAATTATTAAAAACGAAGTATTCAAATAAAATAAGGGAATACATGTGTATTTTTATTTCATACTCGTGTTTTTTTTGTTTTTTACTTATGTTTTTTTAATTTTCTGTTTTTGAAGAATTTTTTTTTATATTTATAGTTATTTTGCTTTAATTCATTAAATGGAATGGGCGATCCAGATGACTCCTAATAAGGAAAAACGACGAGGGACGACACCTCAAGATGACAAGCCACGGTTAATTTTTACTTATGTTTTTATTAAAGAGGGCAAAATTGAGAAATTGTCAATGGTTGTTTGAGAATCAATTGAAGGAACAGTAAAAGCTAGAAAATGTTGCTTCACCTAGAATCAATTCCAAGATTAAGAATCAATTCCCTAGCTGAGATCCAAACACCCTCAATTTCATTCAAATCACGGTGGACAATTATGAACGTGCGTTTGCGGTTTGTTACCGGGATACCAAACAGGGACGCAGTGTACTTGGAGTTTTTAGTTCATTTGAATATTTATGTAAATTATGAAACGATAAAGGATCATGTTAACCAGTACCACTAGGACACTAGTTAAGAAAACCATAAAGAGAAATTTTTAATTTAAAAAAAACACTTTATTGACTTTTAAATGATTGAAAACACAATTTTCAATGCAATACATTATTATACTTGCTTCTTAACTAGTGCTCTGGAGGCACTGGTTAACATTAGCCAATGATAAATTTACAACTTTCAATTTATCTTGTTTAAAAAAAAAAAACTTTCAATTTATCTATGCGTGTGCCTATATGATATGATTTTAGAGTGACCCTTTCACTTTCAACTGTACTTTTAAAACAAATTTGTCTAAAAAATGTTATATTGTTGTTATCATTAAAAAAGATAATAATTTATATTATATTTGTAAATTTATGAACGATTGTTTTATCAATATAATTTTTTTAAGGATTATCAATATAATTTATATACAAACATACAATATACATCATTTTGCAAATATTAAAAGTAGGCTCACACTCAAATTGTAAAAATAAAAATAAGCAAAAGCAGCTAGCATTAAAAAGCAGACGATTTTGCAAATATATATAAACTATTAATAAGGAAAAGAAAACAGAATTGCACATATACTGACATGAACTAGTAAAATACCATCTATTCATTTTTCAACTTTAACCCGTAAACCTTAGCACGTCATCAAATATAATATACTAATCATTAAATATTGTAGGTTCATCTTATATTATAGTTTTTTTTTTTTTGAGATCTTATATTATAGTTTTATATAGTTGGATTGTATATATTTTTTGACTAACTATATAAAACTTTCTGATTTACTTCATATGGACCAACTACCTCATATATTTCAAACTTAGCACGTCTCCATTTCAATGGTTTTTTGTCCTTTATGATACAATCCATAAACACATGAGGTAAGTTTATGATACAATCCATAAACACATGAGGTAAGTTTTAATGTTTATGATACAATCCACTTTATATATTATTTCTCAAAATTTCCTCTGAATAATATATAATTTTTTTTTTCTTTATATATAAAAAAATTTCAACGAACCAACCTAAACAAAATTTCCTCTGAATAATATATAATTTTTTTTTCTTTATATATAAAATTTCATCTGAACGGACCTCTGTTTAGGTTGGTTCTTTGAAAAATTTAGGTTGGGTCTTTGAAAAAATATTATATATTATATAGCAGCGCAAATTTGCACCAAAACATAACACAATCATCACTCTGTTCTTCTCTTCTCTGAACTTTAATGCCTATATATATTCTTTATCTCTTTGTTTATCTCTGCAATCAACACAAAATGAGTACACATAATTATCAAGTTTATATTATTCTGATGACTTTGGAGGTGGGTTTAATTGAAATAATATATCAAGGTTCAAACACCAACAACCCATTCCAACAATCATCATCCCCAACTCTTTTCCTGTTTTTGACATCTCTGTTTTCTCATGCAGTTTCAACCATCGCTGGCTTGAACTTCCCAACAACTAGAATCGTATTCCACTTTTCTGGTGTTGTTGGATGTGAGATACTTCTTTGGATTCTACTCCCTAAGTTCTGGAATTGGTATATCATCAACCTATTCCTTTTATTCGTTACTTTGTTATGTTTCTTCAACTACATCCTTAATATCACTAAGCTCTTCCTTGCTACACATCCAAATGCTGCTATCGCTCATCCTCCAAATCCCGAACCACACGATTCATCTGCATCTCTGCCGTTAGATTTGTAATTTGCAATGTATATGAGGCCATTTTGTTTATTTTTAGTATATGTGTAATTGTTCATCCAAAATAAGGTTTACGGGTTAAAGTTGAAAAATGAATAGATGGTATTTTACTAGTTCATGTCAGTATATG
>Ga0228711_1004704_pt1 | contig 20915 bp, 10 predicted proteins | sample MedpolnodulmetaG_2_FD_177996 | JGI IMG/M metagenome (GOLD analysis project Ga0228711, IMG submission 177996) | Root nodule microbial communities from Medicago polymorpha collected in Santa Monica, California, United States - brown nodules | ecosystem: Host-associated > Plants > Roots > Nodule... | reverse complement strand
GTGACCCTATTTTCTTTAATGACTAATACTTATATAGTCTCTACACAATTGGTTTTAACCCACTTAATGTCTTAATGGGCTCACAACATTTATAAACTAACTCCCAAGTTTCTATCCACTAACGGTTAAAAGTTATCGAATAATTACCGGTCTAAAACTAATTATCACTACCGAATAGTAACTTAGTAAAAATAATGGTTCTCACTTGAAACACTAAAAAAAATAACCCTCACCATGAAATTACTAATTTACCCTTACTCACAAAATGAACAAAATACCCCAGAGTCTAAAATGACCATAATACCCTTCTAACACCGAAATCCACTAATCCTAACCCAAAATACACACAAAAGCAATTAATCACATATAAACACACATAAATAAATAATAGAATAAATCTAGCAAAAATCGGGCTGTTACATAAATGTTTAAAGAAAATCACAAAGACAGTGAAAGAATATATTTAAGCAAACATTAAATACATTTCGGTTCACATTTTACTTCAATTTATTGTCCCTTTGTGTTTACCACAGGAAACCGAACTGTGACATCTAGGTGACTATGAGTATTTACTCTTGTCACAACAGTGGCTCACCACTATGTATGAGTGGTGGTTGTGCAAGGAAGAAAATTCCAAAAATATTCTGTATACACGATTTGTGGCCAGCACACAACCAAGCCATATCTTCAATTTTGTTCAAATCATCCAAGGGATGCGTATCTTCGTATGCCTAAAGGATTAAAAGCTCAACTTTATATGCATTGGCCAACCTTGTTTGAAGGTAGGGATGAAGTTTTATGGGAAACGGAATGGATCAAACATGGAACTTGTTAGATACGTTTTCTCAAACTACCTACTTCATATTAACTTTGAGTATAAAACAAAATGTGAATTTGCTAAAGCTTCTCAAACAAGGTGGTACAGTGGATATTGTCAAGGCAGTAAAAGTTGGTACCAAAAATTTTGAACATGGAATCTTGTGTAATAAATCAAGGTCAAAGATATATGCTCTTCAAGAAATCATGATATGTCCGGAGGCGCTAATGGAGTTCTATACAGAGATTGTCCCCAATCAATACAGGTGATTAATTGCAAAAGTATCATTGCACTACCGAGTCATTTTACAACCGTAATAACAAGAATAACCTTACTTTTCCTCTAAAGAAAAGAATAATCTTATTTTAATATATACAGTAGATCACCATATACATTCGTATCACTGTGTATAGAGCTAACTATACAAATGTATATATGAATTATAATTGTCCTATGTTAAGTCCCTCAAAAAAAAAATTGTCCTATGTTAAAATAAATAAATTATAATTGGCTTAATTTTTTTATATGTAGAACCTATAAAAATGAAATAATTGTACAAAATAAAGAAACTAACAATTGGAGGAAAATTGAATACATAAAGAGAAATGATAGATATATAAATATAGGTAGATAGTAGATCACCGTGTATATTAGTACCACCATATATAAACCTAGCTATATAAATGTATATACGAATTATAATTAACCTCCGTCAAAATAAATGAATTATAATTAACCTCACTTGGAGGGGAATTAAATGCATAATATGTATAACCTCACTTGAAAGGAAATTAGATGAATAACATTTATAGATATAATGTATTCTCCCAAATTTGGCCGTGTTATACGTATAATATTTATTCTTTCAAAAAAATATGTATAATATTTATTAAAAGTCTATATAACTTAGAAATAATAAAAGAAAAAAAATTAGTCATATTATAATTTATAATTTCCTCTAAAAAAACCCATACTTTATTAAATAAACTATTAATATATGCATAAGTTATAAAATAAATACATCCTAAGTTGAAAAAATTATCAATCATATTAGTGTTTTTGTTATATGCATAATATTTACTAAAAATACATTTAACTAAGAAGAAATAGTCTAGAAGTCCTAACTCAACTGGCAAATGCCGATATTGTAAGGCTGGACTTCGTGACCCGGGTTCGAACTCGGGACCTCACAGTTGTGTGTGTGAGTTTAATTTCAGTGGATCACCACTTCATCTAAGACAAAAATAAAACAAAACTAAGAAGAAATAAAAGAAGAAACATCGTTCATATTATAACTCATAATTTAGTTTTTGTGGTGGTATAACTCGATAGTCATCATTTAAACTATTAATAATTACCTAAAATATAGAATAAATAAATCCAACCGATCTGAGTTGAAAAATTTATAAAGAGTGTCTGTTTTATTTCCTTATAAATATATAAAATTGACTAAAATAAACAATTTAATTAAATAATCATCTAAAACTTTCTCTATCAATTTATTACTTTAAAAAGGAATGAATTATTTATTAAAGTGTACAAAAGTTATGCTAAATTAAATATAATTTAATTTTAAATGAAAATTAATGAAGGAGAACACTGAGAAACAAATAAATAACTAAAAGTAATGGAAAAACTTACGTGAATTTCCTTATGTGTTTTTCGTATGGTTCTTAACTAAAAATAAATTTCTTGTGCCTATGACAAACTTTTTGAGAATATTGTGGATTTATAAAATTCATGAGTAGTTTAGTTAGGAATCATACAAAAAGCACCAAAGGAAGTGCAATTAAGTTTTTTTTTCTTCCCAGAGTTAAAAAATAAGAATAAAACTTATGTGCATTTCCTTAATGCTTTTCGTGTGATTCTTAAAATAAAATACTCATGACTACCTATGATTTCTCAAACCCACAAATTTTCAAATAGTTTTATAACCACAAAAAGTAAATTTTATTGAAGAACCATAAAAAAAAACATGTAAGAAAATGCATCTAAGTTTTGTCCTTAAAATAAAGGACTTTTTTAATGACAAACGCTAACAACTAATTGTTAAAATAACAAAAATATATAAATAAAAAATAGAAAATGAATATAATAGTAATAATAGACTGATGAAGAAAAACAATAATAGTAAGAGTAGTAGTTAGGGATGCAAAATATTTATACGTATGATATCCACAAATAAAATCCACTATGAACACGAAGTGAATACCTTAATGGATACACACATAAAATAAATTGATATTTTGAGCGTTCCAAACTAACGAATACATATGCAGAAGTAATGGTATCTCACATGCAATTCATAATGATAAATAACATAAGTAATTGAAGATATATTTATATACTACATAACACATGTCCATAATAAAAAAATATATAAAACTAAACAATATTACAAAAAACTTTAAAAAAATTAAACTCATTGAATTAAATTATTTTGTAGTTAAAATTTGACTCTAAATACTGTGCTAAAAGATAAAGAAGTGTTAATTAACCAAATCCTATTAAAAAAAATAAGAATATAAATATTTTGAAATTTACAAATGACAAAATTGTTGAGATATTTTTTATAGATAAAAAAAATTAATTTTGCAAAAATAAAAAAATTATGAAAATTAACATGAGAGTGACCACATGCATAAAAAACAAAATATAATTTTTAAATTTGAATTATAATTAAATAATTAAATTTTTTAAAAGACCATGTTAAAATAAAATAAGAATTTAAAACAAGGCCTAGATATAATCAAAATGTATATGTATAGTTTTTTTTTCTATTTTTCTACATAAAATATAAAAAATATAATTAACAATTAAATGAAATATTTTGTAGTTAGTATCAAGTACATATTTTGAGAATTTTTCCACCAATTGCAATCCAACCCAACTTCATATAGTAGTCTTTGGAGTTGCATACCGAGAATTCTCGATTTAAAAAAGAAAAAAAATATGAAGATAAAAAAAAGTGAAGATCAACTTGGATGAGAATTGACCCAATTCAAAATACCATCAATCATTCCAAGATTTCATTGTTCAAATTATTGTACTCCTTTTACTTGTGAGGTTCAAAATCTGGTTATATAAGTCTGACTTGATATTGGTAGTTTTAAATTACACTATATGCACTTGTTTACACCAAAACATCATCAAGTGTTTTCCGATTACAACAAACAATTATATATTTTTTACGATTAAAAATTCATATTTAATTTGCGTTTTGTTAAAAAATTCTAATTTTTTTAGGAATTTTTTTTTAGAATATTTAACACATTTCTGCACAATTTCATTAAAAAAAATACAAAAGTTAAATTAAAAATAGGGACCAAAAGTAGTGATTGAAAATTTTATAGGGACTTAAAGCTGAAGGAAAATTTTAGAGGGACTAAAACAAAAAGTTCGCATATTTATAGGGATCAAAAACATATTTAACCCTACTATTTATAACATATATTATTAATTTTTTGAGTAAAATCCATCGATTTTGATTGCGATTTTACAATTTCTTGTGTCGATTCTAAAAAAGTCCTTCACTAAAATCCTTCGATTTTGATTGTAATTTTACGAGTCCCAATTTTGCTATTCCCTTTCGACCTGAAGTAAAGTCCCGATTTTGAGATGAAACCTCTATTGGTTTTATTATCACCTTCAATCGAATGGATGAATGAATTTGTGAAATCAACTAGAAGCAATTTATATTTTTTTGTGTTTTTTTAGTGTCCTAGCTAGAGACAGAGTATTATGAAGAAGGAATTGACAACAAATATAAGTGTAGAAATATAAAACTAATACGTGGTCGCAACTACACAGCCGCTGAACTAGCAGGGTGGGGAATGCCACTAATTTTACAAACATAGATAACAATACCACCACCTTCATATTAGTAAACATCGAAGGATTTTACAAAGTAATGCAAAATTGCAAATATTCTATTTAGGACACAACACTCTCCTACCAACTGGTGCCAAAAATTTGTTGCTGCCTGTCAAGATGTCTTGCATCTTGTATAGAATATTCTTTGGTATCATCTTAGGTAGACTGACTAATTCAACCGACAAATCAAGCTAGGAAGTAAGGATTGTTTAGGCTTTATCTAGACTTTATCTCTAGCTAGTTAGTTAATAGGCTTTATAAGCTTAGAATGGCAAGCAGTATTTATGTTAAGAATATATGTGGGGCTTTTAAGAAAGTCCGAATAAGAGTATATGAGGGTTCTGGGTTGATGAACTAAAGCAGAATATGAGGTTTTTTCAATGTGTTTATCCAGTCCCTCTTGTTTCGGAACCAGGAAATCAATATAAACCTATTGAATAGCATCAAAGGATTTTGCATTAATTAAGTGAAACCAAATGTGATAGAAAACATAAATAGCATCAAGAGTCGGGAAGCATTTTTATACATAAATCCGAAAGTGATTATGACATCACAACTGAAATAAAGTTTAGTCCCATACTGCTTGCACTCAAAGCAAATTATTTGTTTATATAACTCAATCGCGCGTAAATGGCTATGTAGGTGATGAGATACGATTTTAGTCCTATCAAATTCAATGGAAATAAAATCGTTTTTCTCGTGATCTATAATTTGTTTTTCACTCTCCTCTTACTATTCTCTCTCTCTCTCCCCTAAGCAATCCATTATAATTTTTTTTGCCAATTTACCTCCAAAACAAGAGGACAAATTCGAGAATAAGGTAAGATTAGATTGGCCACCTCCAATTCAAGAGAATGATCAAAAGAATGGTAAAAAGGGTGTTTATAGAACATTTCTCTAATGCATCATGTTCTTCATCCAGCTCAACTAACTCTTAAGATGAGACATGAATCATCCACACAGGAGAAATTATTATTAGATGCAAAATTGATGTGGTTCATAGTCATGAAATAAGGTTTTTAAATAAGAGAGACTATGATTTGCGTGCACATCTAAATCTAATCAAAGATATAAGAGGCAATTTTAGTTGTCAAATTTGATTTCTCCATCTTCTGAAACACAATTTACTCCTCTTACTATTCTCTCTCTGTATCGATGTTTTGTTTTTCACTCTCTAATTGATTGTATGTCCTCTTACTATTATCTCTCTGTATCTATGTTTTGTTTTTCACTGTCTAATCGATTGTTTGTCATCTTATTATTCTCTCTTTCTGCTCTTATTATTCTCTCTCTCTCTCTCCCCCATATACAGCAAAGATTATCCATTTCATATTAACACTTATAAATAAGTAATGAGTTATGCTAACAAATATCTTAGATGCATTGTTTAAGGAATTCATTATATTTATTTTTTTACCAATTTACCTTGAAAATATAAGTCAAACAAACAGAGAAGAAATTCGAGAATAAGATCAGATTAGATTGACCACCTCCAATTCAATCCATCTTCCCAAACACATATCTAAGTGAGGTTCTTTTTTTCTTTTTGGGTCATGTTAACTTGTGTCCTAAAGGCACATGTTAAGGAACCCAAAAAAAAGTAATTTTGCATTGGAAATCATAATATTTTAACTTTTAAGAAGTCAAGTACACGACCTTTGATACGTATATTTCTATAAGGAGTTTCTTAACATGTGCCCTTGGGGGCACAAGTTAACATTTGCCTTTCTTTTTATACTTTTTCCATCCTTGATTATATAAGCCCCTTAAAAAAAATCTTATCGTTAACTATAAACTCCTCTGCAAATTACTAGATGCATTTGTTATTTTCCCCCTAAAAATACCTTAACTTGCATTGGAATATGAAAAATCAAATTAATAATACACATACAAACAAAAGACAATTTAGTAAAATTCACACATTAACTACATTATTAACTTTTTTTAATATCAATGAAATTAATTAGAGGGCTTATAATAAAGGACGGAGTGAGTATATTTTTTTTTTATGATATTTATGGGTTTTTTAACCATGTGATTTCTAATTTTTTTTCACTTAATTATGATAGTATTTTTTTTTTGTTTTAACTTTCTTCGAGGGTGAAAAGCACCCCCAATTTGTAATTTGGTCTAGAGATATATAAAACTAGAACTTTTACCCGTGCTACCGCTCGGGACATCAACAATGGAGAAGGTAAATATATTGCGAAATGTTTCATTACATAAATAATAAAATAATTAAACATAAACAGTATTCTAGGGTATTCAATATTTGGTCACACATTTTGAAATATCTCTTTATACACTATATTTGAAGTGGTGTTGATACAATCCCCATGTCATAAGACTATTTTTATAATGGATGTGGTGTGTGAAGGAATGTGGAGGGAGAGAGTCAGATTGGTATATTGAATAGGGCGTAGCCTTGTATATGGGACGGGTAGCCTTGGCTACCCAAAAAAAAATATTATTCTTGAATTGGTCGGTATGTATTTATGTCCGGCTACCCTAAATAATAAACATTGAGCTACCCCAAACAAGTTCAGTTGCAAAAATCATTATAAATAATAGAGTAAAAAAATTATTTGTATTGATTTGATACTTCTGGTCTCAATAACAACTATAGAGAAACCTTTTCCAACAATAAAAATTATCAAGACAATAGTCATAGACAATTAAATGGACAATGAGTTTCTTGCAAATAACCTATTTATTTACATTTGAAAAGATATTTTTTATTAACGGCCGTTTGAAAAGATATTATTAATCTATTATTAAACAGACAATTATGGATGAAATTGGGTTCTTGAAACGCATTTTGTCCAACGTTTTTAAATAGCGATTTTTATGTTAAGTTCCTAAGATTTGTTACTTTTAGTCCTTAATTTTTTTGTTAGAGATTAAATTCAAGACTTACCACACTTTTGTTTTGTAAAATTTTAAAAAATAGAGACAAAAATTGAATAATTTTTTTATGGACTAAACCTAAAAAATTATAATTTATGGGACTAAAAACATATTTTATCCTTAAATTTAATGTTTGTTTTCAAAAAAAAATTCTTCTTTATAGTTGGCCCCTGCGTAAATTTTTTGCGAGCTTCGCCGCTGATCTGACCCATTGCATTGAATATGGCAACTTTCCACTACCCAAAAATCTGAATAGGTATCTGTAGTGTATAGGGAACACGCCTGTTTAATGATAGTGGCTTTCTAGTTGTTTCAAAAATTGCATTAAACAATGAAGGGAACATTCAATGCCATTACTCTTCCATTTTGAAAGCCACATGATGGAAACCCATGAGAACCTTTCGATTACATAACCTCATTAATCACAAAAACGAATTTGCACTGATAGTGGCTGAAATGAACTTAGCAGGAACACATAATAGTTATGATACATGACTCCATGGACTTGATGAAACATATTTGCGCAACTGTTCCATCCATAAAATACATACACTTCCGACTATTTTGAAATTAGTAGTAGCTCCTTATTCATTTTAATTATAACATTAGATGAAAACTACATAATGTCCATTATTCAACTCTTTACCATGGTTATATATTGCTAGCAGCAGTTAAGAATTATATCTGCTTATAGCATCATGATCAAAAACAGAACTTTAAGATGCGGCAATGCCGCAATGTAAATAACAAAATAAGTGCAGGCATAGCAACGTGATTATATTTTATCCGATATAAAACTCTGACGTATTGTACATTATAGCTGTTCGAACTTCCTTCATCGATTTCACACCAAATACTATATATTAAGTAAAACAGAAATATGCTTCATACATACACGTATACATGTTAAAGAAAACTTATCAAGGTTACGTTGAGACCGCAATTCAAAATATATAAGCAGTTCGAAAATAGATCATCAACGATTACAAAGTTGCCGTAATATAAGTACCGTAATTCAACAAAAAGCAGAAACTTGCGCAAGGATAAAGTTAACGGGAATAAGATAAATCAGTACAATTGGTCTTGCAATATGATATTACACTTATACTGTCACAAATAAGAACTCATTTTTTCCTTTATTTGGTGCTCCAATTTTGACACCAGATCCTTCTTTCAAATGACGAAGCTTACTATACTTATTCCAACCGCCACCTATAATGTAATGCATTCCCTTGCGACTACGAACCAACGTCTTTGTTATCCTCCACACAATTCCGGTGTGATCAGTCAAATAGAATTGGTTGGTATCTTTTGAAAGAAATGACTCAATGAAATAGTCATATGACAATGTCTGCACCAAAATAAATAGAACCATAATAAAAAATAATGACTTTAAACAAATATCACTTACAATAACCTACAACTGCACTTTTACGTGATTGACATATAAATACGTACCAAAGTGCCAGAAACTACATCTTCCTTGGTCAGGAATTTAGCATAACTCCATCTGAAGTTACCCACCTCATGCGAATAAGGCATATGACAGATGTTTAGTAAAGATTCCGATCCCATCTGTTCGGGAAACATGTCGCGGTTAAGCTTCAAGCACAATGGAGGGGTTTTAGTTGGGTAGGGGATTTCCTCTCCATAACGATCCTTCACTTGAATCACAAACCTAGATGGCATTACATTGATCAAAGTAATTGCACCGCCGTATTTGAGATTATACAGACTGATTAGCTCAGACCATCTATGTGTAAAACAGAATCTGCCATTCAACTTCTCAACAACTACCTCAATCTCATTATAACACGGATCATTCAAAACTGCAAATCTCCTCAGTGCAGTCCCACTGTCTAGAATTTACCGAAAATAATTAAATATAATAGGATGCCATTGTTTGCCATGGGATACGATGGAATTTGAAAAAGAATGAAATATGAGTACAGTGATTCCATTGTATATATACACCTTCAGATACATCATGTATCATGGATATAATAACTCTACATTGGTATAACACAAAAACTTAGGAAACAATGACAACATTTAATGTAATCATGAAAGTTGGAAAGCCATAACCAAGAGCATTTAACATATTAGGCATGGGGAAAATGAAAGTTTGAAGTCAAATTAGATCAAAGGATGAGATGAATGCCTATCCAAATGATTTGATCCAACGGACATGCTTGATTGGCACCTAAAAAATCTAGGTTTAGGGTTTGCAAAGGTCTTGGCAATGTTAAGTAGGATTAGATATAAGTATGATAAGTATGATATGATCCGATTAAGAATGCTAAGTTAGAATTTGATCCCATATGAAGCAGATGCTCAGTGTCCAACCTCGAAACCAAAAAGGCTGGTGTTGCAGTAGTGATCACAGAAGATAGTGATATGATATTATATGGTTGTCCAGCTGTATGATCTCCGAAACCATGATTTTGTGCGTCGAGGTTTACTACTTTAACATTCAATTTCATAGGAGTCATGTGTTTTGGATTCTAATCCGCTTTTGTTTTAAACAAGTTGTTTATAAGATGGATTGTGAGGGGAATGGTGAATGAATAGAATTAGAAAAGGTTTCCTATGCTAAATCTAGTAAACCTTCATTTCGGAGTATAGATATGAAGTTTTTCACAAGTTGTTTGTTGAATGCATTTGTGTTATTGAAGGTATGAAAATTAGAATGCTGCAGAACTTCAAAACACAATACTCTCGTTCACAATAGACGGTTGAAAAATCGATTTTTCCTCCTTCCAGGCATGTGTGTTTTAGCTGGATGTGATTTTCTTCCACGTGTTCCTGACGTTGGCGTTGCTTGAGATTATGCCCTTGTTTCAAAGTATCAGAATATGGTTTGTGTAAGTATATTTTTAACTATTAATAACCATTATCGTCAATTACTTGTCTAAGTGAATTCAATTTGAATAGAAGATTCATTGCTTCTAAAATTATAGAGGTTATGCCAAATCCTTCAATTAATATGCTTTCAGCACGCTCAAATGTACTAATATATTAGAACTATTTCTGGTTTTTATTATCAGCTCCAATGATTATGTTTTCTTCTGAAATATTTGTGTTGATATGATATCACTACATAAAATTTCTCGAGTCACTTGACGAAACCCTGAATTATTTGGGACCGTGTCCTTGATTTGTTGTATTCTGTCATCATTTTTAAGCTAGTAGTTTTTCACGAGTCTTCCAGCATGCTCAAGATTCTAAACCTGTCCATCCTACATTAGTTGCATCCAGTGTTGTCAATTCCGGATCGTAGAAAATAACAGTTTGTTCAAATTAATGCGAATATGACACAACTATAGAACTGATATAGCTATATGCCATGTGATGAAAAACTATATATAAATCCCAACTACAGAAGAGAACCATTAGCAAGCATGATAACAAATATATGAAAAACTATCTTCAAGTGCCCTTCTAGTAAAATGAGACCTAAAAACAAAACAATGCAAAGACCAAACTGTCTAGGACTAAAACGAAAGGAGTAACCTTCAACATGGAAGGATTTCGACACCATGACAGCGACACAACATCAGGAACACCTGAATTGTACTGTAAAAATTGCAGCATAACACCAGAAAAAACACATTCATCTTGCACCGTCACACGACACTACCTGCAGAACTACGAGCCTTCAATCACATTCATCCACTCAAAAATAGATTCTGATCCGCTGTTTATACAACAAAATCATGAAATTAGCAACACCTGTTGTAAATAACTAGCCCACAAAATCTTTGAAGCATCACCATCATACAAAGTGCATTTCAGCCATGCCACACCATATTTTCATAACACATAAGATATCAGAACCACATCAGAGGCAATAGGATGACATTTAGTTTGCACACTGCAATGCAGATTTAAGATGCATTACATCAGATCTCCGCAAACCATAAAATAAAGTTGATGAAGCAAAGTTCGTATTCACAATCAGTTTCTAAATTTGCTACCTACATGATAATAATTTTGATATGCTACCGACAAGCCACTCTGTATACAAGGTAAAATTCTAATAATCAGTGTCGTCCGCTTTGACACTTTTTATTCCTCCGACCGGAAGAAGGACTTCCTTATGAAGGAGTATCGTAATACAAAATGCATCTTGAATACAATAATTCTCAATCATTTGTTTACTCAAATCAAACCGAACCAGTTCTCCATCATTTGATATAAAGAATATATCACCTTTATTCCCTCCTCCAATAGGATAGTCAACACAATCTAATGGTCCAACAACAAAGAGTTTAGTCCATGATTCTTTCACACCGAGTTCACCTAAAATTGATATGTGAAAACTTGTTGACTTATTTTCATAGCTTGAGATAAAAGCAACGGATCCATTTAACGTCACCAATCGTCTATCCACCAATACAAAACCAAAATAATCATGCACATATGAGGGTAGGAGTGTTCTAAAGAATATATCGCTGGTCAAGTCAAATGACACCATGCAATCATCAAATCCATCCCACCAATGACACACCCCATTTGTGTGTATTCCGATACCTGAAGGATAATAGCCGGTAGGTATATCTACATCAAGTTTCTCCCATGAGTTACTTCTTAAGCTATATACCTCCCATATGGAGTCGTGTGGTGGTAATGAGATACAAGTTTCATTTTCAAAATCAGTTAGAGGCATACAATGGGCTGCATGTCGAATTACCTTAAGGTCATTTCTAACATGGTCATAGCCAAATCCATGAAGTGAAAACATAACCCTTTCATAAGAAGGTGGCGGAGACTCGAGAGGACTAGGAGGAAGGACCTTGAATTCCTTGGTAGTTACGTTCCAAATTGTAATTTTCGGTAATACCAAACCTTGGTAGAAACAAATAGTGCCATCAGCAATAGAATCCAATATATATAAACCTTCATTATCTTGAATTGGAGGTGGCCAATCTAATTTGACCTTATTCTCGAATTTCTCCCCATATAGAGAAAACATTGCCTGACGTAGTATATCTGTCTCAAGTGAATCTAAGGCGAGACATGAATTATCCACATAAGAGTAATTCTTATTAGATGCAAAATTGACGCGGTACATGTTCATGAAATAAGGGTTTTCGAATAAGAGAGACCATGATTTCCGTACACATTTAAATCGAATCAAAGATTTAAGAGGCAATTTCGATAGAATGGAGAACGTAAAATCATCAGGTATGTTGTTGCTAACCTTTTTAGCTGTCAAAGGAACCGTCGATTTCAATTTCTCCATTTTCTCAAACGGTTTACAAAACTGCAAGCCAAACACAGTTTAACGTTTTCGATAATAAAATCGATAGAGTTTGGTTAATTGTTTCAACAAATGATTTCTTTGTGTTTGTATCCGATTTCCTTTCTATATTTTATTTTAACGGTGAAAAACCTGTGGTTGACAAACACCTTTTACCCCAATGTAGGCCTCGCCTCACCTTCTATAGAAGATGAATATTGCTCTTCTCCCATCCATTAACACTCACTCTCAACTGAATAGACGAAAGTACCCCACTTTCAGTGTTAGGGGTTATACTATTTTCGTACAAAACTCATCCGTCTCAACTTCTAGATATCATTTTCTTTCCCTCTCCACCTCCAAAAACCTAAGAGGTGAGATTTTCTTTTATCAAAATCTTCATTGCAAATCATCATGAAGCAAGTTTCTACGTTCATCAAGCATAAAAAATCAGGTAATGTATCATCTTAACTCATTTGATTTTGCTGGTTTTTAAGCTTGGTTCGTCAGTTCTGGAAGCAGACTGAACGTGAGTTAACTCACGCTAGCCAACGTGAGTTAACTCACACATGTGTAAACCCCGCGTGACTTAAGTCACGCATGTGTAATGCCCTGTTTTCAAGTTTTGTGTCAATTTTTTTTCTTTGTTAGCTTATTGCAAAAGTTATTTATATTATATTTCCTTGTTATTTTGTTATTCAATATACAAAGTGATGGTTGAAAATGTGGCGAATGATGTCGTTAAGCCGAAACTGACAATAATTGAAACTTCTGGCGATGTCAAACCAACCGTTAATGTGAAGTTGAAAGTCAAAATTCTCTTTCAAGCTCACATTGAAGAAAATCGTAAACTGGTACTTACCAGAGTTGTCAAGGTTCGCGGTTATAAAGTAGACACCGCCTCATTTTTTTCTAACAAATGAAAGATGGCGAGAGCGAGATGATTTGCTTGGTTGGGTTCGTCAACAAGCGGCAAGGGCTGAATTTACTATATCTATAGATAAATCTAGTTTAAAAAGACGATGCAATGTGAAAGGAATGATGAATACAAACCACGAAAGACGAAGAAGAAACCGAACCTTGAAGGCACGAGCTCAAGGAAATGTGAATGTCTGTTTAGGTTGCGTGATTTCTTTAATAAGGATGCAAATGATTGGTGTGTTGCAATGCTTAATGGAATTCACAACCATGAGTTGACACCAAATTTAGTCGGCCACCTTCTTGCGTGTAGAATAAAAGAGGAAGAGAAGAAAAGAGTTATTGACATGACAAAAAGTTTGGCATTGCCTAGGAATATTCTCACGAATTTGAAGGGAAAAAACAAAGAAAGTTTGACGACCATCAAACAAGTGTACAATACGCGAACTAGATGGCGTAAGGGATAAGAGGTGACAAGACGGAGTTGCAATACTTTATTTCAAAGTTGGAGGAGTGTAAATACATCTATTTTACAAGAGCAAATAGTGAGGAAACCACTCTTGAAGACATATTTTTTGCTCATCCGGAATCAATTAATATGCTTAACACTTTTCCGACCGTTTTGGTCATGGACTCCACTTACAAAACCAATTTCTACCGAATGTCGTTATTTGAGATTGTTGGTGTCACCTCTATCAAAATGACATAATTTGTTGGTGTCTTAGAACACAATTACAAAAGACACTTTTTGTTCTCTGGGTTGGAGGGTTATGTATCTAGAGCCGCATTGGATTTTATCGATGACGAATTAACACGCTCCAGGACATTCGACTTTGCTAAATAAGATTGTGGTTGTGTGCAAAAGACAACGCACGAGTTACCTTGTGCATGTATTATTGCCATGAAGAGAAAGAAAAAATCGTCTATTCTATTGGGTTCAAATCAATGTTTAGAGATTCTTTTCTAGTTGGGTCGTTCAACATATATGGCACCAATTATATTGCACATCATCCACCCAACTAATGACGCGAACCTAGAGAGTGAAGATCAACTTGGATGGGACTCGACTCAGTTCATAACATCATATATTTCATTGTTCAAAAAATATATTACTTGTGAGCTTCAAAATCTGGCTGTATAAGTCTGACTTGATATTGATAGTTTTACATTACATTTTAAAAAAAAAATATAGATATATGGATGGTAAATTGGTTGTTTTAAATTACACTATATGCACTTGTTTACACCAAAACATAATTAAGTGTTTGCCCATTAAAACAAACAATCAAGTTATCCTGTGAGTCAAGTTATTGATACTCAAACCTCGATTAGCCAAACCACATAAAATAAGTCGAATCAAAGGAGAAGCTATTAACCTATTCAAATGGGGCGATTTTCTAGTGATTCACATGATTATTAGTTTGAATTGATTCAAATAATTTAAAATCATCGAGTACACGAAGATAATAAACCAAATGTGAAGATTTTGAGCGACAAAAAGGTGCCCACAATTCAGATCATATTTGAAAAAATGCACATAATTAATCGATTAACTATCAGCTCACTAGACAGCCGTACATACAACTGGTGGTGGTTCTTTTCCTCCGTGGAATCCACCGTTGTTGAGTCATTTCGTGACTGTTATGACAATTGCTGGAAGTGTATTTAGTGACTGTTTCCGGATGTTCACTGCAGTTGTTCTGTGAAATTTCAAAAGAAAGAAGAGTTTGAACAGCAAAACCGATTATTTAGCACGAAACCAATTCTACACATAACCAAACTACCAACTATTTGTCATGAAACCAATGCTAATATTCAAGGCACCTAGCAGTAACACTCAGAACTCAACAATGTCTTATGCACAATTTACTCACTAGTAAGCATTCATCCCATCAACATTTCGCAGAGACCTTGATGGCTTGAATACATACAGACCCACAGAATTGGCAGCAGAAGGAGACACCATCTACGATCACTGATCGATACACCTCTCATTGATAATATGAGCTGACAATGCATTCTACAGCAAGCGGTTCATTTTCACTACTGATACACCTGCACAACCACAAAAGAAACCCTGCACAAACACTTAACAAAACCTGAAAAAACCGGCCTGAATTCAGACAGTTCTGCAGCTCCGCCACTAACACCAATATTACCCATCACATATCAACATAAATGAAGAAAAAAACAAGGATTCCGAGGCAGCAGAAAAGTATCCGGAATAGTAGCTTCACCTTCAAGTTAGTCCTTATCAAGACTAGCAGTGTGCTCCAAATGCTACTACACACACGGGTAGCCTCAATTTCCACCCAACAGCCAATAATCTATTCAGCATTTTCTATCTGTACATACACCATCAGGCAGCCAAGATACACACCTTGATTGCATATACTACACCTTATATTGTGCCAAACCGTAAATAGCCACTAGCATAGCAGAAAAATACAAGATAATCTGCAAATATACAAAAGTAATACCAACACATAACCGATCTTGACTCCATCATCATTCCATCTACTCATTGCCGCAAACAAATCCACTAACCACCAGAATTTGTCACCAATAATAAATCACAAGAGTAGTTCAGTCCTTGGGGGACCTAGTCCCCCTCCACACTCCCACCACGCTTTGGCGAACGATTTGATTCAGAACATTACATCATTGTTTAATTTCCACCGGCTTTTATCTAATGATGAATTTGTCGGAATCACCAATTGAATCAGTGACAATATCTCTTACAGAAGCTCATACACTTTATATATACAAGGTGAAATCCTAATAACCACAGTCATACATTTTTTTGTCCTCCGATCGGGAGAAGGACTTCCTTATAAAGGAGTATTTCAATATAAAGGACATGTTTAATACCAAGCTTCTCAATCATTTGGGTACTCATATCAAACCTAACAAGTTCATCCTCTTTTGATCTAAAGAATATATCGCCTTTGTTTCCTGCTCCAATAGGATGGTCAATACAAGGCAACGGACCATACACAAAAAGTTTAGTCCATGATTCTTTCACACCAAGTTCACCCAAAAGTGACACGTTAAATGCAGTTGGTGTATTTACATTGCTTGTTTCATAGGTTGAGATACAAGCAACGGACCCATTTAACACCATAAAGCGTCTATCAACTAAATCATAATCATCATCCACATATAAGGGTAGGGATGTTCTAAAGAACACATCTCTGCTCAAGTCAAATGACACCAAACAAGCTTCACGTTCATCCCACCAATGACACACTCCATTCTTGTACACTCGGGAACCTGAAGTAAGATAACCAGTAGGCATATCTACATCAAGTTTTCTCCAAGAATTACTTCTTAAGCTATATACCTCCCACAAGGAGTCGTGTGGTGGGAAATAACAACCTTCAGAGTCAGTAAAACTCAGAATATGCGCTGCATGTCGAATCACCTTATGGTCATCGCTAATAGGATCATAACCAAATCCATGAATGCTAATAAAAACAGTTTCATAAGAAGGTGGCGTGAACTCAAGGGGACTCGAAGGAAGGACCTTAAATTCCTTAGTAGTTAGGTTCCAAAATACAACTTTTGGAATTTTAAATCCTTGGTATAAGCAAAGAGTGTCGTTTGCGGCAGTATAACCCAACAATCTAATACCTTGGTCATCTTCGTGAAACGGAGGTGGCCAATCTAATTTGACTTTATTCTCAAACCTCTCACCAGAACGCGAATACAAGGCATCACGGAGTTCGTAGATTGGCTCCTCTAAGTCTAATGTGAGACATGAATGATCGACATAAGAAAAATTATTATTGGATATGAAATTGTTGCGGTACATGTTCATGAAATAAAGGTTTTTGAATAAAAGAGACCATGATTTACGTACGCATCTAAATCGAACCAAAGATTTAATAGGAAGTTTTGAAAGAATGGAGAATTTGAAGTCATCAGGTATGTGATTGCTAACCTTTACAATTGTTGGAGGATCCGTCATCTTCTCAAACGCAACGATCGAGCGATCAAGAAAATTGTTTCAACATTTAAGAGTGGAGTAAATTGCATACTTAACACAATCTAAGAGATTTTTAATGTTGTTGCATGTCCAATGATGTTTTACACACATAATGGGTCAGGATAGACGATCCATTATTAACCCATAAATTTTCATGATATTTTCTTTTCTTACCCTCTGCATTTTTTGTACGCCCTCTAAATTTACATTTTTACTCTGTTTGGATTTTATAACCCAAAGTGCATTTGACGTTTTTGGATATAATATTCGAACTTGATTTACTCGGACTTTTCATTAAAATGACATAAATTAAAGAAATAATATAAATTAACAATGAAATTTAATAATTCAACACATTTTGTTGTTTGATCAAGAATTCACAATTACTTTACCTTAAAATAATGCTTATTACAACATAATATTAGACACCTAATTATAAACATGTGGTACAACAAGATGGAGGGAGACGGAGGAAAAGGTTTGTCATTCATCTTGCGCACCCTATAGAGAAGATGATTGTGACAAAGTGGGAGAAGGTGATTGTGATTACTATCCCCACAAGATGACAATAACTTTTGTTTTAAATTCAACGAAACCTTTGTTTTAATTGTTAATTCTCAAAACACAACCAAACCGTGTCCAGAATTTTGCTCAATAGATCTGGCTGATACATATCAACATGTGTTTATATAAAATCAGTTAATTTTTTTAAGATGCCTAAAAACTTGAAGGTTGAACTTAATAGAGTATGACCAGCTTTATTAAAGGGAAAGGAAGAAAAATTTTGGGAAAAAGAATGAAACATATTCGTTACATAAAAGCTCCATACACCCATCCAATCTTCCGTAAATCGAGTGTTAACTTTCCGAGTTTACGTGTTTAGCACTAAAATCGTGTTAACTCTAAGGTAGACTCGGTTTCTGATAAAATCGGAAGGTTTGACGAATTTGACCGAGTTAACACTCGGTAAACTCGTGTAAACTCGACCGAGTTTTACGAGTTTACATCTAAAACAATAAAAATAAAATTGGCCCTTTTTTTGGCTCATTTTTTTCAAAACCCGATTTCTTTTCTACAAGCCCAAAGACTGAAACATTTACTGAATAATTACTTTTACAATAACACGTTGTTTCTGAAATGAAACGTTTTTTTTTTCTCTGCGTTCTCAAACCATGAACAGGGGATCACATACCAGTTAGGGTTGCGATTCCAATGATGGAAATTCAGATTTTGACGCCGATGATTGCGACGCCGGTTAGGGTTGCGGTGGTGGTGTTTGTTGACCTTTTGAAGAAATTGACTAGTTTATTTTTTAGATAGTTTTATTAACAACTTTAGGAACTTGTGAAACTTGCTTTTTTGGATGGTTTTTTGAATGACTTAAACTTAGAGACTTATGAAACTTATGATTTTTTGCGTTAATTTTTGTATTTTGATGTTAAGTTCAGTATAACGTGGTAGTTTGATATAATTTGCATTTGTAATCAAATCACATTTTGCAATATTGACCTATTTACAATATTATATTAGCTTATATATGTCATGCATATAATAAAATTTTATATAATTTTAATTTTAGGTAAACTCGTACGAGTTCTCGAGTCGAGGGTACGAGTCGAGTTTACCTTAGCAAAATGAGTTGAGGTAAACTCTCGAGTTGCAAAACCTTGCACCCATCACCTATCAACATAAATGCAGGAAAAAAGCGATTCAGAACCCAAAACATGTGACTCCTATGAAATTGAATGTTAACATAGTAAACCTCGACGCACAAAATCATAGTTTCGGAGAAGATCTTACAGCTGGACAGCCAGCCATATAATATATCACTATCTTCTGTGATCACTACTGCAACACCGCCCTTTTTGGTTTCGAGCTTGGACACTGAGCATGTGCTTCATATGGAGCTACAACAATTTCTCTGATTTCAAAGTCTGCAACACAATTACATGAAGGAATTACTCTAGAGTGTAAATTACTTAAAGATTATTGATCAAGAGTAGCATTAGTATTTCTCAAAAATTTTAGTTTATAGCATACTTGAATTAGTATGGAAAATGCTTCAATTTTACTTTTAAGATCGTTGGGCAAACCCACTTGGGTTGGCTTGGTGGTATTGACTTGGAATTTGGGAATACTCCTACTCAAGGTCTCAAGTTCGATCCTCTCCAATGCTAATTAGGGTGGGCTAATTTATCTTCTTCAAAAACAAAACAAAAAAGGATTGTTGGACAGAGCTTATGAGATATCCATAAGCTCGCTAGAATAGCTTATAAAAATTGCTTCTAGCTTATATGAAAATAATTTAACTTGTTTTTATCTTTTGTTATAGAAATCGTTTATATTTAAGCACTTACATGATAAGTGTTGGAGTACTAATCTCCTAGTCAGTTACACTAGAGAATAATTCTCCTAATTAGTTTTCTATGATGTAACAAACTCTAGTTTTATTCTCAACAAATGTATCTATTTATACTGTTGTATTCTGATTCAGAAAATCAATGAACTGAAACATTTTCATTCATTAGCCTTTCTCTCTATATGATATCAGCCTTCTAATTCGCTTAACAGCAAATCGATCCCATGTCTACCTCAAACTCTGAAACCCTCTCATCTGTGATCAGTACTAATCCAAAAGACTTGGTTGAATTCAATACTGCTACCCACCTTCCTATAAAATTGACCTCATCAAACTATTCAGCATGGTACAAGCAGCTTAACTCTCTTCTTATTGCAAGAGACTTGGAGGGGTATATCAGTGGTGACACACCCTGTCCATCACCAACCATTCCAGATGGTAACGCAAATCCTTCATATTCCTTTTGGATTCGTCAAGATAAACTGATGTATCTTGCACTTCTTGGATCGTGTGATGCTGAAGTCCGTGCTGTCATGGCTGCATTAGACACCTCCCGCGATGCATGGCTTGCACTACAACGTGCATTTTCCAATCGCTCTCACTCCAAGATTATGTCTCTGAAGGAAAGACTCAATTCTTCCTCCAAGGGCTCGTCCTCGATCACTGCCTATCTTCAATCCATTCGCTCAATTGCAGATGAGCTTGCTTTGATTGGTCATCCCATTGATGATCTTGACCTAGTCATTTATGCTTTGAATGGTCTTGGTCCAAATTTCAAAGAGTTCACAACTTCAATTAGAACTCGTGACAC
>Ga0228711_1004702_pt1 | contig 20919 bp, 10 predicted proteins | sample MedpolnodulmetaG_2_FD_177996 | JGI IMG/M metagenome (GOLD analysis project Ga0228711, IMG submission 177996) | Root nodule microbial communities from Medicago polymorpha collected in Santa Monica, California, United States - brown nodules | ecosystem: Host-associated > Plants > Roots > Nodule... | reverse complement strand
AATTAAAAGAGTACTCACAAATATTTCCAAATTTCGAAGATTAGGTGAACTGTTGAGCAAGCAAAGAACAACAGAAATTTTCTTCAAGTCATTGAAGTTTAAGAATAAACGAAAATATCTTAGATTGATACAAGGTGTAGGAAGCTTTACTGGCACAATACCTGCAGCCAAATACTGAAGCAAAACAAGAGAATTTCTCTAATTAGAATATAATGTTTTTAAAACTAACAGCATAAGGCAAGTCACTTCTAGAGTCAAAACATATCAAGAGTTGCATACCCATTATTCTGGTTTTGGGAACTTATACTGCACTAGGTGAGTCGCTACTACAATCGAATTCAACATTAATAAGATGCTTACCTTTAAAAATTCTGTACTAATGAATAGGTTATGTATGTGAGGTAGATGAACGAAAAATTTGAGCAAATTGCTAGTGCATCCATGCAATCCAATTTGATTACTTTTAGAGATCAAAACCACGGATACCATAGTTAATTGAAAAGTGTCGTCAAAGTTAATCCTCTCAAATTCACCATAGAAATCAAAAGACTTGAGATTTGGTGCATGAATATTAATCTGTGTTAAACCATTAATATTTTCCAATGTCAATTTTTCAAGCAGGGGGCAGCCAGATATCATGTTATCAAAAGCATCTTGAGTCAATTTAACCCAAGCCAAAGAAAGACTTTTCAAATTCCGGAAGCCTTCAAACGTTGTTGGAGGTTTAAGCCATAAACCATCAATTTCCCTCAGTTTCAATTTTTCAAGCACGGGGCATCTAGATATCATGTTTTCAACAGCATCTTGAGTCAATTTAAACCAAGCCAAAGAAAGTCTTTTCAAATTCCGGAAGTCTTCAAACGTTGTTGGGGGTTTAAGCCATAAATCATCCATTTCCATCAATGTCAATTTTTCAAGCCGGGGGCAGCCAGATATTATGTTTTCAAAAGCATCTTGAGTCATTGTAACCCTATTCAGAACAAGACTTTTCAAGTTCTTGAAGCCTTCAAACGTTGTTGGAGGTTTAAGCAAACAACATTTTAATTTTAAATGATGTAAACATTGACAAGAGTATAAGCGCCAAGGTATCTTATAGCGTTGATATAACCAAATGTCCAGCACAAGCTCTTTAATATACCTTTCAGATATATGAAAAATCCACCGGTCAATATCAGCCATAGAGTTCACACCAATAGTGAGATTTTGAAAGGAGTTTGCTGAGATCTCAAACTTGTTGATTGGCCCAGAATGAAGTAAAAGTACATGATCAACAATTCTCAAAAACTTGCTCTCGATAACTGAAGGGTCTTGGGAAGTTACAGTAGATACACATTGACTATCAAACACAAGATCTGATAGTGTGGACCATTTCTTTCTCCATTTGCTCGATAAAACACTTGTTTGTACTGCTTCCTTAATTGACAAGTATGAGAGAATAAGGTCTATAAGATGATCTGGTAAGCAACTAATTATGTCGGACTCCACGTCTATCGTCTTTAGACACTTTGATTGTTTTCTTCCCTTTAGATAGATATATTCAGATTCAAACAAAGGGTACACACATGAATCAAAAATCAAAATAGGTTAGTGTTTGTGTATATAAATATGTACATACACAAAGAGAAACTTGAAAGTTGAAACTCAAAGTAGTGTAACTTCAATATTAAATAAATATGAATAGCAGTTCTTAAATATTCTGAAATCAAATAAGAATATAGCACTAGCAGTGTTTTTATTTTTTTAAGGAGTCAAACTAAGTTCACTGAAATTGGCACCGAAAAAACCTAACCTCATACCGGACCTTGAGAGGTTTATAACCGTGTACTGAATTAAAATTGAGTTTCAAGCAATGAAAAATATGATTTGAGTCATGAATCATAAATTACCATGTCCAATTAACCGATCAAGTAGTTCCGGAGAAAAGAACTTGATAACCTTTTGAAAGTGATAGGCTAATAGCTACAACAAACAAAAACATTAATCAGTTTAATGAATTAATTAATTAGAAAAGAAACAATTAACAAAAAAAAAAGAAGAAAGAATGTATTGCAGTAATTCAGTAATTAACCGAAGTGAAAGGCGCGGCTATGTTCGCATAGAAATTCAGTAATTTAGGCCAAATCTATTATTAATAAGGTTTAAGGGTTTTTTTTTTGTTGAAAAAATACAAGGATTTAAATATTTAATTAGGGAAAGAGATAGCAGTGTTATTGAGAAAACATTAATTTAAAAGGAATAAGGATTTTTTTATTTTTTTAACAAAAGGAATAAGGATTTGTTGAACCCTAGCTCCTTAACTTTTATCTCAAACAAGTTGAGCTACCCCCACTTCGTTTTATGAAAAACATAAATTTGAAATTTTAACTTTTAGAGTCTTTATCAATATTTTAATTAAATTAAAAAATTGTATTTTCCTTATAAAAAAAATGTTTCTTTTTAATTAATTTTAAATTCTTTTTTCTCATTAAATTTTTTTTTTACCGAAATTTAATCCTTTAAGTAAAAAATATCAAATAAATTAGTCTCATCGTCAGAGTATTTCTTTAAGGATCATCTGTCAAAACCAACAAAAAAACATAGACATGGATTAAAATATTTATTTTGTGGTATCTGATTTGGCACGATCTGAGATCTAGGCCTTATGTTGACATATGGAGGCATTGGGATCGTCAGACTACGAACAACAATCCTTTCTCTCTGACAGGGGATAGTCTTGTACCTGAAAATACTTCAACGATCAACTAAGAATGCATCAAAAATGTAGGATTTTATGGTAGAAATCATGTACCTAAAAGAAGACTATGAGTTAGTCTTTATTGTGGTGAATTAGGGTTTCAGCCCTTTTAACCCTAATTTGGACAATTTTTCTTGAAGGACACCTATAGGCATATTTTAGAAAGCTAACCATGATTAGGGGGCTTATGGAAAGTCCATACAGTGGTTCGTGTGTATCCTTGTGGTTTGGGATGACCCGGTTTGTTGATGAAATAGGTCTTAGCCCACTTTAAAAAAAATATTACCCCCAATCCTTTAGTTGACATATTTAGGTAATGACATGTATCTTGTCTTGAATTTACCAATGATAGATGGGAATCAATGATTGTTTTTTTTGCAGACTAGAAATGAGAATAGATGGTGACTTGTAGCTGGAGCAATTTATTGTCGTACAGAGAGATTAATTGGTATTCGGTCCCCCAAGGAATGGATGGGATATTCTCTAAACAGACTGGGTCCAAATTTAGTGCTTCGTAAGGTTACTAGTTGGAAGTATGTCTACATATCATGGACATGTGTTCACGAAAAAGACGAAAGCAAATTTCACGCGCCCTAGTAAGGTCTCTTTCCTCATTATTGACATATTGTGACGCCTTTTTGAGCCAACGTGACCTTTCGTTATGTTGGAAGACACATGGTAAATCGTTCTTATAATTGCAGTCAAGAATCGTTAATGTTTGCGCTTCTCAATGAAAAGTCTTGATGGTTCACCATTGCCCCTCCGCTTGCAACCTCTTCACATGCTCTCTCCTAACAGAAGCATGCATTGCTTGTCTTACACCCCTGATGCGCTCAACATAATCCATACTTGTAACATGCATAATTAGGTAACACACAATCGACAAAAATCCACGAAACTGTCAAAAAATATCCTATTGGTGCACTTCAGATTATAAAATCCAAACTTCAACAATACAATTCGGATTTTATAATTCGAACAAATGTAGTGAACACAAAAAGAAAAAAAATGAACCCACATACTTGCGTGCAAAGGGAACGAGACCTAACATTTACTTTGATGTTTTATAAAGCTTCAAATGTGATGATTTTGAGCAAAAAAAACTCTAAGAATCAACCAATTTTTGGATTTCAGATTTTGTGATGAGGGGGAGAGAGAGATGTAAAAGTAAAACTATAGAAATATGGGAAGTTGTTGATCTTCGTTTTATACATAGACAGTTTTCGGATTTTAGAATTCAAACTGGTTTTCGGATTCTAAAATCCGAAGGGTATGTAAAGAAGAAGAAAAATAAGAAGTGTTAGAATCTCGTAGAGTGGAAAAAGTAATAGTCATATCTTTATTTCAACACTTCTTTACCCTAATTGGATCTAATTGCAGGGAACACATTTTGCTAATATATGTTTTTTGAAAACTAGGACATTGACCCGTGCGGAGCACGGGTCCAACCAGCAAAGTTAAAATGCAAAAAGAGTAGAACAACAACATAAAATAGTACTTGAGTTACATATCATAAAAATAATGACTCAAAATGCATCATTAGTAGCAAGCATATTAGTGACAAAAGGTAAAAAGCGGTAACAACTAAACTGATTATTAAAACACCTAAGATGTATACGCTGAACGAAACTTAAAATAACTAAGTCTTCTATTTTTTTTTAAAATAACTAATTATTTACACTTCAAAAGTCTCATATTCTCTTGATGGCAATTGGACAACTAATTACAAAAACTTTGTGACAGGAATGATAGATAGTAAACTCTCAATCAGTATCAAAAATTGTATCAAATTTGAGATATTACCATATTTTGTTTCGTGTATGCTTCTATGATTTATCAGATTTATAAATGAACTCGACAATATTTTCCAATTAAAACAATTCCACAACACGCCAATTTTGACAAACCTAAATACACGGATACATCAATAGTAATTTGTCTGATTCAGTTAAATCCATAGTGATTGTTGCTACTAATGAAGGCGAAGCAAAATACCGCAATTTTGAAACTCATAATTCATAAGACATAAAATGGTTTACTTGCGAGATCATGTTGCATAGTTTTGTTATGATATTCCAGATAATCATTTTAAAGTTTCTTTAATCTTGAATGTTGCTTTAGCACATAAATATTTTAAATTTACCACGTGACCTAAATGATTAGTTCCTCCTTTCAGCTTCTCTATCCAGATAATTATTTTAAAGTTTCTTTAATCTTGAATGTTGTTTGGGCACATAAATACTAGTGGAAACATTAATTTTTTCATTAAAGGGTTTGAAAAAAGTTAAAACAAAAGTTGTGCAAGCAGATACTTACGTTTTTTTTATCAAATACCGAAAAATTATAGTTTAACTCCACTGCAATATGTTTTTCTCAGCAACATGTTAGTTTCTTTAAAATTGAAAAATTAAAACTAATCAAATAACAAAAACCTCAAAAAGTTGTGCAAGTTTTTGCAGCAATATGTTTTCCAGTGCAATAGGATCAGAATAATTCAAACTTAACAATTCATTAAATAAAAGTTGTGCATGCACTTCATTGCTGCTAATCTTACATAAACCTCAAAAAGCCACTGGCTTACAATTAGAAAATTGTCCATGAATAGACAAAACTTGGGATAGATAATTAACATCTTACATAGAAGCAAAAAACAAAACGACGGAACAAAAAAAATGCAACAACTCAATTCACTCCAGGACATTTCACAACCACGTAAATCCTGTCATTAAAAGACAACGATCAAATTATTAAAAGAATGGAAAAGGGAGAAAACAATGAATCAGTTGCGAACAGAAGAAAAAAGAAAGAAAGAAAGTGGAATGCATGTTATACCCCTCAAGCAGTGCAGTGCAAGCAGACTTTGGTAATCAGGAAAAGCCATGGAATGGTAAGCACACATGAGAAACTTCAGAACTTAAGGGATAGGTGGAATTGAAAAAGCTCCATGGTTGTGTATATTTATAGACAGCCAACAAACCTAATAAAATCATTGATATAAGGGCTAAATTAATGATGGGGGAGAGGAAAATCCAAATTTAAAGGAAGAAGGCATAAGGTCACCATGGTTGGGACGTGTGAAATCTTCTGAAGGAAGCTAGGGCTGTTATGTTATTGAGGTAAATATGGCTTAATAGTAGGTTTAACCAATAGGGTAATAGCACGTGTAACAGCTTCCAAAGGAAGCTAGGTTAAGTGATTAAGGAGGGAATTTAGGCATGTAATTAGGGTAAATCAATAGTTAAACCTTACAAGCTTTTAGAATAAGAAGATAAGAAGATGATCGTTAACGGTGAACAGTTTTTTAAATTTTATCGAATTGTAAACACGTGTGCATATATTCCAATTATTAATTTAAACTTTCACTATTCGAATGGTTTTTGTATTGTCAACGTAGGACAGTGAAATTGAAAACAAGTAGGATTCTTAAGTATCCATCATGTCCGAATTCATAATTGAAATTACTTCCTCTACGTATAAATTGAAATTGCCTCCTATACGGATAAAAGTCCATAATGACATATGAGAACTTTATCCAACTATTAGTATAAAAACAAACACTATAATATCATATATGTTATGAATATCATAAGTGGATGTCCACAAATCCTTGTATTTATCTTTTAAATGACACCATATTACTTATCTTCTAAGTTACATATATTTGTACTTATCCCTTAAGTACTTAAGGGTTAAGTCATGTCACTGTACTTCTCTATAAATAGAGACCACATGTAACATAATTGTACATCACAAGAGAATAATATAATCTTCTTTCTTCTCTCTCTATTCTCTCTTCTTCTCTACTTCTCTTTATTCATGTTCTTATTCTAATAATTTCATAACACTATCCAAATATTGTCCATTCTTTTTTTTTTTTAAGTAGATTAGTGATTAAAAATTCATCTGTTAAAATGAACAAGTGGGATGTTTGGAGTTTAAACCATGATCCCCACACATATTTGCATTCTATATTATAGAATGCAAATGAATAAGTGGGATGTTTGGAGCTTAAATCATGATCCCTTAGTGACGGATACATAAATTTTGAATAGTGGGGGCACTTTATATATAAATTTATAGCATCCGTGAACATATCTTAGTTGGTAAGGACATTGTGACATGAATTTTTCGTTACTGGACTATTTGACCAGAAAAAGAAATATCTCATAATTGTCCTTTATAATTGTTGATATTCTCAAAAAAACATTGAATGATTTGTGATAATTTCATTTCATAATAACAAGTTATTGTTTTTTATTTTTAGAAACATAAAGGTTGTGTTGTTACTTGATGTTATGTCAAGTGATTCTGTGGGCCAAAGAGATTTTTTTTTTTTTGTAATATGTGTGGGCTATATAGTCAAAATATCATTTTCTAACTATATTATACAACTAAAAAATAAGAAATTAAGAACTTAGTGCAGCCACAAGCCTACATAGCTTGCCACCTGCATCCGTCCCCGTAATCCCTACATATATTATAGAATACCCTTGTCAACTAAGATTAACTCATGGGGACTGTCTATTCTAATAACCAACCTTTGTTTATATTCTCATTATATAAACTTATAAGAGACTTTTGTGCTGCAAATTTTTTTTGGTATCAAGGATTATTATCTTGTTTTGATCAAAATGAACTAAATTCATATCACTACTATTATGGGGGATACTTTTCAAACCCCCACTTTTCTAAAAATTCACAAATAGTTTTGAAAATATACTTTCGAACAACATAATTTGTCTGAAATTATACTTCTAACGATACAATTTTTTCTCCCTAGATATCAACATCCAAAGTCATTTATTTAGAGGGTGAGGAAAATTTGCCCTTGGTTATTAAAAGTTCATTCATCGTTGTCCAAAACTAATTTTGAATGACGCTAACAAATACTTCCTCCGGTCCTTTATATAAGAAACAAAACATAAATCACATAGACCAAGGAAACACTTTGAAAATAGTTATTTGCATTTAATACTCTTATAAATTTAAATTTATTCCATTGATACCCCTATATTAATTATCTTGATTACAACAACTTACTTACTTTTAGTATTCTCTATCATAATAAATAAGAGCACAGATGAAATTTAACATCTAATATATTTGAAAATTGGTCAAAGTTTCTTATAAAAATGACCAAAAAATTTGATACTTTTGTTTCTTCTAAAAAGGACCAGAGGGAGTATTTAACATCTACTCGAGTCATTACTTCACAAAATGTAGCCTGTAGCAGCATTTTCTCATGAGATTTCTTTCCTCGTGTAAATATGTAGGTAAGGATAAACAGACTACCACTCATATATTGTTCTCAAGTTACACATGTTGTGGATATTCTATCTTGCTCACCACAATGGTTGATGCTATTTTTGTTCCTACCATACTGTGTGCACACAATTCCACTTGTTTTCTACTAGCCCTTCCACAGTAGAAGCACACAAGTTAAAGAAACCAAAACAGCTACTATCATATTTTCAACCATGTCAAAATAGTTTTCGCTATGAAAGCTACAACATGTAGCTTCAACAGTATCGTGTGTTTGTTTCTCCGACACAGATCGAAACACTCACATACATCTTATAAGAAGAATAACCAATACACGGCAAAGTTCTATTCGTACTACATTACAAGTCTACCGTATATATCTGATAAAACCCTAGGAACTGAACTAAAACTGTAACATACATGATTTTTTGGTTGTCTGGATAGCAGTTCAATTACTTTGAACTATAGCTGAAAAGAGTAGTTTGTTGAGATCTCCAGAATCAGAATCTTGTGGTTCATTTCCTGCATCAAAACACATTTACAGGGACAGTTATTTTCTGCATTTCTGAATTCTAGAAATGATATACAAGGGAAAAGGATGGAAGACACCATGCAGGGGCATGACTAAGACAGCATGGTAAGCATTATTACCTAACTTTAATCTAGTAGTGTACCAGTGTTGTTAATCACGGATGGAAGAAATAGCCGTTTGTTAAAATCTTCTAGCAAATAGCCGCTACAGCACTATAACCACTATTTGACCACACTTTGTATTAAATATTGTATTGTGGAAAATTAGCAATTTGTTCAAATTCTGCTATGCTATAGCGCTGCTAGATAAACATGACACGCATACTTTATTTCTCCTCATATTCTGTCATTACACTCTTCACATCAAGTACTGTCAATCGTGGAACGTCGAAAATAGCGGTTTGTTCAAATTCCTCTACGCTAGAGGGTTGAGCACTGCTCTAGCCGCTATTTGACAACACTTAATACTAAACAGGGTGTCGCAGAACAATAGTGATTTGTTCAAACTCCACAACACTGCAGAGCCGCTATAACTGCTATTTGACAAAACTCTGTCCATCTGAACTCCACTCTCCTCTCCTCATTGGAGGAACCGAGCCCTAAGCACTCCTACAGACCTTATGACTAACTAATGCATCTACTTAAGATATTAAATTACACGAACAAAAGCGAAGAGGAGAAAAAGGAGATGAAGACAAAAATGTAAAAAGACCACCAACTAGAGTAATAAATAACAAAAATATTCCAGCTTCTAGGACAGTTTTTTAACAATCGAACTTCAGACCTTGAGAAGAGCACACTCCAAGATCTCAAGCCAACACCACTAGGCCAACACAAGTGGATTAGCTTCTAGGAGAGTAAAAAAAGGGGACCAAACCAAAATATGTTATCTCTTTCTAGCATAAAATACACATTCCAAACCTTTGTTTTAATAGCCAGAAAATTTTGCTAATCCAGAATGATGATTTACATGTTAGGATCAATTAAATAAGGTTGTCAAATGTACAGCATGTGCATGGAAAATTGGCAAAGCAAAAAGTCCGCGAAACTGCTCACCAGTTTTTGATCTTATTTGATCAGTCCATTCATCAATCACCTGCACAATCAGTTAAAATTGTGTCAAAACCATTGCAATTACTTGGTTGACTAAGATCTACTTGATTGACTATGTGAAAAGTTGAGAGATACAAAATTTGGGATGAAAATCACTTTGCATATGCTTGGTATAACAAAAAAATGAAATACGAGAACATGAAAAACTAAATATATTCTTTTCCTGTTTGAGCTATTACTCTAGTTGATAATGTTTTAATGCATCCTCTGTATTTTACCTTCTCCCTTCCCACGTTCTGCCAACTAAGAACCAACAGGACCTCTTAAAATTTGGTTGGACTTAATTCAACCCTGCAAAACCGGCAGCTTGTAAGGCGAGGAATACCTCCCACTTATAAACATACTTTTAGGCCATATGTCATCCAATGAGGAACTCTCAACCCACCCCTCACGCCTAGGACTGAACATTTGCAGCATGGCCTGAGTAGCTTGAATTTGATAGTGGGTTGCCCATCAGATCTTGGATAAGCTTTAATACTATTTTAAAATTTGAGCCCTACAAACTGGCTTCTAATGTGAGGGATGTCTCCCACTTATAAAGATGTTTTCAGGTTATATCTCATCCAATATGGGAACAGGTTCTCCTTCCCTATGTAGGCAAAGCAATGTGAAAGGTACCCAAGCTTGGTTAAATACTTACAAAGCTCCATATTTTGATTTATATTGGTTGTTTGCTGGCAAGAGGATTAAAGACTTAAAACACCGCTTTGAAAATGGCAACCTTTGAAAATAGCAAAAGTTTCAAGCAAAAGTTACCATCACTCTTCACTTGGCTATTCTCCATAATAGAAGAGACTGCATCTTGATTTTGACTGATAAATACTTAGGAGAGATTCGGAAGAGCCTATTAAAACTTAACTCACGAGTCGAGACAAACAATTGCAGAAGTGTTTAGAATAACGTACAGAAAATCCATAAGTCGTTTTCAGCTTTTTTTCTAAGCAAAATTTATACGCCAACCCTTTACATCAAAGATCACCAAATGCATAGTGATTGCAATTACAAATAAAGCATACAAGCTATCAAATTTGACCACCAATCAGAAAATGATCAACTCGTTTTCCTTCCTTCTCTACCAATAAACCAACCCCACGACAACATTTTAATGTAATTAATGATTGTGGTGCAGTCAGCGGCACCTTCTTGAACGATAATCTTATGTTGCATTAACCACAAAGACGAAACAATAGCTAACCGTATGACATGTCCCACCTCTTCTTTTTGCGTTTTCAACTTATTCGCAAATGCTCCCCAAATAACTTATAAATTAGACAACTTACAAATATCTTATAGAGTTTTGTTTGTTTAAAGGATCAAAAGATCATTTTGGTATAACCAACATGAATCATTATGCATACATAAATGAGTAAAGGCACTATGAAATGCCACACACAAAAAAAGGCACATCAAAGAACACACATTCAACTATAGGAAATTATCATTCAAACTGTTAAAAAAGATTAAAATAAAGACAAACACAATAACCTGTTTGAAGTTAGTGAATGCATCATCATCTTCACTAGTAAAGGGGATTCCCACAGATGATTGCATACGCTGCACTAAATTTCTATTCTCAACAAGAACTGTCTGAGCTTTATCAATCAAATCCTGCACAACTCAACAAGCAAACAATACTTCAAAACCCAGATCTTATTCCCATCTCGCACTAACATATGTATATTATTACAAAAAATAATCAAAAAAACTTTGTAGCTATGAACTACGAGCAAACCACCAAATTAGTCCCTGACTTTGTAGGCAACTATCAAATAGGTCCCTGTGACTATGAATATTTTAAAAAGGTCTCTGACTCCATTAAATTGTCAAGTTGATCCCTATATTTAACCACTTATTATCAATTTGGTCTATATATTTAACAACTTACTATCAATTTAGTCCATAACATTACTATCAAATTTGGTCCCGCACTCTCAGACGGACTGATATGAGTAAAATTTGACAGAGTCAGTGACATTTGTGAAACATTCATAATCTCAAGAACCCATTTGAGAGTGTCGTAGAAAACCATGTCGAATTCGGTGGTTTACTCAAAAGTGACAAAAAATAAACATATACGTCAAACACCAAACACGTCTTCAATCTAAAGTGTCAGTGTTATATTAGCCATTCAAATCCACCAAAATGCATTGAAGTATAACAACAGCAAGTAATCAATCACCTGCTTAGAAGCAAGAAGCTCATGACACTGCCCCTTCAAAATTGAAATCTCTTCCTGTATCTTTTTGATCCTAGAAACCAGCTTCATGGGGTTTGCCTGCAGAAAACCAATATCAGTGTTAAGCACAAAAAAGGTACCAATTTTCACAGGAATTGAAGAAAGGGGGTGGAAAGTGTAATATAGGGGGGTTTATTATTTAATTTACATTTTCAGGGTATTGTTGTTGAAATTCAGTTTGAAGACGGTGGTGAACGATATCAAGATCGTGATTTGCTTTTCTGAATAGTTTCACAAGTCCATCGGTTGCTTCATTGTATTCATTCCCCATTTGTTTCTCAAAACCTTCAAACTTCCAAATGCAACATCAAAAATTATTTACTACGATTTTAATTTTTTATTTTAGGAGCCAAGAAAATTCAAATTTCCTAAAATAATGAAGTTTTTTATTTTATTAGGCAATTAACATTTTGGTATAATCCTCGTAAAATTGATAAAACAATAAGTAAATATATTAAAACACTAATATGATAATAATAATAATAAAATATTTTAATATTGAAAACTATTTTGACTAACGAAATATATAATCAACGACTATGTTGGAATTTTGATATATTGAAATATTATTATGACTACTCGTTAATGTCAAAAACTATTTTGACTAATGAAATATATAATCAAGAACTATTTTAAAATTTTAATATATTAAGAGACTATTATGCTTACACATCAACATATTTATTACGATTGTTTATTTTGAAAATAATTATCATCAAGAGAGTTTTTATTATTTTATTTAAAAGATATTATTTTCGTGCTCAATTTCAAATTCAAAATTATGAGCCCAAGTTGATGGACCCCACATATACTTCTAAAAAATCAACGCATGTTATAGTTAGCTCCTACCAATTTTATCCTTCACCATTGTTTAGGCCTTGGAACACTTCCGTTACGTGCCCCTTTGTTTTTTTATTGTGCTAACTTGCCTCAATTATAAACATTCTATCTAGCAGTAAATTCAATAATCATGGTGTTTTTTTATAACACATTCTTTAACAAAATTCAATTTTTTAGGAGAACCAAAAAAAATCAAATTTATAATTAGTTTTTAAAAAAGATAAATTTTTTATATTTGCATAGTTTACTCTGTTTTTATGAATGGCTTCTCTGTTAAGAATTATGATTGATATCAAGCATGCGGATGATTAAGGTTAGACCCACCTTAAGATTGAGAGTGACTCCCAATTAGCTATTCATGCTTTGAAATCACATGATAGTGTGCCTTGGACGTTGGAAGAATTGTCTTGGCTTTGAGTATGATTCTTCTATTTTTCCCATCTCTACATGGAGGGTAATACTTGTGTGGACAAGTTGGATGCTTTGAGTCATGAGTCTATGGGTTTCACTTGGTAGGACGTTTTATCACACAACCTTTTTAAAGACCTTTTTAGGAATCGATGTAATCTCCCTAATTTTGTTTTTGTTGATTTTCTTTTTTTTTCTCTTCTTTTCTTTTGGGGTATGGGTGCCAACTTAGTTGAGATGTCTTATAGCCTCTTTGATGCCATTATATTGTTGATTGAGCAAAAAAAAAATCCTTATTAGTAACTTTCAAGTTTTTTTGTGTGATGACCCAAAGGAGTGCTAGCATTTTTATAACCACTCATCCTAAATTGTCCCACAACTTTATTGAGAAAATAGCAATTCGCATTTTAACCATTATCCAATGATATCCATTCCAAGAATCCTCTTTGCTGCACCAGTATCCTTCATCTCAAATTCATCGTTTAATTCCCTATGAGATTTCTAATCTCCTCCATGTTATAACTTGCCATCAAGATATTGTCCACATATAAAAGTAGGTCGAGCATGAATTTATCATTCCTCTTCAGTTGTAAACACAATTATCATACCAAATACCCATGTAACCGGTTTTCAAAAGAACGTCATCAAACCAAATATATCATTGCCTTGGGATTTGATTCAACCCATACAAAGATTTCTTCAAAAGACACGTCTTAGAATTGTCCTCCGCAAAACCATCTAGTTGCTCCATATATATTGCTTCTTCAAGGTAATCATGTCAGGATGCAATCTTCACATTCATTTGTTTCAACTCAAAATTATATTGATTCACGATAAGCCATAATTACCCTTATGCGGTGATGCTTCACCGCCGATGAGAAGATCTCGTTGTAGTAGGTCCTCTCAACTTGAGTGCAACTTTTTGCCATAAGTCTTAATTGATAACTTGAACCCTCAATTCTCGAAATACCTTCATTCTTCTTAAAGGTCCGCCTGTATCCAACCACCCATTGGTTTTTAGGTAGCCCCACAAGTTTTCAAGTTTGATTATTCTCCAATGAAATCATTTTCTCATTCATTACCTTCAACCACTCTTTGCTTTCATTGCTCTCAATTGTCTCCTTAAAGGTCTTTGGTTCCAAGTATTGCTACCCTTATGCAGTGATACTAAGGACTCACTGTTGTTGTCATTCACTTGAACTTGATGTTGGAGTCTCATCTTACTAATCTTCTATTGTTTCATCAATGGAAGAACCCATCTCAAAATGAGTTTTCTCCACCTATCTCTGCGAGTCTATAATATCCAAGTCTTTGCACTTCATACCCTATGCAGGTCTTATCAAACACAACATCCCTGATTATCTTGACAATTTATTTGCCACCTGACCACATCTTCCACATCTTGCAACCCTTTACACTTTTCAGTTAACCAATGACGACCTATTTCATATACCCAACATCAAGCTTGTGTTGGTTGATATAAGCATACTCAAAACCTTCAATTCCTTATATTTATAAAAAAAAAAAAAACTTATGTGCATAAATTTTTTAGGGTTAAATATATTTTTGGTTCCTATAAGTATACTAATTTTTCGTTTTAGTCCCTTTAAAAATTTTGTTAGACTTTTAGTCCCTCAAAAATTTTCCACCACTGTTTTTTGTCTCTAATTTTTAGTGAAGTCATGTCTAACATTTATATTTTTTAATGAAATTTTTCAAAAATGTGTAGAATATTATGACAATCTCTCCCAAATAAAATTAGATTTTTTTTGTTAAGAAAACATGAATTTTTAAAAACTAAAAACATAACAATTCATATTTAATATGTTTTATCAATATCTTCAAAAAAATATGTTTTATCAAAAAATTCTAATTTTTTTGGAGAATATTCCACCAATCTTATTAAAAAAAATGTACAAAAATCTTATAAAATATTTGTTACTTATATTTTTTGAAAAAAAAAAGATCTTCACCTTTATAAATAACTAGCATAGGAGCCTAAATTCCAGAATTTAAACATTACCTTACGTGCGTGAACCCTAAACTAGGGACGTTTTTAAGGCCCAACTGGTCTGGGCACACGCCCGGACTCAACCGATACTTTCTTTGTATCGCTACAAGAAATTTGACTTATAATGACAGCCAAAATCCGTCACTATAGGGCAAATTTCCGTAGCTAAATCTGTCTGTCATTGCCAAATGGCTGTCACTGCATGTTTTCCACATTTACCTCCGAAAAAAACATAGGTAATTCCAAAGAGACCATTTTAAAATACATTATGGACCTCTACCTACGATTTGGCTGTCACAAAAACTTATCATTTTTTTTTTTATATTTTCTATTCTACTATAAATTCTAAAGATGAATAATTCATAAAATTACCACTAAAATTAATTCATAAAGTTATGTTTCATCTCTATTATTTCAAATTGTATTTTTATTGACAAAATGACGAGTCTCTTTTATTTCGATTTATGACTATTTATATATGATGTCGCATGTAAATTTACGATCAAAATTTTTTCCAGGCTCGATAAAATTTCTAGCTCCGCCACTGCCCTAAACCCTTCTTCCCTGCGTGCCTTTCACTTTGGTAAGTCATTCGATATTTCCCAGTTAATATGCAATGCAAGACATTCCTTTTTTATTTATTTATTTATTCTTCACTTAATAATTGTTTTTTCTCTATTTAAATTGATTAATTTTTTGTTTGTTGCAGCTATCGCTTTCGATAGGTTATCACCATCTTTTCTCTAGAACTTCTCGATCGGTTCCTTGACATGGTAATATCTTATCTTATGAATCAATTCCAATTTTTCATTGCTTTAAGTTTAGGCATGTACTTTTAAACTTAATTATTGAAACATGTACAAACTGTAAACCTCTGGCTAAGGTAAATTAAGTTTAAAACTTAATTGAAGCACGTAGTTAAAGTAGTTTAATTTTATTTTTTATTTACTTATAAACTGATGTGCCTATAGGATCACATCATGGTATCATTAAAAAGAAAAGTGGAGTAGAGGGGTGACCAAACCAAACCCTCAAAATGTTAGGAAAATCTATAAAAAAAAGACCTAGCCTATTCTTAACTAAATCTTCTCTTATCTACAAAGGTGTAGATGACCACCATTGAAAGCCATTCTGTGTAAGACCTAATGCAGCTAACTTATCTGCACAGTGATTGCCTTCTCCGAAAATGTGAGATAACAAAAAATTCATAGATTTCACTAAGGTAAGACAATTAAGCCATCTGTTTTTGATCTGCCAAGGAACGATATGTGGAGACTTGACTGCCAAGGTAACTAGTCTAGAGTCACTTTCTATCCATAAGTTCAACCAATTTTTTGACATGCACATTCAACTGCTAGAATTACCGCCATAAACTCAGCAAACAAAGCATTACAGACACCAAGGTTCTGAGCAAAACATCCCATATTCTCTCCCTGGTTGTTTCTAAAAATTCCTGCACAAGCTCCTAAACCTGGACTACCCAAAGTTGTGCCAGTATTACATTTCACCCAATTATGGATTGGAGGTTGCCAGATTACTTCAACAATTCTAGGTGCTCTAGGATGATGAGTTTCCACTTTGAAAGCTTTCAAAACAAGGAAGTCAGAAATAGCAGGACCAGTAGCAAGTTTGGTTGAGTTACCTGATAAAGAAACTTGAGCTGTTATCATAGCTATGACCGCATTTCTGGTGATTCTTAAGTTGTTAAACCTTTGATTATTTCTGCAAAACCATATACCATTAAGGATAGTAACTATGGTTGAAGTTATAACTAGCTTGCATTGGGGACTCCATCCTCTATTGCAAATGTCAAAGATAGTGAGAACTGAGGATAGATTGATATTCATTTTCAGAATAGATATCAGCCAATGCCATAGATGATCAGAAGATTCAAGTTGCTTGTGGCACAACATACAAACAGAAGGCAAGTAACAACCTCTTTTTGCTAAATTGTCATCAGTAGGCAACTTTTGATGAATTAATCTCCAAACCATGAAAGACTTTGAAGGAGGGATGGCAGCATTCCGGATAAGCTTGGTCTAAGATTTCTGATTTGTGATTGGAGCATAAAACCTATAAGCATCTTTTAGGAAGAGATCGCTTGAAGATTCCAAGTAGTTTAAATTTAAGAATGGCTACATCACATAAAATAAAGTTAACACAAACTAAGTTTATGTTTGTACATGTAAACCCAGTTTACTCTTGTACAAACTACTGCTTTTACCATTTATTTCTATGTACGTGCCTTTTTACTCAAATTGAAAATATCTCATATAATAAAAAAAAAAATGCAAATTAGGGGTTACCAACTGCGAATGCAAAATATATCAAGAATCGAAATTGATGTTATATTTTAAATTGGAAAAAACCTGCGAAGAAAATGAATAGAAAGTTGTACGATTGGGTTTTGGAAGATGAAGAAGAGTGGGTTTCGGTGAAGAGAAGAGGTGATGGTATTCTGGATTTGGGAAGGAGGAACACTATCAGGTTTTAGAAGAGATGAAAAGGTTTTGGTACAATTGGAAATTTATTTTATTTTAAGGGTACTTTAGTCATTTTATGTCATTTTAGGTGCAACTAAGTTTTATTGGGGTGTAACTAGAAATTTCATACCTATTTCTTTGTTTATCGATGCAATCATAGAATCTCCTTAAAGATAATGCTAGCAACGCTCATTTTAACACCCTATTTTTAACACTCACTCCCTTATTTGGTGAAAAACATAACCACTATATGGGACCCATTACTAAAATGGTGTGCCCCACATATATTTTATCCAATAAGATAATTGAAGTTAAAAAGAGTGTGTTACTGTGTTAAAATGAGTGTTGCTAGAAAAGTTTTACAAAAATGGGGCGTTACTGCAAAAACGGCATTTACAAAACGGTATAGGCAAGCGATGATACCGTTTTTGCCCGATTTAACCGTAGAAAGGAAAATCACACGAAAACTCCGTGACGTAACGCCGTTACGGCTGCAACCGACCGTTACAGCTGCATAAAGAACACACTTTCCAGATTTTGGTCATCACCTCTTCTTTGTTTACGGTTCATTACTCCTTAAATTCCTAGATCTCTCCTCCTCCACCGACTCTCTTAATTTTGGTGTTGTTGTTATGTAAGTGTGTAACATAGATAAAATTAAATTCGAGAAAGACAAAAATTGTCTTTGTATGAATATGGTTGTGTGGTTCCATGCTTCACTACTGTGACTTTTTGATTAATTCACACCATACGGGTAATTGTGCAACGTTTTGATTAATTCACACCGTGACAGCCGTAACAGTCGAAATCACAAAACCTTACCGCAACCGTTATTTAAATCTTGGCTGCTAGCATCCCTCATTACATAAATCTTGCACTTTTCCTCGAACAACATTTTCTTGTGTAATATAACATGCATTCCATTTTATTATGAATGAATTTTTTTACTTCCATTGCTTGAAACTGGGCTTTTAATGGAATGCATGGTTTAAATTAGGATTCATATATTGTAACAAAAAAAAATTAGGATTCATATACAATGCTATACCACCATTTTATAATTTGATTTCAGAGGATTTAATAACTATGCTATTTTCATTTATTTAAAGAAGTTACATTACTTTGAGGTTCAAGCAATATTCCGCAAATCGAGTGTTAACTCGGAGGTAAACTCGGTTTTTGGTAAAATTGGAAGGTTTGACGAGTTTGACCGAGTTAACACTCGGTAAACTCGTGTAAACTCGACCGAGTTTACCGAGTTTACATCTAACAAAAAAAAATCGGCCCTTTTTTGGCCCCATTTTTTTCAAAACTCAATTCCTTTTCTACAAGCCCAAAAACTGAACGTTTACTGAATAGTTACCTTTATAGTAACACGTTGTTCCTGAGATGAAACATTTATTTTTCTTTCTTATATAAGTTCTCAAACCATGAACATGGGAGCACATACCAGGGTTGCAATTCCGACGATAGAAATTCAAATTTCGACGCCGATGATTGCGACGCCGGTTAGGATTGCGGTGGTGGTGTTTGTTGACCTTCTGAAGAAATTAACTAGTTTATTTTTTAGATAGTTTTATTAACAACTTTAGGAACTTGTGAAATTTGCTTTTTTGGATGATTTTATAGATGACTTAAACTTAGAGACTTATGAAACTTATGATTTTGTGCGTTCATTTTTGTATTTTGATGTTAAGTTGAGCATAACGTTCTTATTATGGTAGTTTGGTATAATTTGTCTTTGTAATTAAATCATATTTTGTACTATTGACCTATTTACAATATTATATTAGTTTATATATGTCATGCATATAATAAATTTTATATAATTTTAATTTTAGGTAAACTCATACGAGTTCTCGAGTCGAGTTTACCTAAGCAAAACGAGTTGAGGTAAACTCTCGAGTGGTAAAACCTTGGTCGCAAGGTTCTCTTTCTCGTGGACCTAATTAAAATTCTTGTATGCATACATAGATACATACACATACACTAACCTGTTTTGTTTTCTGGTTCATGTGTGCACCTTTGTTTGAATCTGAATATATCTATCTCAAGGGAAGAAAACCATCAAAGTGCCTAAAGATGATAGACGTGGAGTCGGACATAATTAGTTGCTTACCAGGTCATCTTATAGAACAGATTCTCTCACACTTGCCAATTAAGGAAGCAGCAAGAACAAGTGTTTTATCGCAATTGGAGGAAGAAATGGTCCACTCTACCAGAACTCGTGTTTGATCGTCGATGTGTATCTACTAAAACTTCCAAAGACCCTTCAGTTGAGAGCAAGTTTTTAAGAATTGTTGATCATGTACTTTTTCTTCATTCTGGGCCAATCAACAAGTTTGAGGTCTCAGCACACTCCTTTCAAAATCTCACTATTGGTGTGAACTCTATGGCTGATATTGATCGGTGGATTTTTCATATATCCAAAAGGTATATTAAAGAGCTTGTGCTGGACATTAGGTTAAAACAACGCTATAAGATACCTTGGTGCTTATACTCTTGTCAAAGTTTACATCATTTAGAACTGAATTATTGTTGTCTTAAACCTCCAACAACGTTTGAAGGCTTCCGGAATTTGAAAAGTCTTTCTATGTTTGAAGTTACAATGACTCAAGATGCTTTTGAAAACATGATATCTGGCTGCCCCCTGCTTGAGAAATTGACATTGATAAAAATTGATGGTGTAACACAGATTAATATTCATGCACCAAATCTCAAGGATTTTGACATATATGATGAATTTGAGAGTTATCAACTTTGACTACACTTTTCAATTAGCTATGGTATCTGTTTGTTTGATCTCTAAAAGCAATCAAATTAGATTGCATGGATGCTCTAGCAATTTGCTCAAATTTTTCGTTCATCTACCTCACATACATAGCCTATTCATTTGTGAAGATTTTTTAAAGGTATAATGCCCGTGCATATTATTAATGTTGTATTTGATTGTAGGAGTGACTCACCTAGTGCAGTATAAGTTCCCCAAACCCCCTACAATTTTATAATGAACCAGAATAATGTGTATGCAACTCTTGATATGTTTTGACTCGAAGTGACTTGCCTTATATTGTTTGTTTTGAAAACATTATATTCTGATTAGAGTAATTCTCCTGTTTTGCTTCAGTACTTGGCTGCAGGTATTGTGCCAGTAAAGCTTCCTACACTTTGTAACAATCTAAGATATTTTCGTTTATTCTTAAACTTCAATGACTTGAAGAAAATTTCTGTTGTTCTTTGCTTGCTCAACAGTTCACCTAATCTTCGAAATTTGGAAATATTTGTGAGTACTCTTTTAATT
>Ga0228711_1004701_pt1 | contig 20920 bp, 14 predicted proteins | sample MedpolnodulmetaG_2_FD_177996 | JGI IMG/M metagenome (GOLD analysis project Ga0228711, IMG submission 177996) | Root nodule microbial communities from Medicago polymorpha collected in Santa Monica, California, United States - brown nodules | ecosystem: Host-associated > Plants > Roots > Nodule... | reverse complement strand
TTTTTTTTTTAAAGAAATTTTCGTTTTTGTTTGGCCTATTAGGGGGGTAAATCAAAACAAAAATATTTTACAGGGGGTAAATCAAAAAAAAAAATTACAGGGGGAAAACCAGAAATGACATATATTGCAGGGGGGTAAAGACCTATTAACCCTATTAATTATTTTTTTTATAAAAAGTTTGTAGTGGCAAGCCAATTTAAAGTGTGTGAACAACGAGAAAAAAAATTATAGGTTAGACAAGAACCATTTTGATATGATGCAAGAGTGATGGTTCAAAGATGTCGTGCGAGCTAGTAGGCTTCAGTGACTACAAAATGTCAGTTATCTTATACTCGACCACGACCTGCTGTCAGTTATCTTCTGTTTGATGGGATGACAGTGACACTTGATGAAGTGTCATGTCTGCCGCGTCTCCTTGTTGAAGGTTGGCTCCTAGACAACAGTTGTCCTCTTTACAAGTCTAAGGCGGTTAATGTGATGGTTGAGCGGTGGGGTCTGATGTGGTTGACGATGAGTACCATGTGAGAAATCAAAGGGTGCTCATGCACGTTTCAACTGGTTTAGGGCATATTGTAAGAAACGACTACAGGAAATAGCTAACGCTGAGGAAGATGGTGATGTTGAAGAGATACCGGCGAAGCGGGACCAGGCTCTCCGTGTAACACCCTAAACCCTGAATGCAATAAATCATGCAAATAAATCAATCAAAGAGCTTAGATGCTACATCTTCATTTTTCTCAAAACATGCATAAACTAATTTTCACAAAAACTCGCATTGGAAAAACAACATCATAAATATCTCATCAACATGTAATAATCCACAAGTTCATGAATAATAAAATCTCAACACCATGTCTCAGGTCTCACAAACAAAACAATAGTCTCCGTAAATAAATCCAATAACGGATAAAAACATAAATGCAAAAGTCCTAACACTCTTAAATCAGAGTCTAACTAGACTCCAAGCGAAAGACAAAATGTAGCTCCAAGCTAGTCTTCGATTACTCACAAGCAAAGCAAACTCAATCCTGCATGCCGTCTACACCATTCATACAAATGGGTAGATGGTCAACCAAACGACCATTGGGGTTAGGTAATATTCCACATAATAAAATATAATCAAGTAAAAGCATTCAAGGATTTCAAGTATAACACATATACATACTTATCATTCCAAGAATACTAACTTCATTTGAATATTATCATACTTCAATCATAGTATATCAAGCACATTCATTCTCAAGATCAAGTAAATAAACTCTTAATCAAGTCATCCAACAATGAATCATCACATCAACATTATTACTCAAGTATACTAGCATAATCAAGCAAAAAATGCAAGTTCACAATTCCACATAGTCACAACATTCACCAAATTTCACCAATGCACATAATCACTAAATCACATAGTCAAGAATGTCACATTTCACAAATCTCAAGTGCATCCAATGTTCTAGACACTTCTACATGCATGTGGTACCAAGTTTAGATTTTGGAGGTAATCTTACCGAGTTATCCACTAACGTAATAATCACCACCAATTACGTTTGTCACTAACTAACGTAATAATCACCACCGGTTACGTTCTTCACCAAAAGACTCAACATGACTATGAATGCATGGACTTTCAAGTAAGGACTCGACAATGCACAAATCATCAACTCTATATTATACAATTTACACCATCATATAATATCTTCACCAAACACCACCATTTGCAAGTTATAACCAACAAAAGATTCATCATCATGATCATCAATAATTATCAGCACAGAACAACACCGTTTCACAAAGCACATTTCACATAATAGACGGACAATCAACCACATCAAGATAACCAACATATTAAACACCCAACAATCATTGATTCATTCTTATTTCATCATATTATCATGAATTCAAAACCATTTGCAAGCTATTCGATCATAAAACTTCATTTTGACAAAGTTCATATATTTTGCAAATTCGTCTATTTTCAATTATCTCAACCAAATTAAGATATCATGTTCTTATACTTCCACAAATCATTCATATATATCAATTAATACTACAGTAGTTCAATCATAGCATTTCCATTTCACAAGGTCCGTTTAAATCTCAAAATCCACAAGGTTCGTCTCATTTTCATCATATTTCAAAATCATTTCTTTTTCAACGCAAATACATGTTAAACCACTCATACAAGTTCAATTACACTTCAATTAGTTTGGTTTAGGTGTTTGAGACTCATAGGTATACTTCAAACCCATAAAAATGCGAAAAATCAAACATTCCATGCACAGGACAGGTCGCACGGTCGTGCAGCGTAACAGCAAACCAAGTTCGTGCCTCCAAGCGCAGGGTCCATGCCTCCAGGCATACGGTTCGTTCCAACCTGACAGCATAGATTTTATGATTTTTGAACTTTCTCATTTTTGCGCGTAAAATTATGATTTTTGATCCGTTTTCGATCTTGTTTTCACCAACGTGTCCCAATCACTTAAACCACTCAAGATCCACTATAAAATGATGTTTTCCTATCTCAAAACGACTTATTCCAATTCATCAAAATGGCTTATTTCTCAAAAGTGCTTAAATCAAATTTTTACTCAAAAACCCAATTTTCTCCTAGACGATCCCATACCCAAAACCTTTGATTCAAAACAGATATTCTAATAAACCTAACTCAACACAACAACTCATTCAAAATCATCAAAATTAAATTTCTCCTCTTTTGACCCATTTTCATAAAAATCACTACAACACAACTTGGCCAAACATCACATTTATCATCATCAAATTCATGAACTCTCATTACCAACATATACCCAACAACATTCATAGCACATAAATCATAAATTTAACATTAATCAACAACAACATTATTTTCACCAATTTAAGCTAAATTCCCAAAGTAATCATTTCAATACATATCAACAATGAAATTTAAGCATAAACAACAAGTTTTCAACAATTTTCATATACCTAAACTTACCACATAATTTCAGTCACGAAAATTACATATATAATCATTATTTTTCACAAATCAATCACAACAATTATGACTCATAAGTTAAAAACAAGATTATAGATTATTAAGTAGAAGAAACATATCCCCCTTACCTTGTTTCTCCTTAAGCTAAAGCTAATACACCAAAATCTTCACTCCTCTTGTGATTCCTAGCTCTCCTCTTCTCTCATCTTCACTTGGATTCTTCTCTTCTCTTCTATCTTCACTTCTCTCTCAACTCTCTCTATTTTCTCTAGCCACTTTTGTGAGAATGTGTGAAACGAGTGTAACCCTAATTCTCCTCATAAGTTATCCTTATATACTCCAACCTATTGGGTTAGGTTATCTCAATCCATAATAGGCCTAGTAACTCTTACCACCAATTAAAAATGTTACTACTCACTTAACTCACTAAAACATCTCATTAATTATCATTTCAAAATAATTACCTCAAGTTACTACTAAGTTAGTAAAAATAACTATTCACACTAAAGCGCTAAAATAATCTATATTCTAAAATTACTAATTTACCCTTACTCCTCAAATGACCAAAATACTTTTAGTCATAAAATGACTAAAATACCATTCTTGCCTAAAAATCCACTAATCCCAAATCAAATATGCAAACAAGCAATTAAACACATATAATAAATAAATAAAATAATCCTAACGAAAAACGGGATGTTACACTCTGCATCTATCTAATATACTTGGTGAGTGTCACACTCTTCACTAACAAGAGCACAAACTATGTAGACGTGACATACCTGAAGTACTTCCATGAGCTGGTTTCGAATTACGCATGGGGAAAGGTTTCCCTTGCTCACTTGTACAAAGAGCTTAACAGTGGAGCCAATTATAAGACTTCACGGTTGGCTAGATACTTGACCTTGTTATAAGTAAAAATAGTAATGAATTGCTTCTTTATTTGCATGTTAACCATGTTTTTAATATCGATATTGATATGTTGTTGTTGATGCATGGTTGGGTTTTTCAGCATTTTTAGTCTATCGGGATTACAGATTATTGGGATGGATATAGGGCGGATCGGTACCCACATGTCATAGATCTCATAAGATCACGTCTAGATTACTTGGATCTTGGGTCAGTTCGCATGAACCCGTATCAAGTCCACCATCAGACATCTATGTTCGAGCGAATCAATCTTTTAATGTCTCAGATACGGACCTCGTAGGGTCTAATATATGGAACGGGCCATGCACCAGTTTGGTAATGTCAAAACCATCCCCATGCATCAATAGTGCAGGAGATCAGTCACTGCTACATGCAGTATCTTAATTATGTGATGACTCGGTAGGATTTAGGTCTGCCAACACCGACTGGTTTAGATACGAAAACTGGATACATGAGATTGTATTTTAGCATCTCACATCCAGTCATCATAACTCTGTCGCATGATGTTCATATCCCGACGCCACCTGAATAGGAGGCCATTGACGAGATTGTTGTCGAGCAATATGGAGACCCACAATGCTAGACTTCAGGTCACGGTTAGCACGCATTAGAGACCATACCTTTGCTATCATAGGCGGTGGTTACGTAGAGGAGGGAAGTTCAACTTGGATTAAGTTGCATGTGATTATGTAGGAGGCTCAAGAAGAGATTGTTTATCGTCGTAAGGGTGGTAAGGGTACCCAGTAGTTTTATTAGTGTGTTGTAACCTATGAATAACTTATCTTGTTTTATTTGTTTGAATGATTTTGGGTTGTAACATTTGAATATTTGTGACATTATTCTAATTTTATGTTACATGTGTGTTGTTTCATATGCTCTCATTAATTTATTTGTTTATAATTTGTTTTGGCACATGTTTAAGTCATCAATTTGACATAAAAAATAAGGTGTTAACTAGTGAACACATATTCTGCTTTTGTGCTGGCACAGTTCGGCAAATATAATTTGAACTGCATGTTAAAATGTTCAATATATTTAATCTAAACTGTGTCAATTTATACATTACAATCTGTTTCAAAAATTGCTCTTATGGGTGGTTTGATACATTTCGAATTATATTCAGCAAATATAATTTGAACTGCATATTAACAAGCTTTAGATAAACATGAGAAATTTTAGAATTGTTCGGATCATATAATCCAAAACATATAGTTCAGATTATATAATCCGAACAAAGATAATTTTGAGAGAAAAAATAAAGCGCGTAAAAAACACATAGGGTGAAAAAAATAATAACCACGCTAAAAATCCTTTAAAAAAAATCAAACTAAAACTCTATAGTCCAATCCCTACAATTTACCTGGTTTAACGGATCGGTCCATACGGGCTAACCCATTTTTACGGTAATATTTCCTTCCACTTCTATTTATTGTATTTATTTACTTAATGGGTCATGTTAACTTGTGTCATTAGGGCACATGTTAAGGATTCCCTAAATAGTAAATATCTTTATATAATACAAAAGTCTACATCTATAAGCAATAGTACATGTGACATATTCATGCTCTTCATCTCATTTAATGCTTTTCTATCAATGAATCAAAATGGATATTGAATTATTTATTTTTATTAGTCAATTAAAATGGATCGATGACTCATTTATTTTTCATGAGCCAATCAAAATTGATTATGACATGATTTTTTTTCCTATATATAGAGACAATTTGCTTTTCATTATTTTCGTCTACATCTTCCTCCCATAAAAAATCATTGTTTTCAACCCCATTCTCTTTTCTTTTATTTGTTTATTTCTTATTTTTTATTGTTTGTTTAACATTTATTATTTGTATGTTACATTTTATTGTGATTTCTTATGCTGCTATTTTCTATTCATATTCTCTTTTAAATTTTTCTTTTAATGTTTGTTTCTATATTCTTTGTTTTTGACAGAATCTCTATTCATGTTTCTATTTTCTTTTGTATATACAAACAAAATTGTTTTTATGGCTCCTTTGATTTATTTAAAACAGACAACAACAAAACTAATATTTTATAATTAAAAAAATAGATATTAGAGTGGACAAAGTTATTAATTGATGAGCGTATAAATAAAAAAACCAAACAAAGACCTTGCGTTAGTTTATAGTGTTTTTGATTTTTTTAGTTTTATTTCCTTCATCCTTATGAAATATTTAAATGAATTCATACTATTATTAAAAATAATATTCTAATTAAAGATTATTAAATTATTATATTTTTTTAGAAAAAAATATTAATGTTTTATTTAATGCCATATCTTTGTATTCATTATTTTTTAAGGAGCATTCATTCTATTATTAAAACTTATAATCACAAATGGTTTAAAATCGACTCCATATTTAATTCTTTCCACAATATTCGTTCCACCCTTGACTTCTACGGAAAAACAATTCTTTCAAAACACTTCTACAAACTTGAAAAATTAAAATTGATTGATTTTGAAATTGTAAAATTAAAATTGATTGATTTTGAAATTGTAATCATAGTAATTTTAAAAATAAATATGAAAACCAAGTATTTTGGCTCAAGTTGTTTATTTTTTTTTTTTGACGGAGGCTCAAGTTGTTTATGAACGGCATCAAATAATTTTTTTTGGGAAAACCCGAATTTTAGTTACTTCGCAGTTGAACTCTTCTCTTAGGAACCATAAGGTTAACAAAAAAAATATAAAGACACATAAATACCCATTATTATTATTATTATTACAGGGAATAAATGTTCATTATCATTTTTCCTAAAAATAATCATACAATATACAACAATATAATTTCCACTAAACGGTCTTTGTTACTTTTCTAAAAATAATGAAATTGAATATGTCATCATATTTGTACACCTATTCCTTTTTAAAAAAATGATATTGCATAGGTTTGTATTATATACAAATTTTCTTGACTTAATTATATAAATGGTCCCTCAACTTATTTGTTGTTTTCGATTTGGTCCCTTAACTCTAAAATTTTCCTTTTTGGTCATTTATGTACACTTCCGTTAGTTAATTTGGTCCACGCCGTTAATTTTTTAATGCTTAATATCTTAGATATGATTTCAGCCATTAGATTGCATGACCATTGTATGTAACGGTGAACCACCAACACCAAATTTTTTGTTTTTCTTCATCTTCTCCCCTCATGTTCTTCTTCAACTTCATCAACAACCACAACAATCCTTCAATCCAAAAATTCATCAACAACAACAACAAATCTAGAAATTCATCAACAACAAACAACAATCCTTCCCCCTTTTTTTTTCTTTCTTAATCTTCATCATCTTTAATAAATGTTCATCTTTAACATCTGTTTGGTAATGTTGCTTTCTTCATCATTAGACAAAAAAGCTAAATAAACAAACACGACTAGAGCTTTTCTTTTAGGGAATAAATTCTTGACAACCGCAATGATTGTCTCTCCCAAGATATAACAATTGCTTCAGAAATAATATAATTTCGCATTTTATATTTTTAGCTTTGAAAAACTGACATGTCCTTTTTACTGAAATAATATAATTCTTTGCACATGACCATGGCATATTGATTTTGAAAAAGGAGGGAAGAGATTAAGTTTGAGGAGAGAAGGGTGGCCACGATAGGGTTTTTAATGAAGAATTTGGGTTTTTTTTTTTTAAAGAAATCTGGGTTTATATGAACTTTTTGATGAATATATGAAGATGATGATGAGTATGAGGAGGGAAGAAGATGGAGACATGATAAAAAAATTAGATGTTGGTGATGCACCGTTAGATACAATAGACCTCAATAATCTAGTCATCCCCTTTTTGAAAATAAGATCAAAGGGCTAAAATTAAAAAATTAATAAAGCCTATGGTAGACCACCTACAATGTTGGTCCACGAAATATATTTGGGGTTAAAGTTAACTGATATGGATCACCATGACTGGCGGAAGCGTATTTAAGGGACCGAAAAGATAAAATTTAGAGTTAAGGGACCAAAATGAAAACAACAAATAAGATAGAGGACCAAAGGATCAATTAAGCCAATTTTCTTCTATTTAATGGTGTTTGTTTTTGTTCATGCTACTAACAAAGTTCGATTTTGTTATACGATACAGGATCAAGTTGCCATAACTTACACAAGTTAAGAGATCGATTTGACTTATATTAAAATTAAGGGACCAAACTGAAATTTTAAAATAAGTTTATGGGTTAAATTGACCAATTTTAAAGTTATGGGACTAAATTGAACTTTAAAATTAGTTACAGGGTCAAAGTGACATTTAAGCCAAAGAAAAAAAATTAACAATATGAAAAAATCATATAATTATAGAAATAGTAATAAAAACAACATTTAAAAGGAGAATTGAATGATATTATTAGTATTAATATTTTCTATCATGTTTTTTTTGTTAAATATGGTAACATGTCTTTAATTCTTTTTTATAAGTTAATACTAAATTACTAATAGACGCAATTGGTAAAGGATTGACTTAACTGCAAGGTACTTGATTTAACTTATGGTGCGTGCGCGGGGACTTCTTTAGTGAATGATTTACAAGTACCTCTCTAAATGCTCTTTGAGCCATGAGATTTGTTCTGACCCTAATGAGCTTCCGAAGCCTAACTCATCTAAACATTTTATCATTTTTATAAATTATAATTTTTTTTAAAAATTAAAAATAAAAAATCTCAACTTTTTTATTCAAAATGAAAGCCTAAATTTTAGCATATTCTAAAAGAAAAAAAATTAATCGAAAACATTTTTTAGGAAAGATTATTTAATAAAATGGAAAAATCATATAATTATAGAAATAATAATAACAAAGTTTTGAAGAAGAATCGAATGTTAGCCAAAATTATATTTGAGCAATAACCGATGATTTTTTATATTCCAATTTTACTAATTTTCTACAAAGTTTGTGTTGCAAATTTTTTTAAAGTATGTCGTGTCCTTTTAATATCATAATGCATGTAGATGTCTTTTAATAACAATTTTTTTAATGCATTTATGTCTAATTTTATAAATAAAAATGTGCATGGGATAACTCTTTAATGATCATTGCACTAACGATTGTTGAGATATAATATTTAAGGAAGTTAATAGAATAAAAAACAAAAATCACAATGAATTTATAATAGGTTGCGGATGGTGATCGGTTCAGTTATTTCGGACTCTCAATCCGCTTTTATTAAGGGGCGGCAAATTCTAGACGGTATTTTGGTGGCTAATGAGATTGTGGATGAAGCCCGTAGACGTAAGAAGGAGTTGTTACTTTTCAAGGTTGATTTTGAGAAGGCTTATGACTCCACCGATTGGGGTTATTTACAAGAGGTGATGCTGAAAATGGGTTTTCGGACTCTTTGGAGGAAGTGGATTTAAAGAATGCATTGGGACGGCCAAAACTTCTGTCTTGGTTAATGGCTCTCCGACGGGTGAGTTTCCTTTAGGAAGGGGGTTGAGGCAACGTGACCCTCTTTCTCCTTTTTTGTTTCTTTTGGCGGCAGAAGGATTTAATGTATTGATGAACTCCCTGTCAGATAATAATTTATTTACTGGTTACACGGTGGGCAGCAGTGTATCGATGACTGTTTCACATCTTCAATTCGCAGATGATACCTTGATATTGGGTAACAAATCTTGGGCTAATATTCGTGCTATGCGGGCGGTCCTTGTGCTTTTCGAAAATCTGTCTGGTTTAAAGGTGAATTTCTCTAAGAGTCAGTTGGTGGGGGTTAATGTTTCTACCTCCTGGTTAACAGAAGCGGCGATGGTGTTGAGTTGTAAGGTGGGCTCTGTTCCCTTTGTATATTTGGGTTTACCTATTGGGGGTAATGCGAGACGCTTGGCTTTTTGGGAACCATTACTTCATCGAATTAACTCTAGACTGTCAAGTTGGAACTCTAAACTACCACTCATCTGTTTCTTTATTGCTCTATGTTTGGCTCGGTGTGGTATTACTTATTGAGCTGGTTGGGCTTCTCGACGGCCCTTCCTCTTGGTGTGATTGATCACTTTAATCAATTCTCCTTGGATGATGGAGTCGTGAAGGATCGCCGTGCTATTCTGCAGGTTATCTGACTCGCAACTACGTGGGAAATTTGGAAAGAAAGAAATAACAGGTTATTTAACGGCAAGCAAAGCTCAATTATGCAGGTGGTTGATAAAATAAAAACACTCGCTTACATGTGGTTGAAGAAGAAATACACTACGCTTCCCTTTAATTTACATGCCTGGTGGCTTAGCCCATTCACCATATTGGGCATAGGTTGACTGCTATTTCTGTTTCTGTTTTCACTGTTTTGTGCGTGTACATAGTGGTCTGACTCTGTTGTTTCCACCCTAGTATGCCTTGTGCTAGGGGGACCTTTTGATGTGGTAATATAATTCATTTTAACCTCTTCAAAAAAAAAAATATTTTTAATAAAAAAAATATGTCGACGAATGTTGATTTTGTGAAAGGTATGAAATATGATTTCATCTATCTCCAATGATACTAGTAGTGTTCAAAATTCAGAACCTCTAAATCTAAAGTTTGTCTTTTTACTACTAGACTAAACACTGAGAGTTGGAAAATCACAATTAACTAGACTAAATCTTGAGAATTTATCATAATGCCGTGATTTCCAATGGAGCGTACATTGGGTTAGGTAATCATGTTAGGCCAATAACAATCACACAAGTTAATTTGACACTACATCTTCACGCAAAACCTTAAAGCCTTAGACATATGAGTCATCTCATTTATATGTTGATCAAATTCTACTCTTTCTTCCAATATGTAGAACTTTAACTCACACTTCATACATTAACGTATTTTAATCAAGTGTGTGATTTTATGCATTCATAATTATGTGACATAGTCATAAAAAGTAAAATAGAGACACAAACATGTTCAAAAATGTGGGTTAGTGGTGATTTCATGGATGTAGGTTTATGTTCCTTTCTTTCATGAGAAGTGATAAATGAAATTAGAAGTAAAATGAATACGAAAAAGGACATTGAATATGAGAGAAATGATAAGAGAAAAAGATATGTAATGTGTTTTCTGTCATGAGTTGGAACCTCTAAATTTAAAGTTTGTCATTTTACCACTAGATTAAACCCTTAGAGTCGGAAAATCACAATGAACTAGAAAATGCATTTTTAATTCAAATTAATCATGATAAATAACATATTCATCATGCATGAACCATCTCGCATCTTATTTTTTTTACTGAATTTTTTTATTGATTTAATTATTCTTGATTATTGAAATTACACGATCAAACACATTTTTCAAAAGTTGTTGGTAATGTTATGAGTTTCTTGAAAGGGTTGAGAATTTTTCAATAATTAATTTACCAAAACATTGGACTCAATTAAGAACACACCACATCATCTAAAAACGTATAATAAACATATATGTTGTCATCTTGGCATTACTTAAAAGTGCTTTTCCAAGGTTAAATCCTACCAAAAACCAAAAATAAAAGAATTTGAAATAACAGAAGTTGAATGAAATAAACGGTATGAAAGAGAACAACATGGAAAAACTTAAATTTAATATTTTCCAGAAGAAAAATTAGACTAAACCAAAAAAGCGTCACATCCTTTTAATTTTTTTTTTAATAAGCATGTATTTTATCAACTTAATATAATACATCTGCATTTGTCTAAGGTAAAATCCCATCAAATGCCAAAAAAAAGTAAATGAATTTGAAAAAAAAATTAAGGTTGAATAAAAAATATAGCATTAAAGCGAATGACAACTAATAACTAAATTTAAGATAAAAAAATCAAACAAATGACAATCAAAAACTAACAAATCAGTTTATCATAATGTTAGGCCTTCCAATAGAGCCTTCATTATGTTGAATAATCATGTTATGTCAATAGCAACCAAACAAGTTAGATTGACACTACGTCTTCACAAAAAATCTTAAGGCACTAGATAAATGGGTCATCTCATTTCTATCTTGATCAAAATCTACTCTTTCATCTAATATGTAGAATGTTGACACACACTTGAAAATGTTAACATATTTTAACCAACTATGTGATTACATGTGTTCTTAATTATGTGACACGGTCATGGAAAGTAAAATAGAGACACAACATGTTCAAAAATTTGGGTTGATGATGATTTCGTGGATGTATGTTTATGTTCCTTTCTTTCACGAGAAGAGATAAAGAAAATTAGAAGAAACAAAATGAATATGAAAAAGGACATTGGATATGAGAGAAATGATAAGAGAAAAAAATATGCAATGTGTTTTGTCCATAAGAGAATAGTGAATAATACGAGTTGTCGTTAATTTTATAGATTTGTTGAAGGAATTAAGGAATCTTGAATAATTATTTTACCAACAAATTAGACTTAATTAAAAAAAAATTCAATATCATTTTAAAATGTTTAATAAGCAGGTATTTTGTAAACTCAACAAAACACATCTGCATTTTTTCATTGTTACATACCACCAAATACCAAAATTAAAGGAATTTAAAATAATAGAGATTGAATAAAAATATAGCATGAAATGATAAGGGGAAAAATAAGGAGTGTGTGTTTTGTCTGTGAGAGTATACGAAATATATTTAGTTGTTGAGGGACTACCGGGGATCCAAAAACTAACAAAAAAATTCATCATAATTTTGGAACTACCGGGGAATCCTACACTGGGCATGATTCCTACATTAGACTAAAAACCACACGAGTGAGATTGATATCAAATCCTTACAAAAAATCTTATAACGTCATATAGGTATACCATTTATATGTTCTTTAAAATTTACTCTTGCGTTCACGCAAAACCTTAACTCACACTTGACACATTAACATCTCTTCCTCAAGTATGAGACTCTTTGCATCTGTGATCTACCACCTTGAATCACTCCCGCTTTCCCCACAAAGTTGAATCGAATAGAGAGGAGCCACACAAATAAGAAAGATACCACATTTTCACTTATATGTTGTTCAACCTTCAATCTTCTACTCAATGTTAGATTGTAACTTATATTTGATACATCACAACATTATCTCCCTCAAGTATGAAGAAATTCTAGCCCATGCTTGGCACAGGTATCCATACTAGTTTATTACAAAACATTAATTTTTCTAGGAGAATGTTAAACAGTGCCCTCAGACATTGGTTAAGCAACTAAAACAAGTAACTTTTTATAAAAAGTTGTGTAATTATTATTTAACCAAAAATCAAAACTTATATTTTCAAGACAAATTTTTTATTTATAGTTTCTTTAACCATTGCTAGTTAGCAAGACCCTAATTTTTAACATCTAACAAAATAAATTGGCACAATTTCCTAAACAGAATTTTTATTTTAAGGTCCTTAACATGAGCCCTAAGTTCGTATACTTGCCAAACCAAAATGCTTGTAATTAACATCCCTTTCCAAAAACAAAAGCAAGAATCTGAGCATGAATTTTATTTATTTAATTAGAGTGGACACCATTAATTCTTCATGAGAAATATGGTGGACAAATTAAGAAATGCTGATCTTTATCTTCCCGTCACGGTTTCCTTGAAATTTCCACAGCAACCTCAAGTGGCAATAAATTCAAAATGGTCCACCTTTAGAAATTTTAGCATTCATATTTCATACTATTATTCAATAGAGGCTGAATTATTTGGCATCATTTTGACTCCAACATTCACACACTCCTTTGACTACGTTGATTTGTTTCTTTCAATAGAAAGAAAAAATTGCTAAAGCAAGTTGTTTTTCGTTTGTTCCTGTCTGTCCATGCCTTTCTAAAACTTGACTTGAGTTGGAAGCTGATAACTCTACTGCTTTCTAGGGTCCCACACTTGATCACAACTAGATCGTCTTTTTCTTAAATAAATGTGTTAAATTTGATATTGGACGTTTGGATTGTGATAAACAATGCAATAGGTTGGAATTAATTGAAATATTTGCTCAGAAGCACCTTAAAATTCGTATAGAAGTTGCTTTGTGAATGGTTGACAATGTATAAAGATATACTTTATATCAAATTAATCTCATGAAACTTATCTTACATATATTTTTCTTGAATATTATATTTGTTCAAAAGCACCTATATAGTATTTTAATCTCATGAAACTTATCTTACATATATTTTCCTTATAATATTTTGGGTCTCGCTAACGAATACTCCTGGAGCATTCTTTTAGTGATCCTAAATTTTAAAATTATTTTTTCAAAAAGTTAAATATTACAAATTTCAATGTATGAAATACATGTATTTTCATAAAAATCAACTATTTAATGTTTTAAAGAGTGTCTCGAAGATACTCGTTAACATTTCTTATTTCCCATTTTAAAAAACACCACCGTGATACCATTGTACCCATTTCTTATTTTAAGATAGATGAGGTCATAAAAGTCATTGAAAACTATCGTACATAAATAGAGTAGTTTCAATTCGAATTCCAATCACGGTGTTCAAAAGGGAATATACTCATTAGTGCTCCCGGGCCTGGTTAAGGAATTATAAAAGAGAATATTGTTTTGAAAATTGTGCGTTCTATTTTTTGAAAGTTAAAAAAGTATTTTTTTCAATGTAAAATTTGACTTTCCTTTCTACTTTTAGTTCCTTATCTAGTGTCCTTGGGCACTGGTTAAGAAGACCCATATTTTTATTAGTTGAACTATGACGTAAGAACTCTTTGTTTCAATTTCTATTCATATTATTAAAATGATATATTTGACAAACCAAAGTGTTTGTGTTTAACATTCGCTTTTAAGACCGACATATAATAAACGAAAATACTAATAAGTGTCCTTCAGACACTAATTAAGAAAACAAATATAATAAAAATATCTTAAAATTAAACTTGTGTAGACAATTTTTTTTTATTAAGTGTAGCCAAACCTTTGAAAATCTAAAGAATATTTTTTTCAATATAAATTTTACTTTTTTGTATAAAATAATAATAATTATTCCTTTCCAATAGCAGAAATAAGAATATGAGCATTGATGAATATTGTCAGAGTGGACACCATTCTTCATGAGAAATACTCCCCATCATTATTTGGCATCAATTTTCACACTCCATATTCTTTCTTTTCTTTTGGAATATTTCAACTTCATACTTTCCATAGTTGTAGTATAATTTAGACATTCGACTTTTTTTTGTGTTTTTTCAAAAGTGGAAAATTGCTAAAGCAAGTTGTTTTTCGTTTTCTTCTTGTTTGTCCTATGTCTTTCTTAAAACTTGACCCGTTTACTTGAGTTGGAAACAGATGATACTGTTTCCATCTAGGGTCCCACACTTGATCACAACTCGACTGTCTTTTTCTTAAGCAGTGTAAAATTTGCTAAAGTCTAACGATTATGACAAAAGTTGTGACTAATTAAATGAATTAATAGTAGTTCCAAATTCATGGACACAACCACAAATGATAAATATTTAGACACGCTCACATCAAATGGAAAAATTTAAAACAAAAATAATTAAATCACATCAATCAACATCATTTAGTTTTATTCTCTTTTAATTTTTGCATATTGGATGTGAGTGTGTCTAAATGTTTATCACTTGTGGTTGTGTCTATTGAAGAGTTTCTCTCTAAATAGATGTAGGGTGTTGTCACTATAGTTATTAAAACGATGTGTTTGATCTGATAAAAAAATAAGGGACATGATATTACACATTCAGTTGTAATGTGTTTAATTGTAAAACACTTTTAAAGGCGAGACAAATTGAGGGACAATTGGAAGGACAAAAATTGAAATTTTTATTCTTCACTAACCACAAAACAATTTTTTGTGTCACGTATAAGTTGTCTAAAATATAAAAATAGTATTTTGTCTATCAAATATCGTATAAGACAAAATATTGCTCAATACCATAAATTGTCTTGTGTAGTTCTTTCTTACATTGTGTTGTTCTGTCTTTGCATTGTTCTATCAAATATTTATTTAACATATCAAACACATATCAAGTGTATTAAAATGATACACACATCTCTAGTGTTACTTTTGTTAGTAAAAGCAAACGCTAATGACACACTCTTTAACATACTTATTCGTTAAAGTCTATATGGACTATAATAAATTATGTGAGTCTCATATAATTTTGATGCGATCAATTTAAATTTTATTAATACATCATCCGATTACTATTATAAGTGAAAAATCAATATTTTAGATTCATTCATTAAATGATGTATATGATATGGCCTATAATAAAGATTACATACATTATTAATTGAATGAATCAAAAATGTTGATTTTACTTATAATAGTGATCATACGAAAGTGGAACGAAAAGTGAATGTATCAAAGTGTGTTTTTGTATTTAATATTTTTTTTTTAATTTTGCTACATTGAGAGCATTCTTGAGAATTGGGATTCGGTGATGACAACTTTAAAGGAAGTCTATAGTTTATTTTTAAAAGTATTTTACAGATTATTTTAAACAAATTAAAATGAAAAGTAAATCACCATTTACCCTGCAAAATTAGGTCTTATCTAACTTACACAAGTAAATTTCACTTGCATCATGTGAAGGTGAGAAAAACACAAGAAGGGGAGGTTGAATTGTGTTAAATTTTTCTTCGTTTTCTCCTACTGAAGTCACTAATCAGAAGCAGATAGAATTCAGCTTCTAATGTGATAATCAGAATCTAAATGTAGCAGATAAAAACAGAGAGAGAGAGAGAGAGAAGAAAGACACAAAGCAATTATACAGGTTCCTTCCACAAACTGGAAGTAGTCATGTCCCCTTTGCACTTCCAAGGAGAATTTACTAAAAAATGTAATATCTGATTACAACTGCTCACTGCTACAACTAGCAAGATACTTCAAATTACTCAAGCACAACTGCAAGAGATTTCCTATGCTCAAGAACACAATCAAGAGACTTCTTATGCTCAAGCACAACTGCAAGAGACTTCTATTCAAACAGAATTACAAAGAAATGTGTTTGAGGTTGAACACTTGATATACAATCAACGGTGTTCACAATGCAAATCAGATACAGACTCTTAAGACTCTATAATTTCTAAGATATGAACTTTGATAAGAAATTCTAAGTGAACTTTTGATGTGAAACAATTTCAGCAGAGTTTTGGCACTTGTAAATTATTGTACGAGTCTTGAGTTTTCAAACAGCAGGTCTTCACTCCTTTATATAGAAGTGTGAAAGATACGTTGGAAATTGTCAGCGCATCAAATAGAGTCGTTTAGAGTCGTTTGAAGCTTGATCAAATCACCAACGATCTTTTGTCTGATTTGGTTATTGTCCTATGAAGGATCAATTTCAAATATATCCCAAGTCTGGAGGAACACTGGTGCAGGCATAGTTGTTGTTCTTGTCCTATTGCAGACACAAAACAGAGTAGTGGAGGTAGTGGTTGTACACTTCGTACAATTGTCCTTTTTCAACTCTCTCCAACGAATAAGCATCCAATGACTTCAAATCCATTTGAATTAGCCGTTGCTCCATGCTTCTAGTCTTCTGCAATGAAAGGCATGATTGGATCCTTTGAACAGCCTTTGAAGCTTCAATTCTTTCAGCTCCTGATGATCTTCAGAACTTCGGATGGAATCAGCTTCTGGTGATCTTGCTTCTGATGAGATGCTTCTGATGACGTCAGCTTCTGATGTACTCCAGAACCACTTGTCTTCAGAACCTCTTTTCTTCAGACGCTTCAAGCTTCCTTCTTGTTGATTCCATTGCTCTCATTTGTTCTTCCAGAACCTATGCTTTAAAGAAACACTAAATTTTTGTCTATGGTCCTGCACACTTGAACAAGTATTAGCATATCCAATTGTCAATTTTTAATACCTTGTTATCGTCAAAACTTAAAGGGTAATGTTAAACACATTTTGTTCCAACAATCTCCCCCTTTTTGATGATGACAAACACTAGTATTTAAAATGTTTAATAGTTGTTAATCTAATTAACAAGTTGACTTAAAGGGTATGAGGTTTGTAAGCTCCCCCTGAGTCTAATAGTACGTTAAGGTGAGGTTTATAAGCTCCCCTGAGTTCTATCCATGTTAATTAAATTCATCATTAGAAACGTAACACACTCAGAATAATCTCACATTGATAGACTAAGAGATGAGAAGAAGGTCCTATTTATTTAACATTGAATTTAAATTAATGGGGCTCAGTGCCTATAAATACTATACATTTACTCTCCCTTTTGTCATCAACAAAAAGATAAAATAAAGACAAAAAAAGAGATGAGTAAAAACATTGTGAGAAAATAAAGAATAACTTATAAAACATGTTCAGAAGCAACAAAAAAAAATGAAGTCAGAAGCAAAAACATGTAAACACAGTATTCAGAAGCACAAACTAAAGACAAAGATGGAAAGTAAACAAGCTAAAATTTGTGTGCAATCTAAGGCTTGGCTTGTTTCTGCACCATCTCCATCAGGTCTTGTATCAAGCTGTTTGTCTTCTATGATTGCTTCTTCATTTCTTCTTTGAACTCATTGTTACTCTTGATCAGATTTTCTTCTCTGATTCTTGCTTACTCCTGTTGATCCAGCATCTTTCTCTGAAGTTCAGCAACCAACACCTTGTGCTCAAACAAAGCTTTCTTCAATTCCTTGTTTTCCTTCTTCAAGACAGGATCATCTTTTAATTTTTCAAGAATAGGAGCATCTGAGGTTTGAATCTTCAGCTTAGTCAACCACTTGAATTCTGGATTTTCATAATGCACACTAGAAGAGATGATGCTTGAAGCATCCAGATACATAGGTGTATCTGATAAGTACAGTTTGCTCTTCTCCAGAGTTCTGTTAATCTTAATTTCTTCCAGATTCATAGTGACTCCTTGAAACCATTGTTGAAGATCAGCATGAGCGTTGTCATGAGCTTCCAAGGATAACTTCTGAAGCTCACACATCATATAATCTACTCTGCTTCTCAAAGAAGATCAGTCACTGATATATTCTCCTCCATGAACAAAACTATTCCTAGTCTTCACTAACTTGTTCAAATCTCTAAAAATATTCTCACACATCTCTTTTAATATAATTGAATCTAGCAAAAGGGTTAGTGGGAATGTGATATCTGTAAGTTGAGTGGAGTTTGAGGAAGAAGGTTCAGAGGGAATGATGGTTGAAGTATTTCTTTCAGTAGCAATGGTTTGGTTAGGGACAAATGGTGGATCATTGACATGTTCTAAAACAAATGGTGATGATGAGGCTAAAGTTGTTTCAATTTGTGTGGGGGCCTCATCCACAACATATTATATGATCATTTGTTCAGGTTCAGCAGCGTTAAGTGTAGTCTGAGTTGAAGGTTGGGCTACATTTATGGGTTGAACATTAAGAATTTGTTCTTCCGATCTAGAGAAATGTTGATCAGAAATAGATTGTTCATGGAATGATGATCTCTTCCTGGCTATGTTTCCGAGTGCAATGCCAAGAGATATGTTTGAATGGGTTGCATTGAGATGGTATGGCTAATATTCAGGATGAATAACCAGTTTAGTGCAGGTGTTTGTGGCCATTTATGAGTTAGGTTCTTGTTGTTGAGGGCTTTCTAAAGTAACTTCATCATAAGCTAATTCAGAGGCCTTTTCTAGGTTTGGCTCACAAGTTTGGGTTGATGGTTGAGGTTAAGATGATGATGATGTTTCAGGAATATTTGGCTCAGGCACTGCTTGTTCATTCACAAACTCTGCATCAGCAGGAATAGTTTGGAGTGGTTCAATCATGGGAGGTTGCATAGGATGATTAGCAGGCAGTTTATTACAAACACCAATCCTCATTTGACTTAAATCAGCTATTCTATTAAGAATAGATGGATACATAGGTAAAAATGTATCACCATCAGGCTTTTTCTAGTGCTTGGTAGATTATGATGGGGATAAGGATTTATGTAAGGTTGCATAGACTCTATTCAACGGAATATTGTCTATGTCTGAAGAGGTTGAAACAAAGGTTGAGTGGGAGGCTGAGGTTGAACTAGATTCTATTTCTATTACATTATGAGAATCAGAGTTACCTCTTGTTGCTTCTGAAGCAACAACTTCTAAACAAGTAACATCCTCCTTCTGAGTCACTTCAGCAGCACTCAACAAATCACTAGCCATCACCAACTGTTGAAGATTCTCTGCTAGCTCTACTACATTCTGAGCTTGTTCAACAGATGATTCTTTCATCAGTACTTCAGCAGGTACCTCAATATTTTTCGCAATATCCAGAACATTTTATAAGGCAACAGCATCAGCAGCCTTCTTCCTTTATACCTCTCTTGTGACCAGATCAGATGCTGCTTCTAATTCCTCCTTTTCCTCAGTCACATAGGTTGAAACCTTCAGTTTTCTGACATTTTGCTTCCTCTTCTTCTTAGAAATTGATGGTTGAGGAGGTAAAGATTGTGAAGAACCAACTGTCTTGCCACTCCTTGTTCTTTTGTTTAGAATCTTAGCAGGTTTAAGATCCTGAACTTCATCCTGAATGGTTGGCAAACCAGAACCAGTTGCTTGTTCTTGAGATTCACCTTTTTCTTTCTTAGCCTTCTTCTTCTTCTTATGTGCAGAAGCTTCACCTTTAGCAGCTTCTAATGCTCTCTTGTTGAACTTCTTCTTCTTGCTTGCAATCCTTAGAGAAGCTTCACCCAGTGTATCAGGTAGTTGATCAATGTTGAGAGCTATACCTGTTTCTTTATAATACCAAGCAGCATACTCTGCTATCACTACTAGATGATCTTCCTTAGAGATAGGTAGGAAGTCCTCCATTAAATCAGAGACAATCATTGACTCTGTGAGATCAGATTCTAGCTTCTCAACTTTCTTGATCAATCTCATACTCTTTAGAGTTTTTGAATTGATTTAACTTCCAACCATAGTGCCCAGTTGATCATCAGATATTGCACCAATAATCTGAAGTGTGTTCAGAATCCCTCCTTGATAAAAGATTTTAGATAGAAGTCTTCCATAGGGAATGGAGCTTCTACCCTTGTCTTGACTTTCTTTTAGTGCCCATATCATGTGACTAAAGATGTATCTTGGAAGGTTCACTTTATCAAACTTCACAAAGTAATGAAGAAATACTTTGTGGTCCAAGGATAGTGT
>Ga0228711_1004700_pt1 | contig 20921 bp, 16 predicted proteins | sample MedpolnodulmetaG_2_FD_177996 | JGI IMG/M metagenome (GOLD analysis project Ga0228711, IMG submission 177996) | Root nodule microbial communities from Medicago polymorpha collected in Santa Monica, California, United States - brown nodules | ecosystem: Host-associated > Plants > Roots > Nodule... | reverse complement strand
TGTTAATTCACTTTCTTCATTCTAGTGTTACTGAATTGTGTAACACACAACCTTCATAATTCCACTACAACAATTTTAACCTTGATCTAACTACCAACTCTAGTGTTCAAAACTAACAGTTAAACTTTTTTACCTCTCCTATGGAAGTCACAAACCTTTGTCTCTACCAATTCTTGAACTCATATTCTCAACATACACTTCTTCTTTCTCATACCAATAAAAAATCTTCTTGCTTGTTCTATAATCTTCTTTCATATACTTTTGGTGTTACTACTATATGTGGAAGTTCTTCAATTTAACTTGTTTTTGTTTCAAGTTATCAACTAGTTCCAAATATTTAATATATTCACCTATATATTACTTTGTTAGTCTTTTGAGATTGATTTGAAGATGAGGGTGGTTTTGCCATTGATTCTGCTTTGTGTTTTTGGTTTTGGTGTTGAAGCTCAAGGATCTAAAGGTAGGTACTTAATTAACCTTTACAACTCTTTTATAAATTTGTTAGAGATTAATACAGAACTTAGAGCCTAAACATGATTGCTTAATTTGCAATTAAATTATTGGTTTAAATCTTACACTAATAAGATCAAGATCAACAGCTTAATTACAACATATTTAGCTGATAAATGTTGATTTGTTTATATATAATAATTGCTTTGTATGAAGAGTTATTCTATGCTATGCATAGAAAATTAGTGCTTATAGGTTTTTATTGGTATAAGAAGATGGTAATTCTCATAATTTTTACAGCACCAAAGAGGCTTTTTTGGTTAGGATTCTTTATGCATGTGGTTTGATTTCTTACCCCTCATTGAATCAATATTAAAGTAGGCTAGTGTTGTACCTTAAGAATCTAGTAGTCTACAATATTTGAATTTGTATTTGTAGAAAATCTATAAATTCTTTCCAATTTTGCTCCAATTGGACTATATAGATCCTTTATTTTAGATATACTATAATATACCAAGATTCAGAATTGATCGGTCCAAGTCATTTGGTTTGATAAATTTGATCTTGTTGATATAAAATTTTCAATAAATTTTGCATTTTATCCCATTGATATTTGGATTTCTAATTGATAATTTTTTCTTTACGGGTCAGTAATATCCCCATCTCCGGCATTTCTTCCTGTTGTTCATCCCGAAGGAGAAGCACCTGGTCCTATCCATAATGGACAGTCATGGAGAAGCAGTGCGTCAAGCCCTTCAGATCCAGATGGTAAAACTAATATAAATCTGAGGTATTGAATTATGAGCTTGTGAACTTTGATTATTCACTTCTGTTCGTTCTTTCAGGATCTGTTATATCGCCGTCTCCAGCAGCATTACCTATGGATCCTAGTCTTTTACATCCAAATGGTAATTTAACTTTCTTAGGCCCTGTTTGGATAAAAAAAAATCTTAATTAAGCGCTTATAGCATAAGCCTTTATCATTTAAGTGTTATGTATAAGCTATTTCTATGACAAAAGATGAAATAAAGTCAAATTGTTTTTCGTATAAGCTATTAAGTGTTTTCATGAGCTATCCTAGAGAGCTTATGGAAATAAGCAAAAAACAGCTCATTGACATGTCCTAAGCTATTTCCATAAGCTCTTTTGAACATCTCACAAGTGCTTATGTCGGTAGATAAGTTAAAATAATCTAATCAGGTCTACATTGGGATCATCTGACAAAAATTGAGTTTTCATCATCCAGGGACTTTATTGCAACCTCCAGTTGCATTGCCACCTTCTATATCAGCTCCACCTCCTCAAAAGATTAAAGGAATTGAATCATCCATATCACCTAGTCCTAGTCCAAGCACCAAATCGATATTGCCGCCATATAAATCTGCTCCAGCACCGTCAACGGCCAAAAGGAATCTACCACCATCCATACAACCAATTCCACCTCAAATGAAAACACCTACTGTTAGTCCTCCTATATCGATACCAACTGCTCCAGGTACTTGAATGGAAAGTCAAAAGTTTCTTTTATTGGGAGAACTTTCATATTGATTATTGACCAAGATTCCTCTCTTCTATTGCTTCTTGAACAGCTCCTGTTGCAACACTTCCTGGAAATTTGCCTAAAACTTCACCTATCAGCCAACCAATTGATCATGGAAGTTTGCCTCCTAATGTTGATAACAGGAATGAAAGTAAGAGTCACAACCGAGAGCCAATTTCACCTGGTATGTGATTAAAATAAGTAAAGAGAACTGTTGGTCCTTAAATGTTTGAGGCCCTGTCACAATAGTCGCTAAATGTATCAAAATTACAAAAACATAAATAAATGCGGCTTTCGTTATTTAGTTTGTTAGTCGAATGTTCCTTTCATTATTATGAGCACAACACTCCTTGGATTAGGCGTGTCCCGGTGTCGGACACGTGTCGCGTCCGACACGGACACGACACCGACACATATAAATATAATTGCACTGAATTATGTGACCTTCTCAAATTATTAGCGGTGTCGGCGTGTCAGTGTTTGTGTCGTGTTCGTCTCTGTATCCGTGCTTCATATATTATCTAGTTTTGTTTTTTTCACTAACCTAGTTTGGTTCTCGAATGTGTCTTCTATTAGCCAACTTGGCCCATATTACGAAAAATGGCCTATGAAGCACCATTACATCATTTTTTATCTCATATCTTTGTCAGATATATATCAATACGCTCCTATATGGCGTCGAATTTGAATAAATTTTTGGGACTATGGAAAGTGTCTCACACATTTAGGAATTAAAATGATTGTTTACTTAATTACAATTCTTGCAGAATTGTTTTCCATGTCATCATTCAGGGACTGTGTTTGGTTCTATAGTGGCTAAAATTGATTTTGATTGATTTTGTTTTGCAAAATTGATTTTAGTTGAATGTGATTTTAAGGTAAAATGATCTTGAATTGAACAGAAATTTGAGTGTAAAATTCTCGTGCAGAAGCAAAATCAACAAATCTTAACTTCAAGTTAGAATCAACTCCATAGGCAAAATCTTGTTAAAAAAAAACTATAGGAAAAATCAATTTTACTCGAGAACTTCCAAGCATATAAAAATAAATTTTAAGTCTTCAGAATCACTTTCGGATCTCCTAAACGTGATTCCTAACATCTATTAGGCCACAATAGGATCATCTGATGGAAATTTGGGTTTTCATCATCCAGGGTCTTTCTTGCACCCTTCACTTGCATCACCACCTCCTAGTCCAAGCGCCAAGTCATTATCGCCACCATATAAGGCCGTTCCAACACCATCAACTGCTGAAATAAACTTTCCTCCACTCATGCAGCCAATTCCACCTCAAAGGAAAGAACCTATTGTCAGGCCTCCTATATCCACACCAATTGCTCAAGGTATATTACTGAAAAGTTTGTTTTATTGGTGGAACGTTCATATTGATAATGATCGAGATTCTTATCTTGTAATGCTTCTTGAACAGCTCCTATTGCAATACCTCCTGCAAATTTGCCTAAAACTTCACCTATAAGCCAACCAATTGATCATGGAAGTTTGCCTCCTAATGTTGATAAGAGGAATGAAAGCAACAGTCACAGCCTAGAGCCAGTTTCACCAGGTATGTGATTAAAATGAGTGAAGAGTCATTTTGGTCCTTAAATGTGAAACGTTGTCTCAACTTACATCAAAATTGTAATTCAACTAGGTTATTCCATTAGGCCAAGTTGGGATTTCTAGAATTGAAAAATGATTTTCTGAATATTATTTTAAAGTTGTAAATAGAGTACAGATGCTAATATGCTTAAATATAGACTATTGTATACCAAACAGACCTGTTTAATGGACGAGTAAAATTATTTACGATAGTATCATCTGACACAAAAAGTTGGATTTTCATCATCCAGGATCTTTCTTGCAACCTCCAGTTGCATTACAACCTCCTACATCAGCTCCACCTCCTCAGAAGACTAAAGGAAGTGAATCATCCATATCACCTAGTCCTAGTCAAAGCACCAAACCTTTATCGCCACCGGATAAAGCTGTTCCAGCCCCATCAACTGCTGAAAGGATTTTTCCACCACCTATGCGACCAATTCCACCTCAAAGGAAAGCTCCAGGTACATGATTGGACAGTTTCTTTTATTGAGGGAACCTTCATAGTTCATATTGATATTGACCAAGATTCTTGTCTTCTATTGCTTCTTGAACAGCTCCTGTTGCAACGCCTCCTGGAAATTTGCCTAAAACTTCACCAGGTATGTGATTAAAGTTTGTCATGTAATGATAATTGAGGAAAGAATTTGGTTCTTAAATGTGGTGGTGTCACAATAGTCTCTGAATGTATCAAAATTACAAAAGATACTTAAATACATCATTCGTTAGTCAGTTTGGTCCTCAAACATTTCTTTTATTGTTAGTTTGGTCCTTGAATGTGTCTTATATTAGCCCGGTTCACTCAAAAGTAATGGATGGCAGATAAGCTAGCTAGTTGATAGTGGATAAACTAGCTGATAGTCGATAATAGCGGATTAGCTAGCTGATAGAATTTGAGGTGTTTAGTAAAATCAGCTGTTCATCTATCTCAGAAATAAAAAATGGAAAAAAGATATTTTAAATTCATATTTAAATGTTTTCAATTAAGATATTGATGATAAAAATGAGAGAAAATATGATACACTATAAGCTCAAATACTACTTGAAGTGGCATCTCAAACCACACAATAAGCTTTTGAAAAAACGCTTTTAAGTTCGTGAGAGAAAACACACCAAACATATCTACTTTGATCATACGAGCTTATGTGCTACAAGTTATCTACTATTAGCTAGAGCTTTGGCCTTGCCAAACACATGTAGTCAATTTGGTCCACTTATGTATGTTTTTGTAATTCAGAAACATTCAGAGATTATGGTGATAGCCTCTCTCACATTTAGGGATTAAAATGACGATTTGTATGTTTACTCATTTATAATTCATACAGAATCGTTTTCCATTTCATCATCTCCACCTTCCAGTTGTTATTAACCCAAAAATATGCTCTTCTATTGAAATATTGGAACAGCCCCAGTTGCAACACCTTCTACCAATGAGCCTAAAATTTCACCAATAAGCCATTCAACTAATAATGGAAGTTTGCCTCCTCCGCAGCCAATTTCACCAGGCATGTGATGAAATTTTAATACTTGTCTTCTGAAATTTCATTTTCTCTTCTCCAACTTCCAATTGTTATTGACAAAAAAAATTTACTATATTTTAATGCACGTTAAACACAGCTCCTGTGTTCAATATACCGAAACATTTGCCGGTGAATCAGTCAACTGAACCTAGAAGTTTGCCTCCAACTGTCCATAGAAGGAATTCCAGTATCAGTCACACATTGGAACCAGTTTCACAAGGTAATTCTAATTGATGGTTATAACTTTTTTCTTTTTGGTCCTAATTTCTTGTTGATAATATTGACCGTAAATATGCATTTTACGTCATTTTGAACAGCTCCAGTTGCTGATCCTCCGGCTAATTTTCCAAAAATTTCGCCAGTCAGTCAACCCTCTCAAAATGGAAGTTTTCCACCTAATGTTCATAATACAACAACTGTACATAAGGGACACACTCACACTCCAGAACCAGTAATGCCACGTATGTTGTATAATCTTGTCTAGTCATCTCTAAAATTCAGCTATATGGTTCTAAAATTCCTACTTTTCATTAAAGCAGATAAGCTATTTCATGCCAGTCATGGAAAAAGCAAAATAACCAACCATTAGGCCAACCGATTTCTCCAAAAATAACTCCATCCATTTCATTTAGTTGATCTTATTACTTATTTATGGCCTTAATCCTCCAGTTCCCAAGGAAAGGGACCTTGGTCATCTGGAGTTCAGTCGGGATTCATGACGTAAAACATGGCCAATGACTGTTCCAGTCAGGGTTCGAACTTAGGTATTTCCGACCGATTCAACCTTCACTGAAGCTCATGAACCACTTGAACCCAACACTTAGTTTAATGAAAGAAGGGAGAATGATACAATATCTAATTTTGTCAGTCTTTTTATGTGCATTTGTCTCATTGTTGTCTCTTTTATTGTACTCTTGCAGCACCAATAAGTACATTTCCAGTAGATCCACCATTGATCCACCCAGTCATACCAGCAGCACCTCCAAATGAAGTACCAGGTGCAAATTTAAGAATTGATTTTATTCGTGTATCGCTTTTTATGAAATATTTAACAGCTACTTTTTGTTACATCATTTAGTTTCTTCATTTTCACATTTATAATTCCCACATTTCTGTCTCACTGCACTGAAAATGATGGAGATTTAAGACACAATCTTATGAATGGTTGGATACTTTGTTACTGATTTGAAACTTTGAATTACTATTGCTGTTGATAATCAAGAAAGACATGTAATTGTATTGTATCTCTCTCATTTCAATATCACCTGATAATGTGAAAGTGAGTTGATAAATTAAGATTAGATATCTTAATTGTTGATTTGAGATTAAAAACGACAACCATGAGTAAAATTAATGTTACCTTAATATGCCTAATTGTTGTTACTAAACATTCAGAAGAATATGTCTACTTATTTGAATTTAGTTACAACTATATCATCCAAACTTTTAAGATAGTGGCACTTTACAATGCCTATATCTTTTTATATTTTGAACTATCATTCTATAGTGTTCAAGATTTGCATATGGTAACTATAATTTCATTTACGTTGTTAATGCTATTGGGAAATCATTCCTTAATTCCTAATCATGTGCTGCAGCGCCTGTCATCTCTCCCTCATTAACACCTTCCAGAAGCTTCAATGGGAAAAACAGTGGAGAACCTGTTGCTGCGCCTTTATACAAAACACCAAAGTCACCACCAGCTATAGTTCATTCCCCTGCTCAAGGTATACATATGGTAACATGAAACAACTTTTGATGAGATGCATATTCTTAACCAGAATGAGGACCAATATGGTTTTGTATCTCTAACAAAATAGATGGATGGGATTGAACTCAGGAGCACATAGTCATGGTCTAAAAATTGCTGAATACCGATTCTTATAAAAGCTTACAAAATAGACATCATGCTTGAATTCTTTTGAAAGTTTAGTGTTAACATGGTTAAAATGAACATATTCACAACTATTATTTTTTATCATGTTCAATAGATGAATGTCCAAATTAGTCAATGTGTTGATTTGTTTATGTTATATCTGTTGTAGCTCCTTCTGCAACTAATGCAAGGCCATTTCATCACGCTCCTGAGCCACTGACTTCACCTCCTAAATCTCCTTTCAATAAAGAAGATCATTCTCCTGCGACTTCACCTTCTACCACATTTCATAAGCATCAGCATACACGGAACACGATAACCAGCCCAGCTCCTGCATCATCATATTTTGTTTCTCCTCCAACTTCCAAACACCAAGGTTTGGCTCTTAGCTCGTCCAATTGAATTCTGTCACAAGTTAAGTTTTTTTTAACTGCAATTGAATGTATACATATTAATTTTTGTTTGGTTATTTAATATAGATAAACCAATTCCGCCTTCGTTTCTTCCTACTAGTAGACGCAAGCATAATGCTCCAGCACCAATGAACAGAGGTGCCTTGGAAACTTTTAAGATCGATGTTTCTTCTATAATAGTGATAAGTAAATGAAGGGTTTAATTACTGAGGATTATCTTTGTTGTAGGTTCTGCAGATTCTCCGTTTACCTTCCCTATTCAATCACCAGTAAGCCAGGTTTCACCTGCTCCTTCTCCATCATTCAAGACTTTCCCTCACTCAACAAAAAGTAAGAAAGGTTACTATTCCATATTTAAAATAAACTTGTATTTTTGTCATCATCTACTTATCTGTTTGCATCTACTCATTGTGTTTGTTGCAAATTCCATTTCATCCTCCTAAAGTATCTCCTACGCGGTCTTTCTCAAAGAGCCCTAAGAAGCCAATATTGCCTCGAGTTCAAGCACTGCCACCTCCACCTCCTAATGAAGGTTAGCACATTTGAATATTCTTTTTGAGAAATAATTGATACAAACTTTTTCTTAACAGTACAGTATATATAAGAGAAGGACTGTGGATCAAGAAGTTCTCTCACACGAGATCGCAAACTCAAATTGAATATGTAATGTTGGATTTTTTTGACTTTATGATTCATCATACTGAAGTATATACTTTCATTCTTTAGATTGTTTATCATTTGTTTGCTCGGAGCCTTATACGAATTCTCCACCCGGGGTGCCCTGCATGTGTATCTGGCCCATGAGAGTTGGTCTTCGCCTCAATGTTCCACTGTACACCTTCTTCCCTTTGGTTTCGGAGCTTGCTTCTGAAATAGCCAGCGGTGTTTTCATGAAACAAAGCCAAGTTCGTATTATGGGAGCCAATGCAGCAACTGATCAGCCAGATAAAACTGATGCCCTTATTGATTTGGTACCATTTGGGGAACAATTTGACAACACTACCGCCTTTTTAACTTCCGATAGATTTTGGCACAAAAAAGTTGTTATAAAAGATTCTTACTTTGGTGATTATGAAGTGTTGTATATAAGCTATCCAGGTATATATATGTTAATTCTCAACTTCTTTGTACTCTCTTCATGACTTTTTCAGATAAAAAGTGTATAGGGTCCTCTACATATGCAGGTTTGCCACCATCTCCTCCATTACCACCATCAAGCGTTAACATGATAGACGGTGGCCCATATACAAATAATGGCAACAATGGTAGAACAATAAAGCCTCTTGGAGTTGACATACAGAAGAGGCAGCATAGAAGTGGACTTAGCAAGGGCATTATTGCTATTATTGCTCTTTCATCTTTTCTAGCAATTGTTTTATGCTCCGCCGCTGTTTTTGCATTAATTAAGTTCAGAGATCATGTGCCTGAGTCTCAACCAACATCAACCCCACGAGTTTTTCCGCCGTCTCTTACCAAAACAGGTAACTCAAGGGGTAATGTCTTATAATCTGTTGTGACAATTTAATTTGTTTATCATTTATCGCCTTTTTTTTTTATTAAGAACCAAATATGTTATTCACAGGTACTGCTGGGCCATCAAATGGAGGTGCAGTTACTTCAGCTTCAACGTCATTTCGATCTAGCATTGCTGCTTACGCAGGATCTGCTAAGACTTTCAGCATGAATGAAATAGAGAAAGCAACTGATAATTTTCACCCTTCTAGAATACTTGGAGAAGGAGGTTTTGGTCTTGTTTATAGCGGTAACCTTGAAGATGGGTCAAAAGTAGCCTTCAAAGTTCTAAAGAGGGAGGATCATCATGGTGATCGTGAGTTCTTATCTGAAGTTGAGATGCTTAGCCGCCTTCACCATAGAAATTTGGTGAAGTTGATCGGTATATGTACAGAACTCAGCTTCCGATGTCTAGTTTATGAACTCATTCCAAATGGCAGTGTGGAATCCCATTTACATGGTACTTAAATTTTCTTGCTTCAGACTCATGTGCCGTGTCAATTGTTTAGTTCTTCAATATAATCAGCGTGATTTAATTCATATCCATTGTAAGTGTAAAGATATTTTACACTGTCAATCAATCATAATTGTCAGTGTTAAAAAAGTTTGTTTTAATCATAATCACTTCTAAAGTCACACATATTATTGATTGTGATTTGTTGACAGTGTAAGAAAGTGTATCAAAATTAAATTATTTTCTTCTATTTGGTCTGCTGGTAGGAGTTGACAGGGAAAAAAGTCCACTTGATTGGAGTGCTCGAATAAAGATAGCACTTGGTGCTGCTCGTGGTCTCGCTTATCTGCATGAAGATTCAAGTCCACATGTCATACATAGGGACTTCAAATCTAGCAATATCTTATTGGAAAATGATTTTACACCGAAAGTATCTGACTTTGGATTGGCTCGAACGGCAGCTGATGAGGATAACAGACACATATCTACCCGTGTCATGGGAACTTTCGGGTACACAGTTTTCTTGCCTGAAATATCTGTCATTTTTGCAAACGAATTTTGTTTCAATTTATTTGTAGTTTCCAAAGTTCAATGCAAGATTAACTATTGTTTTATCAATCATACTCTTATCTTTTATTGCAATGAGATAAATAGGTGGGATAAGATAAAAGATGGTTACGGATATTATAGGAAAAAGACACGTAAATCAATCACACATAATAAATTTTGTTGATTTTCTTAGTATATGTAAATAAGCTTAGAACGATAACTAAAGATGATTGGAGGTAGTATTAGAATTTTATTATATTACCCCTTTTACTGACATGATATTTTCTTTCATGTTTGAAAAATTAATTCAGTTATGTGGCTCCTGAGTACGCAATGACCGGGCATCTTCTCGTGAAGAGTGACGTATACAGCTATGGTGTTGTCCTTCTTGAGCTTTTGACAGGAAGAAAACCAGTGGACTTTTCACAACCGCCTGGTCAAGAGAATCTTGTTGCATGGGCTCGTCCACTCCTAACAAGCAGAGAAGGACTCGAAGTGATAATCGATCCATCTCTAGGAAGTAATGTGCCTTTTGATAGTGTAGCTAAAGTTGCAGCCATTGCTTCAATGTGCGTACAACCAGAGGTTTCTGATCGTCCTTTCATGGGCGAGGTTGTTCAGGCTTTGAAACTCGTGTGTAATGAATGTGATGAAGCAAAAGAAGCCGGTTCAACAAGTTCCAACAAGGATGGTTCATCTTCTGATTTCTATACTGTTACTGAACAACTACCAGACAATTTCCAAAGCCATTTTGCAGCCGCTAACTACGATTTCGGAGTTGATATCGAAAATGGGTTGTCCACATCAGAAATATTTAGCTCATCGGCAAGATTTGAAAGGCAAGTATCTGGATCATTTAGAAGACATTCGTATTCAGGTCCTCTAAGAACCGGAAGAAGCAAACGGTTATGGCATATAATTCGAAAGCTTTCCGGCGGTAGTGTCAGTGAACATGGAGATTCGTTAAGGTAACAACCAAGTCCCGAGTCAGCCATCGAATTTTCTCTGTGCTTATTGCTCGCTCTCAATTTGTTCATCTGAGAGTTCACAAGTCATAACTGTGATAGAGGCATTTGAAGTTTGATAAAAGAATAGAAGCAAGATGTAAATATAGTATGACATTTTTATTTTTTTTTGCTAACCTGCAAAATTATATCTGATTAGTACTAACTTTGTGAAGAGAAGGAGAAGCAATGTGAATTAATCTATTAATCTAGCTTTGAAATTAGAATATAACTGAAAAATTGTCCTTTGCTAGGACCTTTAATGGAACTAGTAGAGAGAGTTGTGTAATCTTCAAATCATCAATACACATACTTGTATTTAGAGGAGGAGGGAATGGAATATGGTTAATTAGTTAATGTCTAGAACTTTATGTAAATTGAATACATTTTAACTTCTCATGCTGCACATTTTGTAAATAATTTTTTGCTTATAATTGTGTAAGAACTATGTAACCTAGTAGCCTGGAAACAGAAAGTTTACTGCCATCCAAAGAAAATGAAGATATTGATTGCAATATTCATCCACTTGGTGAAAAATTCTTCTACCAAGGAAATGAAATGAATTAATATTTATTCGGATTTATTCATTAAATACAAAATTAGAAAATAAAAGCAAATATAAATAAAAGGAAATGACCTAAATTAATATTTATTCGAATTTATTCGTTAAATACAAAATTAGAAAATAAAAGCAAATATAAATAAAAGGAAATGAACTAAATTAATGTTTATTCGGATTTATTCATTAAATGCAAAATTAGAAAATAAAAGCAAATATAAATAAAAAGAAATGAACAAAATTAATACATATAACAACATCTCATTTTATTAATAGAATTCATGCGATAATTGATACATTTATTCGAATTCACTAAATAATCTACTTATTTTCATTTTACCCTCTTGGGGTAAAATAGTGAGCAGCCTTCTTGTTGAAAATACATCATCAACCCTTGAACTAAATTTAAATCTGCTTCTTTTTATACCCCAAGAAGATTCTTTTTACCTACGCTAAAAAGTTTTTTGGGTAAAAAGAAGCAAATTTAAAATTACCCCAATGGTTGATCACTTCCCTAAGTCGGTTACTCACTATTTTTCCCCGAAGAAGTCTGATCACTTTTGCCCCCAAAAGACTATTGAATGAAAAAAAGAAAGAAGAGAAATAGAGGGAGAGAGTGAGGAGGGAGAGAAATGATATGGTGTGAGGAAATAGGGAAGTATGGAGGGGTATTTATAGGTGGGAATGGTAGTATATGTTATAACTACCATAAATGTGGTCAAAAAAACGTGTGAATTTGGTAAAAAAAAACGTGTAGATTTAATGTTGAAAAACTGACCACCGTCCAAAAAAACGTTTGTTCATGAGCTCGGACCACCGGTCAACGTGCGTGAGTTAACTCGCACACAGGCCAATGGTGTGTGACTTAAGTCACGCAGAGCTTATAAGGTGTGTGAGTTAAGTCACGCAGTGTGACTTAACTCACGCAAGGATATAACTGTAAATCATACTGGGCGCGAGCAAAATGTGCAAGGAGAAGAGCAGGATTCCAAAAGTAATGGCCAAAAAAATACAAGGTCATTTCAAAACTAATAGCAATGTGTTAATTTTTGGGCAGAATAGAACGGTATCTTAATAAAATTATTAGAAAATTTCTAGTCACACCCCACAAAAGTCTAGTTACACATCAAAATGACCAAAATATCTTTTAAATAAAATAAAATTTCAATTACATCCAAAGAAGTCATCCAAAAACTCATTACTTCATAAAAAAAATTACAGAAATTCATCAAAAAATTATCTTCTACTTTTCTCTTATCAATCAACCTAAACATAAACTCCAAGAATATAAAATCCCCGAATAAAAAACTCAAATCTTCATCATCTTTCACCAATTACGTGATCTTGAAAAATCAAAATTTGCATAATTAGTAAACTGCCTAATTGGAATTCCATGACCACCAATAAATTTTTGTTATCGAACCTGAGTTAACTGACTAAACCATAATATAATTAATCATCGACAAACATATTAACCAATATTGATAACATATTAAGAAAAAAATGGCTCACAGCTTAAAGTGTAACATGTAATACCCTTGAACCCCACTTAAAATATTAAATCATAAATACAACATTTATTCATATAAGTTCAAGGTGTTGCTACTTCATTAATCCAAAACATGTCTAGATCATCATGTATATAAACAGTCGCAGCGGAAATAACATCTCAAAACAACATAAAATCATAATCTCAAAATCTCATATACATCATCAATGTGAACTCAATGGTTCCTTAAACATAAATCTGAAACATATATAAAATCCCCGAACATCCTAATCAGAGCCTACTATACACGACTCCAAAATCAAAGCATAAAAAGGCGAGTAGGCCCCAAGCTGTCCTCGGATACTCACACCAACTAAGCGTCCTCAACCTGCACGTATACACCATAAGGATTTAGGCAACCAAAAAGCCACTAGAGGGTAAGATATATGTTCAACATAAAGAAGATATGAACTCATGCATAGTATTTAGGATCACACATCATATAAATACACATATTCATTTCCTAGCAATATTATAATCACATGTAATCTCATTCAATCAATCCATTAAATAAATACAACGACTCTCAAATCATCACCACAAGGATATAGCAAGTATTCACATCGTCGCTTTATCACCAAGTCGAATATATAGCATTCACAATTCATCACCATCGTCACAATCACCACACTGACACACATAATCATGTACACATCTTTCACATAGATTCAAATAGTCAAGTATACGACTTCCACATAGACTCGTATGCATGCAATGCTCTATACAACTTTATATGCATGTGTTACCATTTTTGGATGTTGGAGTTATATTATTGATTGACCCCACATCATCAAGATTATTGGATAATTCGAAATTATGTTGTCAAATTATTCTCACATCATCGCGATTCACATCATCAAGACTATGAATGCATGAATATTTCACCGTGACTCGACAATACACAACATTCAAATGACTCAATCAATTACACACCAACATCTTCTTTATAGCATCATCATCACCATGACCATATCGCCGTGTTTACCACATCAACGTAATCATGTTATCTTAAGTATATAACCAATTACGAGCAACATGTCATAGTTCATCAATTCACTAAGTTCGTCTATTTTTAATATTCACATAAGCCAAGTTTCATGTTCACATACATCCTCATCATTCATACATGTTATCCATATATTTAGCATCACACTAGTTCAAATATCACAACATTATTTCATTTGGAAAAACTCTATTTCATTCTAACTCATGTTCAAGTTTCACAACTCATTCCATCTCGTCTCTAAAATCACATAAACAATTCAATCCTAAGCAAGCTTTGATTACCTATCATTCATTTATCAAAACAACACATAATCAAACATAGTTTTTGACATAACAATATGATTTCACCACTTTTCACATACTCAATGTCATAGCAAGAAGATAGAACATGAATTTAACATCATTCATTATCAACTTCATGAATTTCATTCAACTAAGCTTAAAACTCAAAAACATCAACTTATCATAATCAATAATGGATTCTCATACAACAACAACAACAACATGTTTTCACAATTTTTCACATACTCAAAATAACTACAATAATTGGAGCATGAAATTAAACTTCATCCACCAACAAATTTATGAAAGTATAAGAAAATAATCTTCTCTCTTACCTCTTAATCCAATAAGTTAGCATCCTACTAATTTTAATAATCGTTTTCCCTTTTGTTCTTCAAGATTTCTCCTTCTTTCTCCTTAGGTCCCTTTTTCTTCTCTCTTGTCTATATTCTCTCTCTTTGCCTCTTTCTACAAAACATATCTAAAATGAATTGAGTTTGATTCACTTAACTGTTGTTGGACTTAATCACTATTCTCCCTCATAAAAATAACACTACACATTTACTTCATTAAACCTCTCTTTTACTTATACAATTCTATCATCTTAATTCTTCAAAGTTTATACTAACTTTCCTAAATTACCTTCCACTCCTAAATTAATAAAAGGGTCATGCTAACTGGTGCCCCCGGGGCACTGGCACCAATTAAGCATACAAAAAAAGGAATTTATTACCATAAAAGGAAACTTTGTTGACTTATTTATGGATTAATTACACAGTTTTCAATGCAATAATTACTATATAATTTCCCTTTTTAGTATCCTTAACCAGTGCCTCGGGGGCACCGGTTAGCATTTCCCTTAATAAAATATTCTTCACTCTCAAATTACCAAAATACCCAACAATTCAAACACATCAAATAAACAAACAAGTAATTAAAATAATAATAAACTAAAAGTAGATTGCTACTATAGTATTTAGGGATGTATGTTTATTTTATTATGGACTAGGCAAGAAGTAAGATAAAATTCATGTTTTTACTTTACATAGTGTATGAGATACAATATACATGCATGCGACTGGTTTTCATTGGTGTCTCCAACGCCCTCCATTCAGGCCACCTATACCAGGTCCCCAACCACGCCAACGCCCCCAATCTCCCCAACTTCTCCAGCCTCCACCACTTCGTCCACTTTCGTCGTCTCTTTCACTTTGGTTGTCTCTTCCATGACCATTTTGTTCACCTTTTTCTTGGGTACTTCCACGGTGTCCATCTTCTTTGTCTCCTTTCCAGAATCCCCAACCATCTATCCTAATTTTCGATTTAGATTCTTTTGTTACACCAACTGTAAATCAACAAATAATTTTTTATTAAGTACAATTAAAGAAGAAAGTAATTAAGTGAACTATTTATGTATACATACATTCATTCTCATCATTAGCTGACTTAATTTCAGCAATAAAGATAAATATAAATGCACAATGAAAGAACATTAAAATAAATTGATTGGTTTTCATCTTTGATCAACTAAAGAGTATATTATAGTCAAATATTGGTACAACCAACATCTATTTATAACATTGAACTAAATATATAAAATAAGAATAAAAAGAACATGATTAGATAATACATATTCTACAATAAAAAATAATAATATATATCATTTAGCTCATTGTAAAGATAATATTTTATCAACACATATTGAGCCATTGAATGGTTAAATTGGCACATATATATCAAATGAGGTAAGAAAGTTTTTAACGCAATGATAACCTATAAGTGATTAAGATGTTTGATAACTTTTTTATTCTTAAATATATTTATTGTTATTTATAGAATCATAATAGGCATTATCAATAAAGAACAATTTATTCTTCGTACTAAAGGTAAATACATCAAAAATACGCATCCTTGAAAATATTTGGAGAAAAATGGAGGTTGTGTGTGATAAAGAAGATTGAAAAGTTGAGAGTAAAATAATTTAACAAATATATAAATAGACATAAAATACATATTGTAACACAATGTTGCAAATCCATATGTATTAACAAGTATTGAGTTTTACAAACTAGTTTTCGTATTCGGAAAATTTGTTGATTTGATAATACAATAGAGAAAAAGAGAAAGCATTAAAGACACAATTCAACAACTAATCATAAAACTAATGTGTAAATAAAACTATTAAACATATGAATATTTCAAGTAAGAAATGAAAAAGAAAACGAGATTATTTGAACTGGTGATTATATATATTTTAATAAGGTTCTCTTTATTTTTTCTTACCTGAATACATTTACAGGTTATAAACTATAGGTTAAAGAATACATAATTAGAAAATAATGCATTGTATTAGTTTTTAAACCTCCGCCATTAATAGCTAATAATTAACAAGAAAACATGAATCAAATGCATACATGTTTGTACTGATCATTCATCTTCTCCATCGACTTACGTAAAACTTCAACTGTCGTCTGTGTTTCTTCACATACATATTTGACGTCCATTTCAATATCTTCTCTCAAACCAGGTTTCCAAATATCAGACTTGAAACCACACAGATATAGTAAAAAAAATGCAAAACAGAAAAGTTTACAAGATAACGATCCTTCAGAGCTTTTTTAAATAAAAGAAATTACTTACTACATGTTTTGGTATCCCGCAATAAGGATCTCGAGTTACAATAATACCAAAGTCTATGATTAGTACACATAAATTAATAACCTTGATTTTATTAACAATATAAACTTCCAGATTAGTAGGTTTGAAAACTAGGTGTTTACCTCTTACTGCATAACGTCTGTCAATTATTGCCTAAACATAAGATAATCAAACATAGCTTTTGACATAACAACATGATTTCATCATTTTTCACATACCCAATGTCATAACAAGAAGATAGAACATGAATTTAACATCATTCATCATCAACTTCATGAATTTCATTCAATTAAGCTTAAAACTCAAAAACACCAACTTATCGTAATCAAACACGGATTCTCATACAACAATAAGTTTTCACAACTTTTCACATACTCAAAATAACCACATTGGGCACGAAATTAAACTTAATTCACCAACAAATTCATAAAAGTATAATAAAACACATAATCCACAACCACTCAATTGTTCATAAGCTCTAAAAGGTGGAAATAACTTTCCCTCATACCTATTAATCCAATAAGCTACCCTCCTACAAGCATTAATAACCTTCTTTGCTTTTGTTCTTCAAGCTTTCACATTCTTTCTCCTTAGATTTCTTTTTCTTCTCTCATGTCTCTGTTATTTCTTTGCCTCTTTCTCAAGAACTTATCAAATGATTTTCTAACCCTAAATTGTGAAGACTATCACTCTTATATATCCACATGAGTTGGATTTGGTTCACTTAACTCTTATTGAGTTTAATCACTATTCTCCCTCATAAAAATAACACTACACATTTACTTCATTAAAACCCCTTTTACTTATACAATTTTATCCTCTTAATTTCTCAAAGTTTCTACTAACTTCCCTAAATCACTAAAATACCATTCACTCTCAGATTACAAAAATACCCAACATTTCAAACACATCAAATAAACAAATAAATAATTAATTAAATTCACATCATTGAAAGGTGAAATCAGGAATGTAGAAATCATCTTACTGTAAATGTAAATGTCAAACATGGAACACTGTTTCCTCCTTTCCTTGTAAAGGTTAATTGATCTAACTTTGAGATTACATGAGGTAAAAATTGCCAAGGACGCACATAAATTGCCAAGGAATAAACAAAACACAACAATAAAAAATATACGAAAGTGGAACAAAACAATATTAGCAATATCACAATTCTTTTATTTGAATAAAAAATATTACATTTGATTGATACTTAATTTATTACATAAAGACAGAACCTAAACTCTAGTGAACTAAATATCTAAGAGCCTTGAAAACCTGAATTTAAATTGATTGAATTAAAATAAAACCTAGATTTGATTATACTGCTGCTCCCCACTTGTGCCCATCTCAACATTCGTCTCAACTTGGCCTTGGCCTCGACCTCGAAGAGCATTCACCCAATTAGTGATTGAGGTGTTTAGATGACCATGTCTTTCGAATCCATTGTCTCTCACTGTTGGGAGTAAATTGCAAATATTTTTTTCCAATAGTTATTCTAGTTTTACAACAAATTAACAAAATAGTTCTGATCAATCCCTTGACTCATAACACTTTTATAAGGCTACAACATCCTAATCTTTTAGGTGAGTCTGTAACAATTGAAGATTTTAAATGAACTTTGATTTCTACATCATAACCTAACAACCATCTATCCCTAAACTGACCCGTTAGACTATCTTTAAGAAGATAAGAGAAGATTGTTACACACTCTTTAAAACCACTTCATTCCTAGTTATGAACACTTCTAATATTACTCTGATAAATAATAATACCAAACAAACTATTATTTCACTTTGTTTTTAAGATATATTTTTGACACACTTAAACAAACATTAATGAATAAAATGTTCTCTTACATCAAAGATAAACATTGTATTACAAACAACGCCGTTCTCTTAATATTTGGTGAATTATGATTGAGAGCATACATTTGATTTAGCAGTGGCTTTTTCCATTTTTGCGAAGGATTTTCTCATTTAGGTAAAAGTTAGGTATTGAAGCTTCTCATTTTGCAATGAAAGAAAACACGTTTTTGCAATTTTTTTTAAATTGTCCCAAACACATATTTACTACACACTTAGGTGAAAATATTGGTGGATAAATTATTCTCTTAATATTGTTAACATAAAAACATCGAAGATAAACATCGTATTTATAACTCTTTAAAAACTCGTATTATAATCAACTCTGTTCTCTCAGTATTTAACAAAATATGATGTAGCATTCATTTGGTTCAACGGTGGTGGCTTTTACCATTTCCACAACAGATATTCTCATTTCAATAGAAGGTAGGTATTGAAGCTTCTCATTTCGCGCTAAAAAAATGCACACTTTTGCAGAAATTTATTAAGAAAAGCTTCCAAACACATGTTTTCTATACACTTAGCAAATATCAGTGGATACATTATTCTCTCAATATTATTATCATAAAAGCATCAAAGTAAACATCATATACGATCAACGTTGTTCTTTCGGTATTTATTGAAATACGAATTACCTTACCTTCGGTTTAACAGTGGCTTTTACAATTCCGGTGCGGATTTTCTGCTTTTGGTAAAAGCTAGATATTGAAACTTCTCATTTCATAGTAAAAGAACACACGCTTTCACATAAATTAATCAAGAAAAGTGGTTCCAAACACACACTTAATGTAACTTGTATTTAGCGAAATATGATTGAGAGCATACATTTGATTTAGCGGCAGCTTTTTACTATCTCCACCACAAATTTCGCTAAATCAAATACATTCGAAATATCAAAGCTTTTCATTTCGAAGAAATTTGATCAAGAAAACCTGTTTCAAATACACTTTCATCAATGTGGTAATTTTTTATTTTACACCCACACTTAATGCAAATATTGGTGGATAAATTATTCTCTCAATATTGTTGTTATTTGCAATCTACTATGTTCTCTCGATATTCATTGAAATACAACTAAGAGTTTAACAGTGACTTTCACAATTTCCGTCGCGGATTTTCTCATTTCGGTAGAAACAAATATTGAAGCTTCTCATTTCGCGGTAAAAAACCACCTACTTTCGCGGAAATTTGATCAAGAAAAACGGCTCCAAACACATACACTCAACCTAAATCTTTTTTTTTTTTTCTTACACCAACACTTAATATAAATACTACTTCATAACACTTGCGAGAGCCAGTGTGAAATTTGAAGTGTTAAGAGAGAGAAAGAAAGAGAAGAGAGAGAAAGAGAGAGAAAGAGAGTAGCACAGAGAGAGTGAGAGAAATGGAGACACCACCATCAACCGGCGCCGGGAAGAAGAAGGAGACAAGAGGACGCAAACCTAAACCTAAGGAAGACAAGAGAGAAGAACCATCACAAGTGAAGACACCGAAAGAATCGAAGAAGGAAAAGCAACAGCAACAGCTTCATCAGCAGCAGCAACAACAAGCTTCTGTTGATGAGAAGTACACTCAATGGAAATCTCTTGTTCCTGTTCTTTATGATTGGCTCGCTAATCATAACCTCGTTTGGCCTTCTCTCTCTTGCCGGTTAGGGTTTTTGTTTTTTTGTTAAATTTTTGGTTTTATTTGATGGAATAATGTCGTGATTTTGAAATAATGTTGTGTTTTTTTAGGGTTTTTGTTTGGAAAATTTGGGGTTTGATTTTGATTGAAGTTTGTTTTTCTCTGACTAGGGTTTTTGTTTGAAGTTATTTTGGTTTGATTTGATTGATTAATGTTGTAATGATGTTTGATGGGTTGGATTGAATTATGGTTTATGGTAGAATATTTTAGGGTTTGGTTGTTGTTGTAATGTTTTACTAGGGTTTTTGTTTTTGTGAAAATTTTAGGTTTGATGTGATGGAATAATGTTGTAATTGTGTTTGATGGGTTGGATTGGATTATGGTTATGATAATGTGATTTGATCCATGTAGTTGAGGTTTGGTTTTTGTTGTAATGATTTTTTTAGGGTTTTTTTTTTTTTTTG
>Ga0228711_1004699_pt1 | contig 20921 bp, 7 predicted proteins | sample MedpolnodulmetaG_2_FD_177996 | JGI IMG/M metagenome (GOLD analysis project Ga0228711, IMG submission 177996) | Root nodule microbial communities from Medicago polymorpha collected in Santa Monica, California, United States - brown nodules | ecosystem: Host-associated > Plants > Roots > Nodule... | reverse complement strand
TTGTCTGTTTAGGTTTTTTTTTTTTTTTGAATCGGCAAAATTTATTAAGCCAAGGAGGTGAAAGGAACACCAGAACCTTGGATCATAAAGATAAATTCAAAGGTGTCGTATATATGCGGAACACCTCAATGGTGGCACACCAAATACTCCGTATACAAATGGAACCTCTACCCAAATATCCCTTTGGCGCTAAAGGCCTACCACACCAACAGGCACACCTAACAAAAGCCTAAGCCACACACTCCCATAACAGGACCCTCCCACACGGCTAACACGCCAAAGCTGAACCAAAAACATGCAGAAAAACTGCGTAGCCTAACCCTCCAAAAACCAGAAGACAAGTGTTCCTCCCTGTTTAGATATTCTTCTTAGCTGTCACTATTTTGGGGGTTGAGCTCATTTGGCACTTAACTTCTTTGATGAAAGGCAAGGCCAAGGACAAACAAATAAAAACCTTCAGAAAAGCCACTGAAGTTGCATCAACGAGCAGAGAAAGATGAATAAAATCAAGAGAGGAACCATTCATTGGAAGCAGATCTTTCAGGAAGTTAATCAAAGTAGATCATCAACGAGTTCCCTTGATTTTATTCATCTTTCTCTGCTCGTTGATGTGACTTCGGTGGCTTTTCTGAAGGTTTTTGTAGGGCCAAGGGAATTCATCGATGATCTACTTTGATTGACTTCCTGAAAGATTTGCTTCTAATGAATGATTCCTCCCTGTTCCTTATAGTGCATAATTGCAAAGATACGAGTCCATGACAACAAAAGAGAGCATTGGAACAGCCGTCATTCAAAAGATGAATTCTGAAAATCAAATTTTACCAGGATACCACGGCCTCAAGCTATACGCAAGCCACCACGAATACCTGGAGTTCACTTGTAGATATTGACCGTCTAACTCAGCAGTGCAAATGGAATTTAATCTATCCACGGTCTTCAAGTTCCAACGGTAGTTAGGAATTTTCTGAGGTGTGAACTGTATTCAACCAGGATCCGTTGCTTGTCGAATGGTGAGTGTTTGTTGTGACCACGAGATGGAAAAGGATGCATAGTTTCTTCAAATGGTAAGTTAGACAATTTTGGAGACAACTTTGATTATGTAGATTTTTGAATCATCTATCGGAATCTTATGATAGATATAAGCACCTCATTTTCAAATTTTTCAAGGCTTTGGATTTCCTTCATCAAAACAGATTTTAGGGATAGTCAAGCCTACTTAGCTCAATGGAATTTAAAATAAATTGTGGGAGGATGTTGATGAGAAATCAGAACAGATATTGGGGATAGTCATGCCTACTTAGCTCAATGGAATTTAAAATGAATTGTTGGAGTACATAAAATAAAAATAAATTTCTACATGTCTTTTAAAAAAAATCTTATTTATTGTAATATCAACTAAGAGTCTCAGCAATAATAAATAAGAATGTACAACAATATACGCATATTATGTTTGTTGGGCAAGGGCATTGCATTTTATATGCAAGTGTTCGTTATCAAATTTCCCACTTATTCACCTTAAAAATGATGAAATATTAAACATTCGTTGTTTAAACAAAAAAAATAATACAATTATGTCACCAAAAATTCAAATATTGATAGGGTATTTGAACTATAATTGACATAAACACAGGCACAACTGCTTCTAATAACAACAAATTATATTAACAATAACATACTCATAGAGTATCGTTATTATCAATATAATTTTAATTATAATAAATATATTTAATAATTCTACCCAACCGAAACTTGCACAATTGTACCCATGATATGTGAGTTACAATCACACAAATTAAGAATGATTATACTTTTTTTAGAATAAAACTCTAAAAAAGTTTAAATTTTAAATTATATATATATATAGATTTTGTGCGATGAAACGCACATGAAGTCCCCTATCTTGTTTTGAACGGTGAAGATAATGAATGGGTTAATGTGCTATCACATATTGAGTCGCTTTGTGGGATAATGCCCAATCTAGAATAGATCCATATATTAGGATTCACATGATTTACACAATATATGTATTTCAAAGGGGATACACAATTTCATTTTACTCATCTATCAATAATCAAACAAATATATGACTTACATAGTTTCAAATCATAGATATATATTCATACAGTTTAACGAGTAGACATAATAGGCAGAAATCATACAACCTGATCATATTAATTGTTGGAATTTTAGGTGTATAGCCGATGGATCACACATACAAATTATAGCATATTCAGAATAACAACAACAAAGATAGATAGACACATTTTAAGATTCAAGAGATTTTCGATGAAAGCAAGTATGAGAGGAGTGACTACCGCATCACTGTTTAGTTTTACATTTAGGTTTTCACCTTATGCACCACCGTGCTGAATCATGTAATGGATGACGTTTAAATAGTTAAACGATCGGTGGCAAAACCTCTCATCGGCTTAACTAAATGGTTCAATCCATCACTGTCCATTTAGAAATAATAGTCAAATTAAATAATTTATTAATAATTAGTGCTTAATAACAATTGACCATAATTTATAGTATTGATAATGTTTAATAATTGATTTTGTCGATCCATAGTTGATTAATTAAAATAATTATTCCAACATATATGTCTTCGCTTAAGAGATGAATTTGGTTTAATTATGGGAACGAGGACACACTCGTTTGCTTAAAAGATGGTTTTGAGTTTTGGAAACATAAATACTAATACAAATTCAAAATCGCTAACACACAAAAAATAATGAATTTGCAAACAAACTCGCATAATTTTAGATTAATAATATACAACGACAAATGCCTAGAAATGTAAAATTATGATGAAATTAAAATTGAGGAGTATCCATGTTTTCGTATGAGTAACGTTGACGATGCAAAAATCATTGATTGAATTTGCATTGTATCGAATATAATCTTTCAAATGAGCCAAACAAACACCACGACAAGATGAGAAACAACATAACATCACGCTTAGACGACGACATAATAAAAGAAAAAATAATATACGGAGATCAGTCAATCACTAATTTAAATAAAAAAATAATAAAAAGGAACAAAACAATAAAGACTGGTTTTTGGACTTAAATCATTTTCCTCTATGGAAGTAAAACTAAGTTAGTTAGGGTTATGGACGACTGCAAGAGAGATAGTCGTTTTACTTTATTCTTTTGATTATAAATGAAATACATTGCTCTCTTTGTATTTTATTATATGTCTCTTTATAGAAAAATATTTATATATTTTTATTATTATTATTGACCAAAAAATATTAATGTTTATTCATAAAAAATAAATTATATGTCATTTTATAAAAGAAATAAAATATTAATGTTTATTCTTCGAAAAAATATTAATGTTTATTTTGTACCGAAATTATTATTTTTTTTTTTGAAAGAAAGATACTTATGGCATTTCATTATTAATAATATAGGGATATTAAAATAAATGATGAGACTAGTGGGTAACACATAGATTCTCCAAGTATGAGTCACCGCATTTGTTTGATGCCTATTGAACTCCTCCTTAGAGTTTGTGAACTGTGAATGAAAAAGTCTCCGACATCCTGATATGATGTGACCAAATTCTGAAACATTAGGTTTGTTAGAGTAAAAAGCATCATTGATTGTTTTAGAATCAATTGCAAAGTCGACTTAGTCCATCTACATATCGCTTAACCATTCTATAGCATTATACTCCCTCTAGTCGTTTATACAAGAGACAATTTGAAACTTTTTTTTTGTCCTTTTTATAAGTAACTCTCTTTAAATTTAAACTTTATTTAATATGCAATTCCGTTTATACCCTTATTAAATAAACATCATACAACCTATTCAAATGCAGATGCATTATTTTGATACATATTCCCTATGTTAAACTACTGTTACAATATAAATTTTATAATATCTAATTATAATTCATAATTTTTTTCTATCTAAAATCCACAAATGTATTAAAATAAAGGTAAACAAAAATAGGACATATAAACAAAACCAAAAAAATATATTAAAATAAATTGTTATTAATTTCTATTGATTTCTAATAGAGGTGAATGACACACTATTTATGTCAAAAGTAATTTTTATCTACTCTATATTCATTGGAGGAGAGAATAACAAGTTTAAAAATATTTTAATAGCTATTTTATTTTTAATTAAAAAAACAATTCAATAGAGATCCACCAAATTTATTATTTTCAATAACTTTAAAAAAGAAACATTATAATCAAACCCGTGAATTTTATTTAGATGTCAGATTGTTATTCTAACTTTAGTCTTCTAACTCTAGTCGATGAAATTATTTTATAAAAAAAATAAAATAACCCCCTTTAAGTAAAAATATTTTTTAAATATTTTTTTAAAAGAATATTTTAATAGAGTAGTAATACTATATTCATCTTAATCCCATTTTAATAAAAATAAAGTAGTAATACTATATTCATCTTAATTCCCTCTACAAAGAATATTTTTAAAATAAAATTTAATTTGATTTTTTATAATTGTATATATAAATGGTGCATGTTATTTTTAGCATGTTTAGTGCTAAAGATAAAAACAACTTTTTTATTACAATAAAAAATTATTATCTACAAAGCATATGAAATTGTATTTAGCAAAACTGAAAAATGCAATGTGTTATTTCATCTTTCCTTTGCATCCAGCTTGAGTATTATCATTGTAATTGAGTCCATAATTTTCCAATTTTCACGTATATATATACATTTTCAATTCAATAAAGTCAATTGAAAAAAATACACTAAAAAATATTTTTTAAAAACAGTCTAAATTAAAAAAATAAAATATTACTCCTTGATGTTGTCAAACAAAATTTTTCAAATATAGTCATTTTATTGTCCTATCAGGTTTGGAATGGACAAAACCATCAAAGAATAATCGGATCCTAACTTGAATTTATTGCAACCTTTCGTACGAGTAATATTGATATCAAGCATGAATGACTCTAAGATGATTGCATTATTTCGATATAATAAAAAAAATCTTATATGATTTCTTTATTAAGATAAACTATATCTTTCAACTTATTAAATATTATAGGATTCACCAACAACTATATTATTTGTTCTTAAAATATTTACACAAGTTTACAATAGAAATCAATACAAATTGCTTTTAAAATATTTACACAAATTTACGATATAAATAAATACAATCATATCACTGCATTTAAAAATATTATAAATCAATAAAATATGTGATTATACTTATCACAATTTATTATTTTCTCAATAATAAATGCATCTATTAATTTGAAAAGAAGTTTATGTTTAGGGACAAAAATAAAGTCAAATGGATGATTAGATAAGAGTGTAACCAAAAAATACCATTAGCCGAGGATATAATTGTAATACTACCTAAAGAAGGCAACAATATATCTACTCACACAAGTTCTATTTGGACTTTGTAACTTCGATTTAAATTAAACATTTAATTGAAAACACCAAAGAAGAGAGAGACGAACATAGCGGCAAAGGAATCGATGGCGACGAGTACGACGAGCAGCAACGGCACCCCACCATACAAACCTTACCGTCACCACAAAACCCTAACAACCCACACACGCGCCGTTTCCTGTGTCAAATTCTCCAACGACGGAAACCTCCTCGCTTCCGCTTCCCTCGACAAAACCCTTATTGTCTACTCCTCCACCACTCTCTCCCTCCTCCACCGCCTCATCGGCCACTCCGAAGGCATCAACGATATCGCCTGGTCCTCCGATTCCCGCTACATCTGCTCCGCCTCCGACGACAAAACCCTCCGTATCTGGGACGCTAACACCGGCGATTGCGTCAAAACGCTTCGTGGTCACGCCCACAATGTTTTCTGCGTCAATTTTAATCCACAATCCAATTACATCGTTTCGGGTTCGTTTGATGAGACGGTTAGGGTTTGGGAAGTGAAGACTGGGAAATCTGTTCATGTTATCAAAGCTCATGCTATGCCTGTTACTTCTGTTGATTTTAATCGTGATGGTTCGCTTATTGTTTCGGGGAGTCATGATGGGTCTTGTAAGATTTGGGATACGAATTCGGGTGCGCTGTTGAAGACTTTGATTGATGATAAGGTTCCTGCTGTTTCGTTCGCTAAATTTTCGCCTAATGGGAAATTTATACTTGTTGCTACTCTTAATGATACACTTGTGAGTTCTCTGTTTCTTTCTGAGATTTATGATCATTTTCTCATAGCTTACTTTGTGCTTTTAAACGTTTACTTCATATAGATTGGAAATTGTGGAATGTGCTAGCAAAGGGATAATAAATGAGTTTGATCATTCTACTGTGACTCGTTTTTCTGAATGGAATAGATTTTATTTTCTATAGATAAGGGATTGGTATTTGGTAGGTATGATGTTTTGATTAACATTTTAATTAAGCTCTGTTTCTTCAATTGAATAGAGAACTATGATAAATTTGTATTAACTATGTGTTAAGTGGATGTTTGGATTTGGGGAGTTTGGCAGAATCACGCGGTGAGCTACCATTGTTTTGCAGAAGCTATCCACAGTGAGCCGCCGTGATTTTGTAGAAACTACAAGCTTTTGTCTAATCATGACAGCTCACTGTGATTTCAACAAACGCAGCATGATTCCAAACACACACTTTGTGAGCTGGATATTTCATAAGTTATTCTTATAAGCTCTTCCAAAAGTACATACGAGTATTTTTATGGTATAAGATGAGTCTAAAGCTGCTCTTTCAGACGTGACTAAAGTCACAAATCCTGCCAGCATGTTGTGGGTTGGAAACTATGATCTTGTCTAAGGTTTCGTTGTGATTGATGCAATGGTTTGCTTCTGTTTTTGTGTATTTTTACTAGCAGAGTTAGTTTGGCTGTTGTGGGTTTTCTCTGATAATTTCCTTAACAATATGAAATTTCTTGATGCAGAAACTATGGAACTATGCAGCTGGGAGGTCTTTGAAAATGTATTCAGGCCATGTGAATAGAGTTTACTGCTTAACTTCCACATTCTCTGTGACAAATGGGAGATATATTGTCAGTGGTTCAGAAGATTGTTGCCTTTATTTGTGGGATCTTCAGCAGAAAAACATGATTCAGAAACTTGAAGGCCATACAGATACTGTAATATCAGTTACCTGCCACCCGACAGAGAATAAAATTGCTTCTGCTGGCCTTGATGGTGATAGAACTGTGAGGATTTGGGTACAGGATTCTTGAATGATAGCAAAATTTTAGGGGGATATTGTCCCCTTACGGCATACATCCGAGGTTGTCCCCAATTAATATGCTTCTTTTTTGAGTCCGAGGTTGTCCCCAGTTATTAAGCTTCTTTTTTGAGAGTTGATGCTTTATAGGGGTGCGATTGTTACAACACTATACGTTAATAATTATAAGAACTTACATTATTTGCATTTTAGGGTCTATAATTATTACTTTAGAAAATAACACAGCACCAAAATGAATTTGACATTGATGCAATGCAAGTAGTAATGAGACTTAAGACAGGTATGGTCTATTTCAGACCCAAAAGTTCTGATCTGCAGAAATCGGAGAAGGTTAGAAATAAATTTATTTTCATCCACTGAGATCTGATGCACTGAAAACTGCGATGATTAAAAATGAATTCATTTTCATCAAACTGGGTATAGGTTGCATCTGTGACAGATAAAACCAGTGACAAGAAATAGCAAAATCAAACAGACAGAATAGACCAAATTACAGATCCAAATTTATTCTACTTGATATTATATATATCTTAATAATAACGAAATCCAGTACAAGAAAAAATTTCAAATACCAAAAGGAAAGGAAAATTAAACAGAAAAGTGATCTCATTATTATTTAATTGCACCTTAAGTTCTCAAAGTATCGTAAATGTGTAATTTTGGTCCCTGATCCTTTTTAAAGCAATTTTGGCCTTTTTTTCTTTTTTCTTTTCTCTCTCTCTTCTTCCTTTTGGCTCCGTTTTGGATAGATAGAACATAGCGAAATGAAATATAATTAAATGAAGTGAAACATGCTGGAATAAAAATTATATTTTATGACGTGACAACGTTTTTGTTCCATTATTAGGAAAGTGATCGAAATGGAATAAGATATCATATTTTTTATCTTTTTTACTCTTATATAAAAAACAAGATTGTATATTAAAAAAACACAACCAAGGAGAAAAAACAAGCATAAGAAAAGAGACAACTTTTACCATGATAAGAAACGTGAAAGAATGCATTTGAATTTGTTTGGTTCATATCAAAAGACACGGTCCAAGGGTCGATTCAAGTGTAATGTAGACACATGCTGCCCCCAAGTGATGTGTGGAGGAAACCAGCCATGGGTTGATTTAAGTGCAATGTAGACGCATCCTTCTCCGCGTCCCTCAATTGTGTTGGATTTGGCATGTGCATTCGAGATGACGAATGGTGTTTTGTCCTAGCTTAGTCACTATGATCTAACCCAACTTGTCCTATATACATTGGTGAGGCTTTTACATGTCATCAGTTGGGTGCATGATCTACAACTCTCAAATGTTGATTTTGAACCTGATGCCAAGAGAGTTGTAGACTATTACAACAAAGGTAAGGATGATGTCTCAGAATTTGGGACCATTATAGAGGAATGCAAACGATGTTGTCAAACATATCTTGAAAACTCCAACGTTGAGTTTAGTCGGAGACAAACGAATTCATACTCTTGCACAAGAGGTCTCATTCTTAAACAGTCCTCATATTCTATTGATGTACCACATTGTATTTTTTTTTTGGAGAGAATGTACCACGTTGTATTGAAACTTTGATTTCTAATAAAATACATGAGTTTATTTCTCTCTCAAATAAAAAAGACACCGTCATTCCTTAAATAAAAAAAGACACATCATCTGAACACAAGAAAATTTGGAGACACAAAGTTAACATAACAAAAATAAATTAAAAAAATATGAACATCGCTAAGCCTGAAAGTAATCCAGGTCATTTTAAATTGAGTTTGAGTAGATAATAACAACTCATAAGAGACATGCGATCTTTTATATTTAGATTGCCATAAGTCCTTGTAAGTTCGCATCAGTACTATTGATCCTGCAAATCCAGCATCACGAAGCAATTTCACATTGAAGTCTCATTTCTCATCTTCGTGGATTTCTGAATTGATGAGGGGAATGAGAGAAATAGGGATAAAAGGGTAACATGCTTCATTTAATTGCATATACAACCTCAAATTTGTTCCGCGACAATATTCAACAATCCAAAAAATAGACCTTTATGTTTTGTTTCACTCCATTTTTATTTTTTTTTACAAATCTAAACAATGTAATCTAAAATTATTTAGCACTTCATTTCTTTCCATTCAATCAAATACCACCAATCCAAACGTAGCTGTTGTGATTTGGTAGTTCCCTCCTAATTTTGTTTCTTTTCAAATTCATGTTCATGTTCATATGACCTTTTGTTGGAATTTTAGTTTGTAATTTATTTTAAAGTTATTTATTATTATTAATTATTATATCAATTGATTTACTCTCTTGACTAAGTCATAGAGCCACGTTTTTTCTACTCCTAATTTAAACGTTACAAGCTTGACTAAATGACATTTATTCTTGGTTATTCTCCTACTTTTTCGGTTTCAATTTTCCACATTAATAGGAATTAATTTGTACGTGTTTACATAGTATAAATAAGTGGGTTTGGGGCAGTCTGCAAAGAGAGAAAATAGAACATATGCACATATATAGGTTGCTGAAGAATAACAGCTACGGCAATCTCTCTTCTTTTTCATTCACGTCTCAAATAATAATAATAATAACTAAAATAGAGTTCACTTGAGCATCCAAGAGTGGTTCGAGACCTTGCTAATTATCCTGGAGAGTACTAGCTATGAGACCAACCGCATCAGATGATCCACCCGTGGTGGCAAAATACTCTTAAATGTTAATAGGGTACTGGCCACGCCATTAGTAACAACCATGGTTTCATGCTCTTTGCACCAACCATTAAAGGGGAAATTGATGATATTGCATGATTTATTAAGAATAGGTTTGATACAAGAGTTCAAACTATAACAAGTATTTGTTTTTAATATATATATATATATATATTTTTTTTTTTTTGGTACAAGTATTTGATTTATATTAAATCACAATAGAAAATATAAAAAACCAAGGCAAAGAAGCAAATACAACAAATTAAGATGAATAGAGAGTTGGGTTAATAAATGAAGTTAAAGAAAATCAATTGGTTTACCTCAAATTGAATATCAGTTTCTTGTAAAAGAGAGTAAGAATGAGAGGAGAATAGAAGAATTGATCCCTTATATGAAGGATAAGTTCAAAAGGCAGGTCTTTATATACAATTCAAAACATAGTCAAAAAGTTCTATGAAAATGCTTTATGAATGTAACATTTTATTCAAAGAAGTGGTAGGAGGAAGAGAGGATGAATTTATTGTCCGTCAAATTAATGAAGTTCTTAGGTCGAGGGTTCTCGGCGACTACTGGAAAATGAGGAGGACATCCCTCATATACCTTGAGAGACTGGCTAGGAGACTATCGAGGCCATGCTCTGTCAAGTAGGAAAACATGGTATGAAGAGCATTACTATGTTGTCATTTCCTCATAAGATGTTGTCCGTCTTCTTTGTCTTCTTCTTCACATCAAACATTTGTTTCCTTTCATAGTATACAGAGCATTACTATGTCTAACGGATTGACCTTTTTCTTTCCTTTGTCATATTAAAATCCGGCACACTTGAGCACAAAATTGGTAGACATTGTTAGTCTTATTATCATGAAAACATTATCTAGAGACATTGTTTATTGAACTTGTTTGGTTCTTACGGATTATGCTTTGTGGTTTTCAACAATTTTATGTAATAATATGTACTTTAAGTCTTGTGGCTACTGAATTGCACGAAACTATGTCCTTAGTGCCTATAAATTGGCATGCAAATCTAGCTTTCCTCGTCATTTTATCATTGTAAACACTTCAAAAACTCTTGCATTTTGTTCTTGCATTCTAAATAAGAATTCTAATTTATTTATTTATTGTATTTTTGTTTAACTTCATCACTGTGGTGACTGAGTAGTTCCCCTCTTGTCTTGAAATTATATAAATGAATTCAATGATAGACTTTACATAATTCTAATTCTTTCTTTTATATGGAACTTCAAAGTTCTAATCCAGCTAGGTTGCTTTTAAAAAATATATAGGCATCAATTGAGGTACCGAAAGGCGAAGGTTGATGATGTGCTTATGAGATTAGGGTTTTGTGTCCACCCCTATATTATATGTGTTTGAGTAAGGGTTCTCTTTTTGATAATTTCTCATATAACTGGCTTCCTCACTCACTCCCTCGGGTGCACACTCACCATTAGCATGTCATTCACCACAAAATTCGCACCTCAAAACTTGTGCTTGTTGAATCTATTGAACTTGAACTTGTCTTATACTTATGGCTTGTACCTGTTTGGAAAGTATTTCCATTTATTTACTCATCAAGGTCTGACTAGCCAGGATAATACTACTATTCTCATTCACTCCAAGCACTCATATCTCACCTTGCTCAATCTCAACACAATACTCATTCTGAGCCATGATCTCAATTAGGGTTTGAACCTCAAGGTCTGTTTTCACTCTTATACTACCCTCAATTGAAGCATCAAGGAGCACCCTAATTTGAACATTCATCCTGTGTGTAAATATTTGCATCTGATCCATTATATCAAAACCATGTGGTGGACACCTCTTCAGTAACAGTCTGAACCTCTCCCAGGCATCATAGAGAGATTATGTATCACTTTGTTTGAAACCACTAATTTTTGCTCTCTTCTTCAACAACTTCGATAATGGAAAGAACCGCTTCAAAAACTTCTCTTCTAACTCATCCCATTTTTGAATTGTACCATTAGGCAGAGCATGCAGACAATCTTTTGCTCTTCCAGTTAACGTTAGAGCGAACAATCATAACTTCTTCTGATCTTCAGTCACTCCATCTGGGCAGCAGAACAAACAAGATTCATAAAACATACTCAAGTGTTCGTATGGGTCTTGAAGTGATCCTCCATCATATTGATTTTCTCTAAGACCCACAAGAATTGAATTTTTTACGTTGAAGGCAACTGGTTCGCTGGTTGAAGCCCATGAGTGATAAGACATCGGTTTGTTCCTATACCATAGTCCCCAAGGTGCGTCTAGATGGAATATCTCCCATCCTAAATCAAAGAGTATTTTGCTTGACCTCACAAAAACAACAAAAGATAAAAAGATACTGTCATAGCACCACACAACATAAAATAAAAACAACAAGAACAATTTTTTTTAATAATATATAAACAAAAATCCTAAATAATAACGAAATTGCCTCGTTGAAATAATTCAACAGTCCCCGACAACAACGCCAAAAACTTGATAGACTTTTAGGAAGTGTACTAAAACTATCGAAGTAATAAAAATAAATTCGTATCCACGAGGACTGTGTTAATCTCAATGTAGCAGTAAGGTTACTATCTAGGATGTGTAAAATTATTTTAGTGCCCGAGGCAGTAGGTTTGTGTGCATAAAAAGTAAATAACAGAAAATAAGATAGTTTTGGAAAAGATAAGGAGAGATGAGAATAGGTCTTTCGAATCCTCTGAGTTACCCTAATTGGTACACTGCACCTATTTTCTATGAATACTTCTCTATTTTCACGATGGTTAACTAAAATAGCCCCAATCAATCCCTTGATTTAGGACCCTCTTCTCATATTACAATCCCTAATTCCTTAGGTGATCTAATATTCTATGAAGGTTTTAGGAACGTTAACCTAATATCACAAATAAACGATTATCCATTCCTAGACTAACCTTGTTTATTTGAACAATCCAATTAGGTCTAAGTTGTAAGTTATGGTCAGTAGTCATTCAATCTTACCGATTCAGAATATATGGTGTCAATATATCAAAAGCATTAAGAGCAATTGAATTGAATAAAACTAGATTGATATTCACAAGAAATTGAGTTTCACGACAACATGTTTAAATTAGGGTTACATCAGAATCATCTCAGACCTAATCTCTAAGAGATTTAGCTACTCATAATCGAGTTTGCAAATAGCATAATCAATGGAAGAATTATAACATACATGAACTGATAGAAAGTTGAAGAAATCGTTCTCCTAGCCGTCTTTAGGTCTCAAAATCGCACTTTGCTCCCTCCAAATTGTCCCCCCTGTTTTTAGAATAGGCTTCAGCTTAAATAGGCACAAAATTCCGACTAATCGTGTCACGATTTAAGTAAATTGTGTCACGATTCTCTCTTTCAAAAGCCCACGGATCTCAGCTAAACATTCACAATCGCGACACGATAATGCCATCGTGTCCCGATTTCCTCAATGTCGAATGCACCTCATCTTGTGCTCCAAATCGTGACACGTTTTTCAGCAACCGTGTCGTGATTTCCCTTTAATCACAATCTTCAATTTTTCTTGCTTTTCTTGTTGTTTAAGCTTGCTTGTGAACTCAAAATATCATAAAAAGACTCTAAAAATGTGATATGACAGTCTGTCATCACGTGTAATTCAAGCTTTTTTTGAGAGAGGGGAGTGTAATTTACTCTTTTTTTATCATGCAATAAAATCGTACACATGTGGGCTTAGAAGAGGTAGCCTACTAGCAAAGACCATGTGGTGAACCTCTGTAAACTATAATGTTCTTTTCTCCGCCTAAGGCTGTGTTTGGTGACACAAATAAGCTAGCTTATAGCTTGTTGGACTAGCTTATAAGCTTGTTTTGATAAAATGACATGTGTTTGAAAAAAACTTTTCTCACTAACTTATAGCGTTTTTTAAGAAGCTAATCCAAGTAGCTTTTTAGCTTATAGCTTATAGCTTTTTATACTTTCTTCCAATTTTATCCTTTTCTTAATTTTATTTTATTATAATAAAAAAACTACCCACTATCTTATTAAACAAACCACGTTTACCATGTTGTCAAATATTAAGGTATGGCTTTTTAAATGTTCTTGTCCACTTTTTTGTTTTTTTTTTACTTTGCTCGTAATTCATATAATATATAATTTTATATAAAATTTATAATAATTAGTGAAGCAAGTTTAGTTAAATAAAATAAAAATTGTTAAATAAAAAAAGTCGATTGAATTCATAAATACATTTATCATTTTGGAGATGAAAATAATTTGAAATATATTTAAATATTTAAAAATAAATGCGTTAAGTAATAAAAATTATATATATGATATTAAAAAAATAATTAAACAAGCATGTCCTTTTATGTCATTTTATATTTATAGTCATTTCAACATCTAATTTTACCAAACACTTTTAATTTTAATAAGCTAACTTTTCAGCTATAAGTTATCAGCCATCAGCTATAAACTAGTTTTTTAACTATCAGCTAACTTATAGTTTTTTTTACCAAGCACACCCTTAATCTCTCTGGTTTTAGCAATTTAATTCAAATATTACTTTGTGCTCATTGAATAAAAAAATTGATTGAGAATTTTTTTAACCTTAATAAACTCAAGAATCTTATTCAAATTTTGAACCTTTATATACCCAAGAATCTTATTCAAAGATTCATAATTTTAAAATGGGTTATTAAATGCAGGGACGTTGCATATTATAAGAAGGAGCTGGGGTTTGAACCTCGGACACCCCACTTATTCATCTTTATGAGGTGAATTTCTAGCCACTAGGCTACTAAACCAAAAAAAAAGGGTTATTAAATCTCATTAAAGAATAACATATATTTTATTTGTCTACTTTGTCAATTATGCAAATTTCATGTATAAACTTTGATAAACAAAATTTGTATCTTCTGTATTAATTGTTTTATCTTGATACAAAAATGTTGGTAATATTTTCGTGCAGAATTGTTAGGAAAGGTTTCACAATATTGCTCTTTGAGATTTGAGAATTCAACAGCAGAACCCCGATCTTTCAACAATTTTTGGGGTTGCACATGAACCTTGGCAGTTGGCACCCAAGATTCAAACCTTTTCCGGTAACCACTCTTGTGCAACCAATCTGATGGGCCTAATCAATCGGAGAGTCTCCAAAATCTTTCCATGGTCCGCTCCAAAATCTTATTGGGCCTCCTTCGATCTAAAGAACTCAACATTTGATCGTTCGATGTTTGTTGACATGCCGTCAATTGATCGTGAGGTGTTGGATGAGGAAACCCCACAATAACCCTGATTAGAGGTGAAAAATCATCTATTCCATTTAGGTTTCAATTCCCCCTAATTGCAAAACCCTAGAATATCACAATCTACGTACAAAGAAATCCTATCTATGTAGCTCACAATGTCTCAATATTCACAGTCAATATCCAAGAGTATAAAATAGAAGAAGTAGGTTTAATACAATTGATTGCGAAAAATTCATTTTAAGAGTTTTTAACCAATATAAAGCATACAAGAGGGTTTAAGAGAACTGACTGTGAAAAAAAAAAAATCATGTTTTGAGAAGAGGTGAGATGTTTCACTTATATAGGTATTGAAAATATGTGAGAAAGTGAAGTTAAAAAATATGATGTAAAAAACATGAGTGAAACGGTTCACTCATAGAAGTGAAACTACTCACGTTTTGAAAGCACTAAAAATTACATTTTTGAATGCTGAGTGAAACAATTCATTATTTTTCTCTGGACAATGAAACGATTCACCTTCATAAGTGAAATGATTAACTTTTTGAAAAACATCAAAAAGTACAATTTTGAAAGCCAAATGAAACGATTCACTTAGACAAAAATATGTATATTTCAAAAACCAACTAATGTATAAATGCAAGGTTTAAAACCAATGTCTGATACATATTGATAAAGATCCACCACAAGTTTGATATTAAAGCTTTATTAAAAAGAAAAGTTTGATATTAAAGCTTCAACATGTAGCATTTACAAACTCACCACAAATCTAAACACACAACTTAAATAAAAAATACTCGCCTCCCGCTTTTAATCAAAATACTAGTCACTGTATGCGAATTCCATCAATCTTATCTTTCATTTAAATAAAAGAATACCCGTCTTTCGCTTTTGATCAAAATACTATTCACTACATCTTATCTTTCATAATACAGTTCTGATTAGCCCATTAACAAAAAAAATCAACCATTTTCTTAAATATAAAATTTCAAATTAAAATAAAACCAAACCAAAAGAGTGATTTTTCTCCTTGAAAAAAAGTGATTTTTCATACAATAAATTAATGCCTCACTCTTTTATAGAATACTTTTTGTCATAAAACATTCAAATATTTTTTTGAAAACTCTAAAACATTCAAATATTAAATTTAATGCCTCACTCTTTTATAGAATACTTTTTGTCTTAACTAAACATAATCATTATTTTTTAAATTCAAACCAAAGTAACGTCAAAGATTTACTAGTTTTTTTACACATGTTAAAGATTTACTCGAGCATAGATCATGAATAAATATTTTCCACGTATTTACCTAAAAAGAAAAGAAAAAGAAAAAGAAAAGAAAAGAAAAGAAGAAGAAATCTCGTCTCGTAGTATATATAAAATCTGAAGTCACACGGTTTCTCTTCAAATTCTCTAAACCTTGTTTTCTGTCTCTTCGTTTTCCTGAAACCACAATCTTCGAATAATGCGCACGCTTTTCTAGGTTTCGTTGATTTCTCTGTAACCGGTTTCACATTGGTAAGTTACCAAACTTTTTAGTATCATTTTTTTTGTTTGTTTTTGATCTGATTTTTTTAATCGATTTTTTTTTCTAAGTTTTTTTGTGTTTTTTTTGTTACAGAAATGATGATGGTGTGTTTGATGTGAAATCTTGTACGGGAATTTGGTTTGTGTGAAGTGTAATTTGTAACTGTTAAGGTTTTTGAAGTTGAGAATTGAATGGGTTATCTGTGTTTTTGTTTTTTGTTTCGGTTTGTTTAAGGTTTGTGGTGTTTGTAGAGTTAGGGTTTTGTGAGAAATGAGGGAAGGGTTGAGATCTCAAACTCCGGTGAGGAAGGGTTCTGTTGGTGGTGGTGGAAAAGTTGTTAGGAAGAAAAGGGTTCGTGTGAAGAATGAGGGTTTGGTTTTGGGTTTAGAGGGTTTAGTGGAACCTACTGAGTTGAATGAGAAGGGTGAAGTTGAGGGATTAGTTTTGGGTGATGAGGGTTCTGGTGATGGGGGAGTTGTTCAAAAGAAAAGGGTACGTCTGCAGAATGAGGGTATGGTTACGGGCGATGAGGTTTTAGTGGGACCTACCGAATCGATTGAGAAGGGCAATGTTGAATGTGCTGACGATGTTGAGTGTGCTGGCGAAGTTGAGGTTTTAGTGAAGCCTACCTCATCGATTGAGAAGAAGGGCAGGGTTGTATGTGCAGGCGATGTTGAGTGTGCTGGTGAAGTTGAGGCTTCAGCGAAGCCTACCTCATCGATTAAGAAGGGCGGGGTTGAGTGTGCAGGCAATATTGAGTGTGCTGGTGAAGTTGAGGCTTTTGCGAAGCTTACCTCATCAATTGAGAAGGGTGGGGTTGTATGTGCAGGCGGTGAAGTTGAGGCTTTAGTGAAACCTACCTCATTGATTGCTAAGATAGGTGCAGTTGAATGTGCAGGCGATGTTGAGTGTACTGGTGAAGTTGAGGCTTTAGTGAAACCTACGTCATCGATTGAGAAGAAAGATGCAGTTGAATGTGCAGGCAATGTTGAGTGTGCTGGTGAAGTTGAGGGTGCTGTGAGAAGAGGACGTGACTTGGATTTAAATGTGAGTTTGTGTATGGATGATGACATAGCTGAGAATGGGGAGAGTAGCCCTCGGAGTTGTTTAAAAGACAGGGATATCAATGTCGAAGCTGAAGCTGATAAGAAGGAGGATGAAGGGGTGAGTGGGGTTCGATTGTTGCGGTCAAGGTCAAAGAACGGGGGTGAGAGAATATCTTATAATGAAGAGAATTATGGTGTCTTTTCTGGGAGCGATGGAAAACATGGTGTGTTGGAGAGGATCAAAGTCAAGATTGAAGAAGCTGATGAGGTTTTAACTGATGGTAACAAGAATGAAAAGGTTAAGGTGAAAATAGGAGGAAAGGGAAAGAAGAAATTGAAACGGAAGCGTGGGAGGCCTCGGAAAACAGAGATAAAAGAGAAAGATGAGTTAGTTGATCAGCCACCGCGTAAGCTTGGGAGGCCTCACAAAACAGAGTTAAAAGAGGATGATCAGTTAGTTAATCAACCACAACGTAAGCCTGGAAGGCCGCGCAACACAGAGTTAAAAGACCATGATCAGTCACCGCGAAAGCTTGTGAGGACTCGCAAATCAGAGTTAAAAGGGGATGGTCAGTTTGTTGATCAATCACCGCGTAAGCTTGGGAGGCCTCGCAAGACAGAGTTAAACGAGGATGATCAGTCACCACGTAAGCGTGGAAGACCCTTCAAGGCCGACCAACAAAAACATCTCATGACCGTGGCACATAATAGTAAAGGAAAGATGAGCCGTGAAAATGGTAAAAAAGTTTTAACTGTAACAGATAGTGCAAGTACAAATGAAGTTGATGATACATGCTCAGGGAGATCTTCTGGCAAAAAGTTAAAAGAGAAGAGATTTTCTCCTGTAAGGAAAAATAATCCACGAAAGGTTTTGAAAACTGAGAATGATGGGATGGTCTCGCCATTGGTATCAAATACTGTGAAAGCAGCTGTTGCTAAAGAAGGGCCAAGGCGTAAAGAACAGCAGTTGGTGAGGGATAAAATAAGGGAATGTCTCTTTGCTGCGGGATGGACAGTAGACCATAGACCTAGAAACGGCAGAAATTATATTGATTCAGTATATGTTAGTCTGGACGGAACTACACATTGGTCTGTAACCTTGGCGTACAAAAGGCTTAAACAGCATTATGAAGCCGGGGATGGTGAAGGTAAGTTGTACAAACCTGGATTTATATTTACACCCATACCGCAGGAAGATTTCAATAGACTAACCAGAGTAGTTACCAAGTCCAGAAAAGGAAGTAATGTTAAATGTGAGCCCTTTGAAGGAAAAGGTGGAAAGAAAGTTGGAGTCAAACGAAATGAGAAAAAAATAAAACCTGATTCTGGTGCAGGCAAGGGTAAGTCAGTAAAGGGGAAAATGAAAAGGAAACTTAAATGGAAACGATCGCTTCCTGAGGAGGGCAACACAAATGTTACATCACCTAACAGGGATCGTAAGCGGCACAAAACACAGAATAAGACGCGGAGCACTCTGTTGGTTCGTGATGCTACAGAGGAGGTAGATTCAGAAATTAATGGATATGTGCCATACAGTGGAAAGCGAACCATACTTTCCTGGATGATTGATTTGGGCACAATCCTCCAAAATGGGAAGGTCCATTATACACAAGATAGGTTGGAAAATGCTTCACTGGAAGGTAAGATCACAGGAGATGGCATTCACTGTGGCTGCTGTAATGAAATCGTAACAATTTCAGACTTTGGAGCTCATGCAGGAAGCAAACAATCTGATCCTCTGAAAAATATATATACGGAGGCAAAAACTTCACTCCTACAATGCCTGTTAGATTCATGGAATAAACAAGATGAATCTGAACTTAAAAGTTTTCATTTCTTTGATGTTGCGGGTGAAGATCCAAATGATGATACATGTGGTGTCTGCGGAGATGGTGGAGACCTGATCTGCTGTGATGGTTGCCCATCAACATTCCATAAAAGCTGCTTGGATATAAAAGTATGTCTCCTGATGCATGGCTACACGGGTTACTTCAATTTTTTATATAACTTTAATCGGTCTTAATATCTTACTCTTTCATCGTAAATTTCTTACTAGGATATTAATTTTAACTGTTATAAACTAAAAGTTTGTCCCTTTTCCTTTAGTATCAATTATCTCATCACTGAAAAGGGCTTGAATATATGCTAAATTGGTGAAAAATTTGTCGGATTTGTTCAATATCTGTGCCTCTCTCTCTCTCTCTCTCTCTCTGGTTCTTGGTGAAAATATATATGCTTGTTGATTGTTTTTTGCTTCTGAATTTTTACAAGATTTCATGAGAATCAATGGGAAAATCTTGTTTTTTTTTTTTATATACTTCATAGTTATTAGATGTATTTGTGACATCTGCGAACTGAAATTTGTGCAACTTAATTATGTTTGTTCTGGAAAGTAAAGTGTATATTCTTTTACGCAGAAGTTCCCATCTGGTGACTGGCACTGTGCTTACTGTTGTTGCAAATTTTGTCGGTTGGTTGGCGGAAGTTCAAACCAAAGTGTTGTCAATGATGAGTTTACTATGCCTGCATTGCTCACATGCCATTTATGTGAGGAAAAATGTACGCTCTTATCTATATTCTTTTGATAGCTAAATACTTATTTCTCATGAGGAGCTGTATTACTTCCCAGCTAGAAATGAATATGGCTCTTCTACCTTTTGTAGTTCACATATCCTGTGTTGAGGCAAATGGTGGCAAGACCCATGATTCCAAGGATGCATTATTTTGTGGAAACAAATGTCTAGAGGTATGGTCTATTTTTTTTTCTTTTCATCCGCTCGAATTGCTCACTGTATGTAATTGGTTGATGCTAAGTTACTGTATAATTCCACTGGTTTGTTAACTCCTGTTGATAAATATTACCTAATCTTTACACATTCTGGTCATACCAACAAGCTTACGGTTTTTTATTTTTATAATTTTTTTTTACCTCCAGTTATCAGAGAGACTTGAAATGCTTCTTGGGGTTAAACATGAAATTGAAGATGGATTTTCTTGGTCTTTTATTCGCCGGTCAGATGTTGGCTGTGATCTCTCTCTGACAAATCCTCAGTTGGTAGAATGTAATTCTAAGCTGGCTGTTGCATTATCAATAATGAATGAGTGCTTCATGCCATATATTGATCATAGAAGCGGGACCAATCTGCTCCGCAGTATTCTATATAATTGTGGGTAAGATCACATGGCCTCTTTTTTCATATGAAAACATTATCCAGATCCTGCATTTGCCTTTGTAGATATTCCTTTAGTG
>Ga0228711_1004697_pt1 | contig 20925 bp, 9 predicted proteins | sample MedpolnodulmetaG_2_FD_177996 | JGI IMG/M metagenome (GOLD analysis project Ga0228711, IMG submission 177996) | Root nodule microbial communities from Medicago polymorpha collected in Santa Monica, California, United States - brown nodules | ecosystem: Host-associated > Plants > Roots > Nodule... | reverse complement strand
TTATGTTGGAAAAAAAAAAAAAAAAAAGTTGTCCATGCAGTGTCGGAGTTCGAATCTTGAGTTCCCCGCTTATTCATTTTAAGAGTGAAATTTTAGTCACTAGACTACTTGACAGAAAACGAATAATATTTTAAATGTATGTTTTTCTTGTTTCAAAATGTTTTTAGCGACAATACTAACAATATCATGGTGCGTAGAAGAATAGTATTGCAGATTCATTGAGTTGTACTTAGAAGACTGTTTATTTTTTGTCAAGTAACATAGTTGCTAGAATTCACTTTTTAAAAGTGAATAAATAGGGTGTCCGGAGTTCGAATCTCACCCATGCATATTGTTGTGAATTCGTTGAAAAAATCACACCAATAAATACTTGATGTGTGGAGAAAGGAATAATCAAGCAACTAAGACAAGTGGATCACAGTTATAAACACAAACAAAAGTAGAAAATATTAGGAGAAAAGAAGAGAGAACACAAAAAAATCTGTTTATGGGTCAGATTTGTTCCAATTTTATGGGGGTTACTTTTACTATAAATATAGACATTGTATCATAGTAAACCTTGAGATAGATGTGGCTGAAACAAGAGTTTAGAAAGGCAACAAAAAAACTAGGGTTTGTATAGAGTTTGTCTCTTGGTAACAAACACTAGGTTTTGAGGGTTGATTTACCTTAGGAAACACTATTAGGATTGAGTCTCTTGGTTACGGGAAGAGATTGTGGAACTTTGGCTAGAATTAGGCGGGAGACTTATTCTTGTAACCCATTGATATCTCTTATGTAAAGTTACTCATCATTATAGTGAAACGGATGGCTGCTCTCTCCCCCAGACTAGGTCAATTTCGACCGAACTGGGTAAACGGATTCTTTTGTGTTCTCTCTTCTTTTCTCCTGCTATTTTCTACTTTTGTTTGTGTTTATAACTGTGATCCACTTGTCTTGGTTGCTTGATTATTCCTTTCTCCACACATCAAGTATTTATTGGTGTGATTTTTCATCGAATTCACAACAATTGGCGCTCACCGTGGGACAAGGGTCAAAGGATAATCAAGTACTATGAGTTTGAAGTGGGATATTGAGAAGTTTACCAGAGATAACGATTTTGGGTTACAAAACATAAGTTCATAGCACAACATAAGTGCTTCCAATTTTCCTAAATTATTGTTGGTTTGTAGATTGTTGAGTTCACATTGGTTCCTTTGGCCACTGAAACCTCTGTGATGCATAACTAAATTCATGTCCCACAACAACAAAAAACAAAGTTCATAAAGATGATAGCTTTGCTTGATTTTACTATCATGATTCAGTATTGATTTTTTGTGTTCATTCTTCCTATTACTACGTAATCAAGATGTCTGACTAGACTATATGCACGTGATTCTAATCATAAATCCTTGTATTTTTCCATTTACCTCTATCCTTACTTCAAAAACTCACATGCTAAAGCTATATTGCTATGTCCCCGGAACAAATCTCTAAAAAAAAAGTCTTTGGGACACAAATACTCTAAACACGAATCAAAATACATACAATACACACATAGAGGGCTTTCGTGGGTTATAACTTGGTTTAGGTAAGAGATGGATAATTTGGAGAAGTGGTGTTAGATTGGAGTTAGGTATCTACTACTATTTGTTCTTGATCTATTCAACATTCCCATAGTTATCAAGCTCTTGTGCCTTAATCAATTGACAGTGGCTATAAAGAAAACATAAATTTTAGTGAAGGGACCTATTTAAAAAAAAAAAAAAAAAAGGTCTTTTTCCTTAATGACGTCTCTTGTACTTTTTCTTTCATGTTTATGTAATTTTGAGGGTTTAGTACAACTTGTATTTTTCTCTTCTGTTTACTACTGAATAAAAATTATTTGCTTGTCTGAAAATAAAATAAAATTTCCCCACATAAAAAACTCTAATATAGTTTTCTGATTTCTTTTTATTATGTGATTATTAATGTTGTTGTCAATGTAAGTGTGCAAACATGACTTGGCTTAAGAATTGTGAAAGAAAAATACAATAACATTAAATTAGGGGGAACAACAATCATTACAAATTGCCTTTGAACCAAACTTAAATTAAGGAGCATTCTTTTATTTGGTGTAACTCAAAAAAGAAATAACAATCCTAACAAAAAAATCAAGGTCCAATAATTCTTTTATTTGTGCCGAAAGGTGAAGAAATGTGAATGAAGGGTTACTTTGCTATGGGTAGTGAAAAGTAGATTATATAGACAAATTTATCCTTATTTTTAATTTGAAATTTGGAAAAAATTCCAATCATATAGATATTGGTGGAAGATAGTATTGGAAAAAACCAATGTCCCATATCGGATAAATAAGACTCTTGGTAAGAGTTTATATAGAGGAGACAATCCTCACCTTATAAATTGGTTTTTAAGGATGAGTTAGACCCCCAATTTCTTTATGGTATCAGAGCCTGTTGAATTCAAGGGCCACTTACGGCCGATTCACGCACCAAAGCCCAAAGAGTGCTGGGCGTGACGGTGGTGTATCGGGAAAAACTCATGTCCTGCATCGGATAAATAAGACTCTTGATAAGAGTTTATATAGAGGAGGTAATCCTCACCTCATGAACCGGTTTTTAAGGATGAGTTAGACCTCCAATTTCTTTAGATATAAATGAAAGTTGGGCCCCAAATTTCTTTAAGGATGAACCCGTTATCAATAGGAATAAAGCAAAGAAATGAAATCACATAGTAATATCCATGAACACTAAATAAGGTATTTGCACTTAAATTTGAAAATATAGCATGTGACACAAAATCCCAAGGAGTTTTGAGACCTGGTATGTAAACAAACTGTCCCAACAAGCATGCTTGTGACATGTCACATAACCAACATAGGTCCTGTTTGAATAATCTGCTTAATTTTTAGCTTATAACATAACAGTTTATCAAGATAGGCGCTCATTTAAAAGCTATTTTCATAAATAAAAAAAAATAATAAAGTTCAATTATTTTCGTATAAGTTATAAGTTGTTTTCATAAGCTATCTTGGAGAGCTTATGAAAATATGGTGAAAACATCTTATGAACATGTCAAAAGTTGTTTTCATAAGTTATCACAAAAAGTATCACATGTACTTATGTGAGTAGATAATCTCAAATAAACCAATTCAAATAGGTCCATAAAAGATATAATAAATTCTATTCCGGCAAGGGAAACAATGGAGATTAACCTTCATTCTCTTAACATACAATAAATGCAACTACATGTCGTTCAAACAACTCATCATTTTATGAATAAACCATCAATTTAATCCGTAAATCATCACAGTTTCATCAATTTAGTCTCTAAACTATATAAACATACACTAAGTACCTAAATTATTATTGATCTATCTTGATGGATTAAATTAGTTTCTCATTTCCTTTAAAAACAAGAGAGAGAATGATAATTCATGGACTATCTTGATGGATTAAAAATAGTTTAGGGACTACTTAGGCAATGGTTGGTATAACAATGGATATCTCAGAATCACGGGGACCCACCATGATTTTCTAAAAGCCACACTTTGTAGATTCTGCAAAATCATGATGTCGTAATTATGGACGTACCAACGTGATATCTAACGAGTTAAGGTCCTTTCCATTTATTATTCTCTCCATTTCATTCATTTGGAGAGATATAAACACAAAAAAATTTCGAAAAACTAAAAAGTAATTAATGATGGTGGGACCCACTTAATAATAAGACCCACTATCTATTTTATATGTATATCTCTCTCCAAATTGCATCATCCATTTGTTATATTAAATGGATACACTTATCTATGCAATATCAACACTTTTGATTGAAGGTGTGTCATTGTAGGGTCGGTGTCCGACACTATACAAACATACGTGATTACATTGAATTATATCATTTTCTCAAAACTTTATCGGTGATGACGTGTGAGTGTTCATGCTTCATAACTACGAGTGATAGTTATGGTGAAATTACCAAAATACCCCAATGCAAAGAAAACTTCATACTCTCTTTAGTAAGGCTGGACAATAACCCAGAAACCGAAATACACCGTCCAATCTGACTCAAAAAATGGGAAACGGGCGGTTTCAATCGGGTCCAATGAAAGAAAAACACAGGTTGTATCGGGCTTACACGGGCAAGTGTGTTGAGTCACTGGGGGAGCCAGGGAGACCGTCTACATCGAGGCTATAACAACCGCACAAGCAAGAGACACCACACTCCTACCCAAAACCTTAAGGCTATGAGTTTATGGGTCCTGTTACTTATAAGATGTTCAATCTTTACTCTTTTGGTTGTATACTTGTGTTACACACAAACTAAAAGCAAACATCAACATCACTTTAAAGTTTTACTAACTCTTCATTTTACTCCCTCCGGTCCTATTTATTTATAAAAAAAATTTGATTTTTTAGATTCATTGAATAATTGATGTATCTAGTAAATATAAACTAAATACATCATTTATACAATTAACAGCGTTACAAGAATTTGGACAAGATAGATGCACCTGACAATGCTATGTCCCTCCAACACAAACACTCTCACACATTCATCCATGTCCCAATTCCACAAACTCAACCCTTTCAAATCTCATATTCCCTCCATCATCACCAAACCTTCCACATCAAACCCGGTCCACTCTTCCATCATCAATAAACCCGGTTCCGTCAACCCACCAACCAATTTCACCAATCTTCTTTCCTTCTCTGCCAAAACAAAAAACCTCTGTTTAGGTCAAACAATCCATGCTTCAATCCTCATCAATGGATCCTTCAACAATACTCCTTCCATTCTCAATTCCCTCATCAACATGTACTCCAAATGTAGTCAAATCCAAACCGCTCGTTTTTTATTCGACAATTCTTTCACCAAAGATGATATCTCTTATAATTCAATAATTTCTGCTTATGCTAAATTAGCTACTAAAAACAGTTACAAACAGGTTTTCAACCTTTTAATCAACATGCATCGATTTGGATTTAGTTTTAGTGATTATACTTTAAGTACTGTACTTAATGTTTGTAGTTCTTGTGGTTATGTTGATGATTATAATAATCATTTTTGTTTTGGGAAAATGATTCATGGAATTGGGATTAAGTTTGGTTTGGATTTCAATGTTGTTGTTGGAACTGCTTTACTTGATATGTACGCAAAAAATGACTGTTTAAGGGATGCAATTAGGGTTTTTGAGGGGTTTGATTTGAAGAATAAGAATGATTTTATGTATAATGCTATGATTGCTGGGTTTTTGAGAGGTGGTTTGTGTTGCGAAAATGCACAGGAGGCGATTAGGGTTTTTAATGAGATGAGGAGGATGGGAGTGAAGTGTTCGAAGTTTACGTTTTCGAGTATTGTTAAGGCATGTATTGGTGTAGGTGATTTTGAGGTTGGGAGACAGATTCATGGGCAGATTTTGAGGAATGGTTTACAGGATGATGAGTTTGTTGGGAGTTCGTTGGTGGAGATGTACTCTTTTTTTGGTGATGTTGATGATGGGTTAAGGTGTTTTGAGTTGACGCCGAAATTGGATGTTGTTTCGTGGACGTCAATGATATCTGGTTGTGTTCGAAATGGGAAGTTTGAAAATGCTTTGTCTTTGTTCTATCGATTTTTGGTTGATGGGAGGAAAGTGGATGAGTTTATTGTGTCGAGTGTGATGGGTGCTTGTGCAGATATGGCTGCAGTAAGGACCGGAGAACAGATTCAGGGTTATGCATTGAAATTCGGTGTTGCGGATTTTACCATTGTTAAAAATACGCAGATTTGTATGTATGCGAAATCAGGGGATATTGATTCCGCTCGGATCACCTTTGAAGAGGCAGAGAATCCTGATGTTGTGTCCTGGTCTGTGATGATCTGTAGTTATGCACAACATGGTTTTGCTAAGGAAGCTCTTAGACTTTTTGAGTTGATGACTGTCTCTGGAATTGAGCCTAACCATATCACATTACTTGGGGTCTTAACTGCTTGTAGCCATGGAGGCCTCGTTGACGAAGGATTTAGATATTATGAAATCATGAAGAAAGATTTTGGCATAGCAGCTAATGTAAAACACAGTGCTTGTATGGTTGATCTCTTGGGGCGTGCAGGAAGGCTGGAGGAAGCTCAGAGATTTATTTATGATTCTGGTTTTGAGGACGACCCGGTACTGTGGCGTGCCTTGCTCGGTGCATGCAAGGTCCGTAAGGACACTGAAATGGGAAAATGTATTGCTGACAAAGTAATTGAGCTTGAACCTCATGATGCCGCGTCTTATGTGCTTCTTTACAACTTGTACAATGACGTGGGGAAAAAGAAACATGCTTTAGAGGTTCGGAAGCTCATGCAGGATCGAGGAGTTAAAAAGGAACCTGGTATAAGTTGGATTGAGGTAGGAAATACTGTTCATACATTTTTGGTGGACGATTGTTCTCATCCAATAAGTGAATTGATTTATTCAAGATTGGGAGAATTGTTGGCGAAAATAAAGGAAATTAGCTTTGACAATGAGAAGCTTCCTTTGGGCATCGCTGAAACTGAATGCAGTGGTACTGTCAGAATGAGCCACCATAGTGAAAAGTTAGCCGTAACTTTTGGAATTATATCGTTACCAAAATCAGCACCAGTGAGGGTGATGAAGAACTTGAGGGTTTGCTCTGATTGTCATACAACAATGAAACTCATCTCCGTGGTGGAGAAGAGAGAAATAATTCTTCGAGATACTATTCGTTTCCATCATTTCAAAGATGGTTTGTGTTCTTGTAAAGACTACTGGTAACACAAAGATCAGTTCCTTTTGATAGCATATTTTTGACAAAATCAACTCCCCCTTGTGATCATATATGGGCTAGGAAACATGATACTTTACTGTATGAATAGAAGGATTGACAGCATTGCCAAGCTCCTAGGCCAACAGTATCTTATCTCTTCTGTTTTACAAAGAGTGGTGACTAAAAGTAATTATTTCCTGATGAGGCGTGTATGTGTACATTATAATTGCTCTCATACAAGTATGTGATATAGAAGAATCTCTGCTAAAAGGTTTTATAATTGGTGGACTTATCATATATACTGCAAGAGGAGGGAGAAATACAAGATTGTTTTCTAGCAAAAAGAGGTATTGAGTATTTCATTGTTATTGTTTAATCATGTTTAGTTATTCACTTATTTTGTATCTATATTAAGTGTTGATAATAAGTACTTTGGCACAACGGTTGGGGTTCTGCCATATGACTAGAATATCATGGGTTCAAGTTGAGGAATCAGCTTCTTGGCTCTTGCTAATGTTTTCCAATTGTAAGATAAAGTTACAATTTACAATGGTTCCAACCCCTTTCAGAACTATATCATGATAGGAGCTTTTTTTATCATCAAGTTGTTTTTCCCCTGACATTAATGATAATTAGCTTTTTCTCTTATTAACCGTAATTTTGTGAATTGCATGGAAGTTTTGGTCTCTATTGTGGGGGGACTTGTCAATTCATTCAACCATATGCATTTTTTGGACCATTCAACCTTCTATTACTTTGCATCTTTTCAATAGTTTACATGCTTTTCCCCCTTTCTGCTACCTTGATTCTACCAACATATTTCTGTAAATTACTTGGCTGGTTGTGCAGGTAGTTGAACTTTTGAGCTCATCACACTCGTATTAAGAACAGAACCAAGGTACTGAAGATGCTTATTACTAATGTAAGTTCTGACTCTCTTGCTTTTTGTTTCTTAAACGGAGGTTCTTACGTGATGACCTGTCTAGTGTCTGACAGATATGTCTAAACTGCTAATCAATTTAATGTGAAACTAGTACAGAAATATGGAATGGCTTTTAAAACAAGACTACAGAGCAACAGGTGGTTGAGCACAATAATCAGTGTGCTACTGGTATCTCACCTTAGTTGCAATAGATTAAGGCGCATATATGTACTACTACAACACTTTCTTTAAATTCATTAAATATTGAATCATGGTCTTGATGCAGCGCTTAACTTTGAGATTCCTCTATAATTTCACTTCCTATTCCCATTCTTATATACAACAACAACCAAGCCTTATTCCCATTCTTATATCATTAAAAGAAAATATTAATTTATTTTTATACTAAATACTCCCTCCGTCCCAAATTATAAGTCACTTTGGGAAAAAAAATTGTCCCAAATTATAAGCCGCTTTACAATACCAATGAAGAATTAATGTTACTTTTCCTATTACAACCTTAACTATTTATTACTCTCTCTCTTCTTTCAATTATTCAATTTATCTTTCCAATAACATTTATTAAGGATAATTTTGTAACAACTCATAATATCTATTTCTCATTTACCAAGCCTTATTCCACTAAGTGAGGTCGACTATAGAGCTGTCAAAATGAGCTGAAAAAAAAACCCGTCAGATTTGCGGTTTAATCCATTAGTGACACGCCTTCAGCTGTACAAACAATAATAGTTACAACATAAACAAAAAAATTATTTTCTTGTTTGAGTGGGCCACCGAAATAAACTATAATATATAAACAAAAAATTATTTTATCATAGGCATTATGTACAAAAAAAAATTTGGTTACAACATTAAGTACAAACTTGATCATCAAAAAATTAAACTACATATCTTAAAAATTTAAAATATTTTCTGTGTTTTGAGGGACATGAAATCATCAATAATAATCTCATAAAAGAAGAGAAAGTGGTATGGATGGAGAGAGTAATTTATTTTTCAAATCCAATGGTATTTTAGTAATTTTTCCTATAAATTTTTTGTGTGGGGTGGGACATTGCCCACATACGTTTTAAGGGGATAATACTTGGGTGACATTGTGGTTGGTGACATTGGTGACATTACCAACCACAATGTTACAAGTGTACAAAACAACAAAAAAATCTTGTGAAAGAAAAAGAAGAAAGCCACATGTGACATTGTGGTTGGCCAATGTCACCAACCACAATGTCACCCAAGTACTACCCGTTCTAAGGTGGCTCTGTCACTGCTTAGGGCATCACATATGTTGCCATAAGTTGACGTTGTCACCGCCATCTCAAGTCATCGTCGTAATCTCCATTCTTATCCCTTCAATTTCAATCAGAAGACTTGATTCAGTTAATCTCTAAGTACATAATATAAAACCCTAAATATTTACCATATGAACTAAACATTGCTAGATCGTAACTCATTTCATTTTATCCTTTGATGCATACACTGACAAGGTGTTTTAGCATCATTTTTGTTGAGCTTAATGCTTTTACTCTCAGTAACAATAATTGATAAAGTACTTGTCAGCCAAAATTTTAATGTTATTATTTTCATCATTGTATGATTTATAACTATTATTATAAAATCTATTTTTTCCTTAATATTAAGAAATCATATCAACATTACTTTAAAATGAAATTACATTATTGATTTGTCAACTCTTTTGTAAAAATTTTAAAGATTTTATTTGTGGATATACTTGTACAAACACATTGAGATTGTACAAATAGCAGTCATAGATCATTGTATGTTTTTAGTGAAAATATAACTTAACTGAGTTATAAAACTAGTTTATTACCTGCAACCATGACAAAAGCAATGCACATAATTGCAAAAATAAAAAAGAAAGGCTTGAACTGGATTTCCATTCTACTTTAAAATGTGTGTTTTTTTAAAGGTTACTTTGAAAGGTTGACATAAACAAAACAACAATAATGACATTCTACAGCCCTTAATGAACTTATTGTTTTTTATGGTGTAGTAGTCCTATTTTCTTATTAAAGTTTTGCCTCAACGCTTCTCTATGTCCATGCTCAACCTATAAAATAACCTTTTTTTGTTTGCATCTCTTTGCAATTCAAATGCCTTGGCCCCTTCCTATTAACTAGTCCTGTATTTGTATAGTTCTTTGAAACAGTTTCTTTTACTTATACAACATTATTTTACATATCTGTTTATAGTGTATGGATAACTAAAGTGACCTTAAATTTTTGAATTCTTTGTTATTCTGTTTGTTAATTGATGAATTGGACATTGAAATTTGAGAAAATTAGTTTATAAAGATTCAATTTTTAGGGTATCTAAGATTGAAGAATTGGGACGTTGAAATTTTAAAAAATTAGTATATAAAGATTCAATTTTTAAGGAATTTATGAGAAGGGTTTTTTTTGCTAATTAAATACTAGTAAAGGGTTTTTGTCAATTGCAGGATTGGAACCCGAGAAAATCAGTTTATAACTGTTCAATTTTAGGTTTTTTAGATTTTTCACTAATTCTGTTTGTTTTCTGAGGAAATTTGAGAAAATCAGTTTATAACGATTCAATTTTTAGGTTTTTTTTTTTCTTTCTAGAAAAGGGGTTTTGTTAATTAAGTTTAAGCATATATGATATCACATTTTTTTAGAATTTAACATTAATTCTGTGTTTTCCTGGAGAAATTGTAGAATTCAAACCTTGAGAAAATCATTTTACAAAGATTCAATTTGTTAGGGTTTTCAAGAAAAAGGTTTTTTGTTTGTTAATTAAATTGAAATATATTATATATAATATCACAATGTCTTAGGTTTTTTTTACAGATTCTGTTTGTTTTCTAAGAAATTGATGAATTTGAACCTCGAGTAAATGAGTTTATAGAGATTGAATTTTTTGACATTTCAAAGAAAATGAGTTTTTTTCTTGGTCATGTTGTTGTTGTTACAGTGTTATATTAGATTAGATGCTAATATTTTTAGATTTGGTTTTCCATAATTTGCAGAAAGATATTTATAGGTGGCTGGGTTTCGTGTTTTGCAGCCCAATTTATCAAGCACTTTGGTAAATATATGGTGAGATTACTGATTCCGTCATCATGAAGGACAGGAAAACTGGACAACCTCGTGGATTTGGGTTTATTACTTATGCTGATCCATCTGTGGTCGATAAAGTCATCGAGGACTCTCATACCATCAACAGCAAACAAGTATGAATTGTTTTTTCTACCATGTCTTTGCATAGGATTTTACTCGTTTTGTTTCGTTTATATAAAGTTAATGGATACGTAGCTGGCTCTTATATGGTTTTGGGATTATATATTATAGGTTGAGATTAAGCGGACTATACCAAGGGGAGCTGTTGGCTCTAAGGATTTTAGGACAAAGAAAATATTTGTAAGTGGTATTCCTTCAAATGTGACTGAAGGTAGGTTATCTGTTTAGACAGCAGCTAATTTTTCGATGCTCGACTGAGGTTATCACTTAGGCGGACTCATAGCAGCACCGTGAGAGAGCTTACTTGAAAATATGAGGACCCTATGGACAATGAAAATTATTTAAGTTTCAGATTCTATAATTCAACGTTGTTTCTTTACCGGGAGATTACTGTTTAGGATATGTCAGAGATTTTGTCTGATATTGTTCTCAGTCAGCTCCCTTATTTTTTTAGTATACCTTATATTTTAAAGTTTTTTTCACTTAAAAAGTCTTATGAATCACTTAGACATACATAATATTTGTATGGTGATAAATAAATTGACTATTTTTCATTATGACCCCACCTTTCTTTCTTTAAAGCTCAGTTAATACCCAACATAAGCTATTGTTTAAACTCCAAAATTAAGTTTTTGATTTGGAAACTAGCTTGTTTAACGTAAAATAGACCCAGCAAATGGAACCTTGCTTTTGTTGATATTGTTTTTACATTGAGATGTTCTTGTGCAGATGAATTTAGAGACTTTTTCACACGCTATGGAGAAGTCAAAGATCACCAAATAATGAATGACCACTCTTCTAATCGTTCCCGTGGCTTTGGGTTTGTCACCTTTGACACTGAGGAAGCTGTTGATGATCTTCTATCTAAGGAGAATAAGATTGAGTTTGCTGGCACTCAGGTGAGAAATCTTTTATTAACAGTGAATAATTCCATTCGATTGTTGTAATTTGCACACAACATATATAATAGGATAAACGCTAGCCATTCTAGAGAAGCTTCCTGACTGGACTTCACAACATGACAATTTCATGTTGAAGAAATTTTATAAGATAGCTACAAATCATCCCGACTATAGGGATTTTGACTTGTCTCAACCCGAAACATGGAATAGTGTGACACAGATACTAAACGAATACATAGTTAGGAAAGAATACGGTGCCCAGAAAACGGGAACGGAGGTGCGAAAGAGACTCGTTGCGATCCGAACCATCATGAGAAAAAAAGATGTAATGACTTCTTTTCTTTCCTTGGTGGCACAGATGACATGCACTGTTTTCTACAAATTTAATCTTAAGCTTATTTGATTTGTTTTATTCTATCAGCTTAATATACCTGCTGACTGGGCATCTCTGAAAGTAGCAAAAAAGTTGTTTGAAACAAAATTCAGTATCCCTAAATTAGCTGGTACAAGTGTTCCTGCTCTTCCAAGGACCAGCATGACTATGAGCACCAATTTTGCTTCTATTTCGCACTTTCCAGCTATTGATCCGTCGATGATGGGCCAATGGGTGGATGATATGGCTCTTCTAAGTGAAGTTGACAAGATTTGCAAAGACTTGAAGCTTGGAGGGGAAGAAGAACATATCATTTGCACCCGAGCTGGAAAACGTGATCTAATGCATTTGATAGTAGATACACAAGACAAACGTGTGGTAGTGGCTAAATTGTTGGTTAACTTGAAAAAGAGAGGTATTTTTTTTGTTGGAATAATTTCTATTAAAATATACCCTTATGATTTAAGAACAAAACTGTGTTGATTTATTCTCTCTTTTATTGATCGCATTAGAAAAATATTTATACACCTTTATGATTGAAGAAACATAAAACTATGTTGATTGTTTTTAAAATGTTTTGATTAATTTTGATTTTGAAAGGTATTTTTTTTTCCTTTCTAATTTGTTCTATTTTCTGTCTTTTTTGATGATCATAGACAATCACTACTGATTGTGGAGGAAGAAGGGATGATGAGGCAGAAATGACTTTTTTCTTATTTAATTGGAATAATTTGTAATCAGACATAATGCCTTGACAACAATGAAATGTAGTGCTGACTCCGATGATAGGACAGAATGTAGATGATCATACTCTCTTTGATAAATGTTTGAGAATATGCAACGAACCATCTTATGGGAGTTATTGAACAAAATTTGATATTATTTAAGTCACATGTTGGATCAATTTATGTTATGTTTGCTTAGCTTTCCCTAGCCATGTTTTGTTGTACCCATTTAACCCGAATGCTTGATTTTAATCAAGTTATGATATATTATAAACTGAGTTTTTGGACATCTATGGTATCACGGCTGATTTATTTTATGGTCGTTCATGTTCATATGGTCTCGATATCGGTATCTTACCTTAAGGAATTCTAGGTGTCGGTAATTTTTCCCATCAAGTTTTGTCACGTCCAACAGCTCAAATTGGTTTATAACTCTTATTGGTGCAAATGGTTAATATTCAGAGACTTTATGGGTTATGATGACCACATGTTTATGGAACAAATGATTCGTCAAAACAAAGAAATTTGGATGTTGGTGCAAACTAGTGGGTGTTGTTATCAAAACCAGATGTCTCAATGTTAGCATGACTTAGTTTCCATAATCTTCATGCTTCCTATCCATGATGATCATATTGTCTAACTCATTTTAATCTTATATACATTTAACTCTTCTCATGAAGATATTCAATTGTGGAAAGTATCCTTTATTTACACACAACTCGACCAATGTTGTGACTTTGCATTTTTCTTAATGGTCTCTATAATTGCATCTATCTTCGAGGTTTCTCAAGATTTATGCCAAGTTTTTGCTTTTCCTGATTAAATGGTTTACTAAGTCATTTAAATTATTTAGAATTCCACTATGCAATATAGTAGTATATGAAGACTTTTGGTCCCAGATGTCATATAGACTCAAGTTTGATATAACAATGAGTAGAATCCCTAAAAAAAAAAAGTAGAATCAACATTTTCATTTTTTACATACAAGTCGACCATTGTTGTGACTTTGCATTTTTCTTAATGGTCTCTATAATTGCATCTACCTTCGAGGTTTCTCATGATTTATACCAAGTTTTTGCTTTTCCTAATTAAATGGTTTACTAAGTCATTTAAATCATTTAGAATTCCACTATGCAATATAGTAGTATATGAAGACTTTTGGTCCCAAATGTCATATAGACTCAAGTTTGATATAACAATGAGTAGAATCCCAAAAAAAGAAGTAGAATCAACATTTTCATTTTATCTTGATATAAACACATTCTCTAATTATCATGAATTTTGTTGACAAGCAATTTCATTTTTGAAAACTATCGATGGACGCTTTGGTTTTATTTATTATATAAATATAAACAAATGAACCATCATTAAAAAATGAGCAAAGTGATTACTCCTTTTGCTCCAAATTAAGGACCATTCTACCTTCGTCCCCATCCTTAGACCATTGCTTCAAGGTAGAAAAATTGTTCCCCTCGCATAAAGTTTCGCTCATTCCCAACCAAACTTTCGAAAATACCTTCGCGTGAGTTAACTCACGCAGGTGTTAAACCCAACTTACTTAAGTCACGCAGGTGTTAAACTCAACTTACTTAAGCCACGCTAGAATACAACCTACGTGACTTAAGTCACGCTAAAAACTTACACTGAACCCCAGCGTGAGTTAACTCACCCTGGTTTTCTTTCTCACTTTCCTTCTTGAAATTAATAGCTATAATAGCTGGTAGCAGTCTAGCAGATCAAGATGCATGGCAGTGGGCAGAGGTTGAGCACAACATGCATGCTGCCACGTGATGTAAGATTTTTGCACATCGTATTTCTATTTACACGTAAGTATATTAGTATCGTCTCCATAGGGACTAGCGTATACCATAAGTCGTTCAACGTCATTTATCATCTCAAGTTTGGTTTAAAAGTTTGTTTGTTTAAAACTATTCTAACTAATTTATGTTAAAATAAATAGAGACGAGATAGTGCCTATAACGCTTAGGGTTAGAGTTCGTCAACCAAGTGTTACAACTGCACACTCATGATCACATAAACAGATTCTACCTTTTTAATCGATATTATCACAATCACTCAACAACATTATTTATGTATAAAAAATGTTGTGAAATCGATTGTGAAATCGATGATTTCTCAACCTATTAAACGATCCAAAAGCATTAAGTTCTTAATTTCAAACTGGTTACCAAAACCTAAACCCTATGTCTAGGATAAAATCTTTGATAGATTATTATTCTAACCCTAGATTCAAAAGTACTTTTCAATAACATTCCAAATCATAAATAAATCATTAAACATAAGAATAATAACAATATCAAGTAAAATAACTAGAATCTTATATTAATGATAAAAAATATTACATAATAGTTTGATTAAGTACCTCTAAACCCACAAGGGAAGATTTAGCTACATATTCTCATAGTAGCCTTGCAAAAGATGGAAGAAAGATGAAGATTCCATGATAAGATTCATGATTTCTCTACAAATCGTGGGAAGAATCTATTTCTAATACTCTTGCTTTGTATTTCTCTCTCTAGAAATACCCTATCGCTCTCTCTAAAAACCATAAAATAACTATTCCATTCAAAAACTTCGAAGAAAATGGGAGAAAAGTCATTTATAGGTGGCGGAAAAAGTGCAAACTCGCATTGGCGAGTTTCCTTGAAATCCCACGCTGCCCACAACTTGACTGCCATGTAGCCCCTCATCCTGTTCAACTTGCTTTTGGCGAGATGTACTCGCTTAAGAAAGTTTGACCTTGAAATCCTGGGCCTTTCTGGAGTTTTTACGCTCCGTGCTCGCTTTGGGTTCGCTGTCAGCATGCTTGATCGCTTCTGGCTTGCTTCAGGCGTGTTGAAAGCGTGAAAATCTGAGAGTTCTCTGGAGTTTTCTCGCTTAAGTGAGTTGGCCTTTGTTGTCCACTCGCTTCTGGCCTGCTGCAAGCGTGTGATCCTTTGTACTCTCTGGAGTTTTCTCGCTTAAGCGAGTTGGTCTTTTCCCAGAATGGTGATTTCTTGGTCCTTGCTTGCATTTTTCTGCACAAATTGGGTAGAGTAAGGCACATAAAGCATAAATGGCATAATTACATCAAATTGTAGCTTTACCTTAGATAACTTGCAAATCAAGTCACTGAAATGCCTAAATTAACACATGAAATATATCACTTTTAAACAGTTATCACCACGCTAACAGTGGAAGTCACTGAAGTCTAAATTGTACTAATTCATAAAATAAAATTTTGGTGCTCACCTCTCTCAAATTTGGTACTCGTTCAATATAGGTGAAAATAAAACCAGCATAAGTTAACTCACGCTGGTGTTCAGAACGTGATTCAGCGTGACTTAACTCACGCATCGTTTAATACATGCGTGACTTAAGTCACACGAGGGCATTTTCGGAAGTTCAATTGGGAGCGAGCAAAACGTGATAGGAGAAGAGAAATTTTCTCAAGATAGATGTAGTATTTCCATCTTTATCAATAACAACAGGATGTTGCCAACCCTTGATGATAACTTTCCAAGTTTTGCTATCCTTAGATTTGAGAAATCTACCATGCAAGCCTTCCAATAATCATAGTTGGTATCATCCAAAATTGGTGGTCTATTGATAGATCCTCCTTCCTTTGAGTTGTCCATATGACCAAAATTGATCTAACCTTGGAGTTCACCCAAAAACAGAGCAGAGTGTCTGCTCTGATGCCAATTGAAGTTATGACACTTGCTAGATAGATGTCCTACCTAATGTCCTGGACAATAGGTTTGACAATACGGATGTCCTAGACAACATGTATGACACTATAAGACAATAAACAATAAACAACGATTAAAGTAAAATGCAATAAATAAAGAACACAAAAGGTTTGATAACTCTGTTCGGTGCAATAATTCACCTACATATGGAGACATCCATGAAAGAAAGGAAAATCACTCTTATAGTATTGGTTCGTAGTCTTATGCAAACAACCCCTGTTCACTGCCTTGACACCTAATCACTACTAGTGAATTTCTACCTAAGACTCCTCCTAGATATTAGATCATATCTCACTTTTTTCACTCAATCACAGCCCTTGTGATTGTCTTAATTACGATTACTATCGAAATGGAAAATAACTCCAATAAAGAAAATCAACTCTTGCAAGATGCACAAGAGCGGTTAACAAACAACAAAATACAACTCAACTAAACAAACAAACTCAGGGCATCAAGGTGATGCAAAGAGAGGTATACAAATAATAATGACACGAAACCCTGAGATTTTTTTTCTCAAAATGATGGCTTCGATCAATCTTCACAAAGTTTGAATCTTCCTTTATATAGATGGAGTAAGCATGGGTTTTTCTTCAATCAGGCTAAACAAATCAGCATACCAAAACAAATATTTGGTCTTCACAATCTTCTAGGAGCATATATATTATTTCCTAAAATGTTTAGACGTTAACTTCAAAAACATGGCATATCAAAACCGACACGAGTAGCTTCTAGAAACACACATCTCTTGGACCACAAGTTACGTGAATGAAATCTTCAATCAAATCTTCAATCAAATCTTCAAGGATTTCACGCAAAAATATAATCTTTCAAGAATGCAAAATAAAGTACTTCACCTTAAGTTAAGATGTCGTACTTACACGTTCACGACATCTGATACAACATCTTACTAGAACTTCTTGTTTTAACAAAATGCAGTCAATACAATACAAAAACTCAACAATAACATAATACTATAATTGAAAATTTAACAAGATGACCCACTTGCAATAAAAAAAGGCTTAAGTGCATTTTTGACACCTTAACTTTTAAAAAGTTGCGATTTTGGTCCCCTAACAAAAAAAATGCAATTTTGACACCTAAACGTTGCAAAGTTGCTGAGAAGCCGCCACGTGTCCCAAAACAGGGGCCATAATCGCAACATTTTGCAAAGATAAGAGGCCAAAAGAGCATATTTTCCTTAAGTTAGAGGGTCAAAATAACATATTTCCCTAAACATAGGGTCACTTTTGCCATTTTTTTTAAAAGGAGGCAAAAATTGCTAGTTTTGCAAACTTAGGAGGTGAATAGTGCGTTTATACCTAAAATAAAAACAAGCAAGAGGATCCACTTTCCTCTCCAAAAACGTTTGTAAAGATTTTAATAATGAGAAATTATAAAACACCACATTGATGTGTTGTGATGCCTCCTTGTTTGTTTATTCAGTTATTTATTTATTTATTTTTCATTGATGTGATATGAGACAGGCATTCATTGAAAAATCCTTTTTTAAATATCATATGTCAAAAGAATATTATTTAAAAAGGACGTTGATCAACTAGAATAAGAATAAAATCATAAGTAGATTCATGTTCGATATCATAATTTGCAACATGTCACTTGCCTATTGTCAATTAGCAAGAAACGATAAGAAGCAAAATGATTTTTTTGAGGGAGATAAGAAGCAAAATAATTGTTATTTGGAAGAAGAAATCCAAAAAATCAACATAGGATATGTAATTATTTAAGCATCATGCGAGGGGCATATATCAATAAGGAGCAAATCTTGTGGGATGCATGAGAGGATCAAACATTGGTTGCATCTATCTATGTAAATTGCATCTGAACAAACCGTTGAAAGAAGAGATTGTATGGGCAATTGGGACGCATGGCTTCATTGTTCCTAGGTCGATAATATAACATCTTCCTTATGTTCCTACAACGTGGAAGTGGACCCTTTTATTATTTTGGCAAAATTATTGTTTGTTAGTACTAGATAAATTATTTCTCTATTGAAATCATTACATGGTCCTAGGACTATCGTTCAACGGATCCATATCATCTCCTATTACGTAGGAATTTGGATATAACACAATTACTGCATGAACACATCAACGTAGATCCATGCTGTAGATTTAAAAATGTTGGATAACAGATTGATGGCCAAGATTTGTTAGGGCAACAAAATGTGTGAATTTGCTGCATCAACGAATCCAGATCCTACTACGCAGTCATACATCAAAATAATTTGTGTAAAAAGTGCTACCATAAGCAACAATATTTAAGAAAGCTCATCATATCAATCATATATATACTATTAAGACTTCAGACAAAGCAATGTATTTATGATCTTAAATATTATAGAGTTTAAAGGTGTAAAGGGTCAGTCAATGCACGGTCATAAGAAAACTCCAACATTTCCCCAAAAGATACACATTGTAATCCATTGTGTGAACTGTTTGCAAAGTAAGTATATGAAAATTACCTGTGCAATTAATTTGACTTGTTAACACATTTTTTATTGGCTAGTATTTTTTTTATATAGAAAATAGAATAACATGCTCTTATAATGAAAATTTTAGGTGAATTGGACTCGAAAGGCTCGTCAGTCTTATGAGCGAACGCTAACAAATGTTGTAGAGATCATTCAATTAAAAAGTTCTCACGTTGGGAACAAGAGTCTAAATCATATACGAGTATGATGTTATATATATTTTTTAATATTCTCTCAAATAGAAATAGAGAACGAAGTAACTAGAAAGAAAAAAAAAAAGTTATTCTAATACTCCTCTTCTAGAGGGATCATCTAAAAAGCAATGTGTTTTAAATATATTCATACCAAAAGGCTGACACAGATGTTATGGGTCTTTTTTTTTTCCTCCATGTATTCCATCTATTTCTTAAATTATTATGTAAAGGAGTTGAATGAAACAAAAGTTTCACGTTTGATTTTGAATTAGAGACGTTCATTCATGAACGTCGACTATAACCCTTAGCCTTCCAAGCTAATGATGCGGGTTCGATTCCTGCTGCCCGCTTATATCCTATTTCTCTATATATGATTTAAAAAATTTGGCATGGTGCCATTATATATTGAAGATTTTATTTTTTCTATAAACGAATTTAAAAGTCCAACAATTGAAAAATATATTTTTTAAATGCTTTCATGTTAGGCAACAATCTTTAATTAAAAAGATCAATCTAAACTAGTAAATAAACAAGACGTTTTACCTAAGGTCCTCACTTTCATAAAAAATAATAATAAACAATTTAGGCTGTTTTCACAATTATTTATCATACCTAAAAGCAGTAGATGTAGACATTGTATTCAATGAATTGATTGAGTTTAAGTGGTTAATAAGTTTTCCTAAAGACGAAACGAACCTAAGTTTTAAAATTTTTTTGTCAACTTGATTTATCTCTCGACTAATCTTTGAATCACTATAGCTTATTTCCTCAAAGAATCGAAAGGTTAACACTAAACCAAATATAGACAAACAAAGTCGTGATAAGATAAAATCACAAACAAATAAGAAAAGACTGAAAATATATGAAAGGATTGATATTGTCATATGCTTATATCTGAATCCCGAAATTATAGTATTGTTATATTGTGAGTGAAAAATTGCGATTTGTAGAAGTTTGTTGTTGTCAATGATTAAAATAATTCTTAGAATAATTTTTTTTTAAATGTCTTTTGTTTACTTGTCTTGGGCCAGTGTTGTCTTGGTATTGTTCCTTGTTTATTGAACTTGTATCTCATTGAGTTTGGTCAAGTTTTCGATCGGATTCGGATCTAAAAATTGACAAGAACTGATGTTAGAAAATTGTTGTATACACATTTGCTTAGACTGAAAACACATGTAAATTACTCAAATGTCTTTCGGCAGTTAACTGCCGAATTATGGAACCGGCTGCAGTTAACTACCAAGGAAAACTTCGGCAGTAAACTACCGAGGAAAACTTCGGCAGTTAACTGCCGCGGAAACTTCCAACCTGTTTTTTTTTTGTTGACAAAAACCATAAATTGTCATTATTAATATTTATTGATTTTGAATGTTTCAATCATTATTTTGGTACGTTTCAAACAATTGCAGTATTATACTTATGCATATATATCTTAATAAGAATAACATTTAAATCAGTGTAAAAATTAAGCATTTGAATATTGTTTTGCACATTACTTAAATAAAAATAATAATGAAAAATCATTAAAATAATTGTGCACAACGATTTTTTATTTATTTAAGTAATTTTCAAAACAATATTCAAATGCTTAATTTT
>Ga0228711_1004696_pt1 | contig 20926 bp, 7 predicted proteins | sample MedpolnodulmetaG_2_FD_177996 | JGI IMG/M metagenome (GOLD analysis project Ga0228711, IMG submission 177996) | Root nodule microbial communities from Medicago polymorpha collected in Santa Monica, California, United States - brown nodules | ecosystem: Host-associated > Plants > Roots > Nodule... | reverse complement strand
TAAACCAATTTTTCCGTAACCATTTTATTTTATTTTGCAAATCAAACCAATTGCCTCAGTGCACCCCTCATTTTACAAACATCCTTAATAATAATGTTACTACCGAGTAGAAGTTAAAACAGTCCCTTTGAATACGAATCTTATAAATTTTATTACTTCGATATAAGTTAGTACACTTGCTAATTTTGTATCACACTCTATCTACAATATTTTGCAGATGACAAGTTTCAGGCTTGCCATTGAAAATTGGTACCCCCAAGTCAAGAAAGGAAGGGTAAAAATCTTGAAACCAAGAAGGTGGACAATCTGAGATGGTATAGGTTGAGAGATTAATCCATAATAGATGATTTAGTTCTCTGCACTAATTATTTGACTATAAGGTTGAGCATAAGAGCTTATTTGCTTGTAAATTTTCCTTTGCAAAAGAACATAATGTCATTTGCATAAAGAATGTGGGATGTTACCTTTGTTCTTTGGTTCCTTTGATCAATTCCAACTTCCCATATGCTACAAGTTTAGATATGCCTTTACATAGCAAGTCATCATCAATACAAAAGAGTAGTCCTGATAGGGGTCCCTTTGTCTCACTCCTCTATTGCAAGGAAATTAACCTTGTTGTTTTCCATTGATTGAGACTGACATGTTTGTTGAGTTTTAAATAGTTTCAATCAGCTGCAAAAACTTGCATTGAAACCAAAAGCTTTGAGGACGTTTTGCAGAAAACACAAATCTAAGTTGTCAAAGTCCTTTGATATATCAATCTTCAAAGATAGATTATATCCAAAATATTTATTGTGCAAAAGGTTGATCGCTTCATAAGTTAGACAAATACAATCTCTAATCTGTCTTCCATGAAGAAAACCTCTATGCTCTTTGGAAGTTATAGTAGGCATAATATGTGCCAATATATGTGCTAAGATCTTCAAGATGATTTGAAACTTGAAATCAGCCATGGCAATAGGCTGAAACTCCCTCAGTGTTAATCGCTTGAAGAAGGAGGGTCGCAATTGAGGAGATAACTTGTACTCCCTCCGTCCCTTAATGTAGGCACCCATTGTCTTTTTCATATTTCTTAAGAAAAGTTGTTAGTGTAACTAATGTGTCTGTTTTGTGTGTTAATATTACGAAATTGTCTTTTGTTTGTATATGTATTAAATTTGATTTTTGATATTTCAAGACAAGATAGTAGTATTAATTAGGGGTATGTTTAGGAAAAAAATAATAGATGCATCTAGTAATTTGAAAAGGAGTTTACATTTAGGGAGAAAAATAAAATCAAATGGGTGCTTAGATATAGGGACGGAGAGAGAGTATATCTTTACCATGAAGAGATGTATTATGGTTGACAAAAAGATGAAATCAACGACGATGGTTGAAAATAACAGAGACATAAGCTCAAACTAGTTTTGCAGATCTAGGGTTGAAGTTCCAATTATTTTTCTTAAGAAGTTTGAAATTCTAATTCTTATAACATTTTTCTTAATAATTTCTTCAATTTAAAAAATATAATAAATTGACTTTTTTTTAATAAATAAATAAATTGACTTTTTGATTTATAATTTTTCTTTTGTTGGCATAGATAACATGTATATCTTAATTAGTTTCCACAGAGAAATTGTCTAATTAACATCTCATTTGCTAGATAAGTATTTGACTTGGTATATGATCAAAACTGTCCCAAATTTATAAGTGGAAAAGATGTAAGACATTTTTAAATTTGAAAGACCAAAGCCATGAATGAAAAATATGAGGCACACAATAATATTAGAAAAATTAACCTGTGGGTGTATTTTAGAAAATGGCAAAGCTAATAGCAACGACCGCTTATTATATTCCAAAAGGGTACTTTTTTTTTAAGGAACCAAAAGGGTACCTAATAGGATCACTTAGAGAAATAAACATGAAAATTGCTATTTAGACACCTATAAATTCCCCGCAAGCACTTCAAACTACCTAAAATACCCCTAACGACAATTAATTACTATTTCTTGGGAATCATTAGTTAACCGTCGCTCTAGGAATAACAGTTAATTATCGTTTTCAGGAACACAGTGCAGTGTCAGAAACTTGATTTTATGCTTTTTGGGCATTATTTGATACATTCCTTCTTTCATTCATTCATACATTCATTCATTAATACATTCATTCATTCATTCATATGTTCATTCATAAAATTAGACACAAAAAATCAAAAATTCATTCATCCATTCAAAAGTGCAAATAATTGTTTAGGTAATTATACACCAACATTCATCAATTCATCGTTTATTTTTTTAAAGGTCAATTCATCATTTATATCAAACTGTTCACGTATGTAAGCATAAGTTAATTACAACAGGTGAGCTGCTCAGTGAAACGTCATAGGTTGAATTTCAAGAGTACTCTTAAGAAGTAAATGAAGAATACATTCTTTTCACCGTTTTGGATCTGTCCCATCAAACAACTAAGTGCCCACCTTTTATAGCCATCAAAGTGTTGGTCTAATGGGCGTTTCTCTGATCATTCAAAGCCCATTAAGTTGTGATACAGAGCCTCCTATTGGTTGTCTGTTTTGAGTACGACCGCGCGTGGACTAGGATACAACTCGTCTGTACCAAGCGCGTGGAGTTGAGACGCGTTGATCGTCCGTACAGGACACGTGGTATTAAGTGAAGGTGAGATAAGCTGGCTGGCCTGACTTGAACAATCAAACCGTGCTGACCAAGGATGTGATGAGCTGGCTGGCTTGACTCGAACAATCAAACCAGTGTTGACTGAAGACCTGCTGAGCTGGCTGACTTGACTTGAACAATCAAACCAGTGGTGACTGAAGACGTGTTGAGTTGGCTGGCTTGACTTGAACAATCAAACCAGTGCTGATTGAAGACGTGCTGAGTTGGCTGACTTGACTTGAACAATCAAACCAATGCTGATGAGGACGTAACGAGCTGGTTGGCTTGACTTGAACAGTCAAACGGAATGGTATATCCATGTCAGTCCACCAAGCATCAAGCCTGTTAAGGCGTAGACGTTTGTTCTTTATTTGGTCGACCTATACCAGTCCACAAACTAAAAAAATGCAACAAAACTCATCTAAAGCCCTTCCTCCTGCCTGGAACTTGATATTGAGCAGTATGCAATGTCTCATCCCCAATTTGCACAAGACAAACAATTACCTCTTTTATAGTCATAAAACTTGATACTGAAAATCGTTTTTTAATTTCTATAAAAAAAATCTTTATTTGATATTTCTGTAAAAATTGATCCTCTAATCTATAAAAACGTATAATGGAGATGATAATATTAAATATAATATAATTTCCTTCAAAAAAAAAAAATATAATATAATTGATTAGTTTTTTTTTCGATCCATATAATTGATTAGTTAGAAAGAGTACTAAAGTAATTTCTATAATTCCTCTCAATAATAATCACACCAACTTCTTGACAAAAAAAAAACAACAAAAAAATAAATAATCACACCAACTACGATTCTACCTATTAAAATACTGCTTCTAGTTTTGAGAGTAAAAAAAGGGAGTTGAAGATAAATAATCACACCAACTACGATTCTACCTATTAAAATCATTGAAAACCCTTGCTCATGCATAGGACAAGCCCACCAATACCATCCATCTCACTCACCTCTCATGATTAAAATTTTGAAAACAATTAAATATCCTCTTCCCATCAAGGCTTCGATCTCATAATAATATATAAGAGTATTATATAGTCAACGAAATGAACAAATATTCCAAGAGATTCCTTGTTTTTTAACACCACGCAAGAATAATTATTTTAGCAAGTAGGTAAGCCTTGCTAGTTAAAAATAAAATAGCTAGCAGCCATATTTGTAGTTGGAGGCACGTATTTATATTTCCTCTTTCTTATGAGCTACTAAAAAAAGTTGAATTATTGAAGAAAAATAGAGAATGAAAGATAAAATAAATACAGAGATCGGTTCCTAACTTCACAAGGAAATTAGAGAGGTATTAAAAAAAAATCTTTAACTTTGATAATTAATGCTTCTTTTATAAAAAAAAATTTGACAAGGCTTCTTTTATAATGATGATGATGACGACGACTTATTTAACGATTCATTGCTCTCTAAAAAAATATTGTTGTGTCCAAAAAAAATAATCAACAAATCATTGTTAGTGAGTTACTGAATATTATTATATTGATTTGGATTCTAAATGTTGAATTTTAACAAGCAAACTAAGTCATTGATTTTAAATATTTAATGATTTACATCAAATGACAAATTATTTAAAAGAACTCTTGGATGGAACAATGGCTCGTCGATTCACAGAGCCTTAAAAATATGTAAGTGAAATACAATAAATTTAAATATGAGATCTAAATCTTTATTTATATCATCTCAAACTCATAATGTATAATTTGAGTTTCAATCCCAACCAAAACGATGTTTCGTGAGAACTTACTTAGCTCTTGACTAAATTAAAGTTCAAATTACTATAACTATTTCGTTCAAAGGGCAAGGTTAAAAAAATAAAATGTCAAATCTTGTGGCTTTCTTTTTCTTCCTAGTTTTCTAGTCTTTTTTTTTTTGATGTTATAGTTTTCTAGTCATATTATAGAATAGAACTCAAATCCTAACTGCTGACAATTTTCCACATACGAACTCTAGCAGTCTCGAATCTCGATCTCGAACATGCATGGGTCGCTCTCAAATGTGTTTTTTCTCTATTTAAAATAAATTTAAATATTATTAATTCTTAGATCCAATGATTGGATTGCTTGCAAACAAATTAACCACTTTCACTATGGTGCCAGATTATAACCATAATTTACATATATATCCAGATTTGGGCATGAATTGTGCCGCTATCAAATGATTTTTACACGCAAACAGCCAATGATTGGCCCACTTTTAGGCATCTACTACTATACAATGGCTTCAATTTACCTACTTAATCTTTTTAGAGAGGTGATGTATCAAAATCATGTATATGTGATCCATTTTATCGAGAACAAAATTGTACTGTATTTTTAATGTTTTGTGTTTTGTCTATTTAATTAGGTTACAGCTGCGCTAAATCAAGATCAATTACATGCCCATGAAGTTCAAACCTAAAATCTAAGTAACATATTACATATAAGATGTCAACATTTGACCAACGCTATGATTTGTACAAGTATCATTGGTCCATTATAAGGGTAAAAAAAACTTCATCAAACTGGAAATGCAAAGAGAAATACACACAAAATGAACAAATTGTGTTGGGTCATTTTCCTTCCATCAACAATATCCTAGAGTATATATTCTAATAACAAAGCATACATACACATAATCGATAATACGTGCATAGAAAGTCAATTGGACTGTCGAACATGTTGTGTTTGTGCATTCCTGATCCACAATATTTATAATTTTCTATTGTAAACTCTAAAATCAAAAATAACAACAATACATAGATTGATCAAAAGCTATTTTGACAACTGAACATGTTAGTTTGGTGCATAAATGTATGCTTAACACTGTAGGTCACTTGAAATTTTGTATTTTAATCAAACACGGTAGGTTTTTCTTTTTTCTGCAAAATCAAACACCATAGCTGCATACTAACACAAACTAGGTTTGATATAAACCAAATCAGCAATGATAATGCACAAATAATGCACAAATAATATTGATCATCATTTTATTTAGAGATAATGCACAAATAATATTGATCATCATTTTATTTTTTGAGAAGTACGTAATTATCATCATATATAGGAGTACGTGTGCATCAATACAAACATATCTGCATCAGATTGATTAGGTGACATTCACTTGCTTCACTTTGGAGAAAAATTACTATTTTCTTTGACACTTGAGTTTGGCCAACCTTCATATGTCAAAAACTTCAGTTTCATAGATTATTTTTTGAAGGATTTTTATCGTGTGGTCGTTATTGGTTAGGCAAGCTAGTGAATAGGTTAATACCTAGCAACCCTTGGTGCATATTGTCTTTAATTAATGGGAATGCCTAACCGATATAACTAGTTTCCCGTAAATAAAGTTCCATGCTTAATTTCTCTGAAAATAGAGCACAAGTTATCTCATGATGATTATTTGTATACTGGTACTCAATCCGGTCATATTTATAAGAAACGATAGAATTTTTAGGTTTATTTAATAATTTATGTACTCGGTCTAGAATATAGACCACGTACATCAATTATTCGATGAATTTAAAAAATCAATTGTTGATTAGAGAGATTATAAAATGAACTACATATACCAGAAAATATCATGCATGATATGTTGTGAAAGAAAATAAAATCCAAAAGAAGAAAATTTTGATTTTTCTTAAGGAGGCCACAAAGAATACACCAACTCATTTTTAAAAAATACTATTAATAACAAAACAAAGTCATTTTGTCTATAAAAGTTAAAGTAGATGTAAGAGCTTGAAAATGAAACTTGAACTTTCAACATCTTCAGTGGAAAAAGAAAGTAATAGATAACAAATTTTGAAGATAATGTGGCAACATTATTTGATTATTCTTCAATATGCATGCAATCCATGATTACTGAACTGGACTGTGGATTCTAACTTTCAACCATTTTCAAGATTTAATATAATTATTCTGATGTCCCAAGTACTGACATGATTAATTAATTAAAGTCCCTTCTAATATGCACACATGACACATATATAAAACAAGTTAAAATATGATCATGTAGAATATAAATACATTATCAATATTTATTTTGTGGAAATGCATTTATTCACTGAAGTGTTCTCTAAATTTTGAGCTATAAATTATGAAATCTCTCTTTTTTATCTGCATATAAAATGGGATAGGGACACCACCAAATGATTGAACATTAAGTACTGTAATGTTGAGATTCTAAATTCAAACTTTATTGGACTGCTGTATGGCCTGACATATATGCAAGAATCAAATAAGCTCAATTCCCAACATATCACCAAATTTGTAGTAGGTCAGCTGATAGAAAATAAATTCGATCATTATAACAGACACAAATAATTGAAAAATGGTCAGTCTTGACAGAATTAAATGAATTTTTTTAATTAAGGGTGTGTATGTTTCAAGTTATATTTGTAGATTCATGGGAATAAAATCATAAAAATATATATGTATATATTTGTTACAAGTTTACTAAATTGTGTTCCCTGTCCTGGGAATAGAAAAGTTTTCCCAAAGAAAAGGGTGGGAATAAAGTTCTCATGAAGATGAGAATAAAATTATGTTTAATTACCTACTATAATCTCTATTTTTAAGATTCCTTAGAATATTATAAAGTTAACCAAACATATTTTTTCTAAATACGTTAGAATAAAATTTCCATCGTTATATTCCAAAGAATGTTATTCTTAAAACTAAATTTGATAAACTTGAAACAAACACACCCTAATTAATTTGGCACTCACAAGCACAAGTGCAAAAATGAAATGGAGTAACATTTATTTTTGTACTACCTTATAATTTTTATTAATCAATAAAAGTATTCAATTATGTCCGATAATAAGTTATAGATTTGATTATTTCATGTATATTAAGAAAATACTATAAATAAATGAAAGACTAATAATTTAAACAAATGTCCAACTAGGTTGTGACCGGCAGAGGGAGCTAGACCACCGCATGGCGGATTAAAATTTAAATTCTAACCTATTTGGGTTGGCATGATGGTATTTGACTGAAACTTGAAGTGTGCTCCTCTTTAAGATGTCATATTTGATTATCGTTGATGTCAATTTAGATAAGCTAATTTAGGTTCTTAAAAAATAATTGAATTCTTACCGAAAAAGATGGTCATATTTAGTGTCTGATATTAGCGTAGAGAACCTATAAAATAATTTTTAAGAAAAGTTATTTAACAAAGAGTATAGATTTGTTCATCATTTACAAAATATCGACTTGAGAGAGATATTATGCATATGCAGTATAGAATGTCGTTAATCTTAATTAAATGTACATGCAAAAAAAAAGCACATAATTCCTAATTGTTTTTACAAATTCTCAAATAGTGCTACTAGAGAATCTCCCGGACTCCTATAACCCTCTCCCACAAGGGTCTGGTCTGGTCTGTCTCATGTCTGTACATAAAATGGAGAAAAATATAAAGCTGCTAACAATTGAAATATTTAAAGACAAACAATCTTCTTGGGATCACCAAAATTTTGTTCACTTTCTCTTTTTTCCATTTGCCGTATAGACAGAAACTGTGATTCACACATCCTATCGACCTATTCCCACCACGATCGATCAAATATACCTTGTATTGTTCTATCTAATCTAATCCCCTTTACTTTCTTTTCTTTTACTAAAGCTGCTACCTTCACCTCTTTTAAAACTCTTCCATATGCACTTTCACTTTATACCAAAATGCTAACACCATATATTCCAAATGCTTAAGAATTAATCAAACTTAAGCCCCACATATGTCTCTTGAGAGCTCTAATCAGATGATATATAGATGATTGAAGGATCAGGTTTATGTACTGAGATTGCATGCGTTCGTTGGTTATACTACATTCATCCCTAATTATAAGATCATTTTGAAAGAAAAAAAAATTATCCTCTTTTATAAGACCTATTTAGTATTTTCAAGTTCATTAATGTTTTCTTTACCAACGTACTCTTAGGGTGTGTTTGTTTCAAGGCAAGAAATTACATTCCTTAGAATGACATTCCTATGAATAATATTCCAAGAAATAAGATTCCAACCCATGTGTTTGGTAAAAATTTACACTTCCGTGGAATGTTTTAGAAATTAATTAAAAAAATAAAAAATGGAAATAAATGTTAGTGGTAGTGAGAATTTATAGCAAGTTGAGTTTTATTCTCATGAAAATGTTAAATTCTCATCCTTTAGCATGAGAATAACAATAGAAGAAATCATGTGTAAATAACATTTCTGGGAATATAACATTCATGGGAACAAATTTTCAAAACTTGAAACAAACATGGGACGTTGCATTTCCAATCTTACATTTTCAGAAATCATATTACAAACCTTGAAACAAAGACACCCTTATTTATTTTACATCTTTTTCTTTAATCAGCAATAAGTTTTAAAAGATAAAATTGTCAAAACAATAGTAATTACAAACAAATTTAATATTCTTACCAATTTTCTTAATTTCTATTATTTGTAATAAAGTTTTATATTTAAAGACGGAAGTAGTAATAAAATTAAATTCTTTAAAACTACACCTATCAAAGTCAAATACATGAAGAGTTCATACTCCCTCCAGTTTTCTTTACAAGAAACAATTGACTTTTCAGATACGTTGAATAATTTACGTATCTAGTCTAAAATTTAAACCAAATACATAATTTATTCGATGTATCTAAAAAGTCAATTATTTCTTATAAAAAGGACAGTTAGGAGTATAATAGAAGAATCGGGAGACACCGTCACATTTAATATATTGAATGCTCGTTCACATTCGAAATATTAATCTTCTCAACTTAATTAATGTGTGTGATTTTCACACATGTGTCACAAAGTCATGGGTAATCGAGCTACACCTGGAGTCCCACACATGTGTCATAACTTCATTGGTGAATATCTCTTGATAGGCAGTAAGGGAGCAACAGTCATCAAAGACAAGGTCCCCTCCATACAAATATATCCCTTTCGCCCTTGAAATGAATGTAATTGCTTACTTGTGGGCAGGTATTGTGGTGTATGAGAATGACCTTACTTGTGTCTGTTTCCCCATTAATTCTCTCGGACACACATTTCAATATTGTTTTTTATGGTAAGCAAATGTTATTTCTCATTAATTAACAATCATACAATACAAGTGACTATAAACACCACAAATTCACCCGAAATTTGAAGTCTTTTTTTAGTTTGGAGAAGGAGGGGAGGATATGACTTTGGAGAGGGGAGTAGAGGAAAAGAATGAAAATCATTCCATATTCGTAGGGTGTAAAAAATAAATATTTACAATTTATATCTTAATTTTGAGAGTATAATAACAACATAGACTAGATTTGAAGAATTTATTTAAACCTTCTAAAACTCTCTTCAATGGATTGAAATTGAATGACTTTCTGGCGACGATATCATAGTGACTTTAGTCTAATTTTGAGGTCTTTATGAAAGAGAAATAAAAGTGTAATTAAGATAAAGATAGACACAAAATCGTAATGACTCTGCCTCCTTCAAGTCTCCCAATCTCTCATTGAATACAACTTTTTTTTTATCAAGTAGCTCACTGATTAGAAATTCACCTTTAAAGTGATTTAGTACCGAGTATGGCGTTTGAACATCGGTCCCTATATAATTATGCAATGTCTTTACTAACTGGATTAAGCTCATGAGGACTCCTTCAATACAATTTTTTTTTAAGGATTCAATGCAATTATTTAGTTATCCCATTTTGGAGGGATTTTGTATTATTTAGATAATAAAAGGATGGAAAGGATGGAAGAAAGAGAAATGAAAAAAATTATTGTGACCCTTTGATCTCTTATGTAAATTAAATTCATTACAAATTATGGTTTTATTTAGCTTTGTTAGTCCTAAATGTATCTACTAAAAAATTTAATTACTAACCAAATAAAAAAATAGAAAGACTAAACTAACCTTTAGTTAAGTGAAATATAAGTATATTTCATTTTATTCATCTTTAATTTTTGTTGATAATTTAACTTTTTTATATTATCAATACCTCTAAAAAAAAAGTATATAAAGGCAACTCCAAAGTTAACCTTGGCTTAGCTACATTTTTATCAGACAATTTTATTGAAGAAACTTACAATTTTCAACTAAATTTGTTTTCAAATTTATATGTTTCGGGTTAGTTTTTTAAGTTTTAAATATGTTTTTAAAGTTATTAATTTAATGTACCGTTTTTAAGGGCCTATTTAAAACTTAAAAACTTTATAAAAAAAAAATCAAATAGGTGTAATAAATTAGCAACTTAAATAACCTATTTGATACTTAAAAAACTGAAAAGACTAATCCGATATTTTTGTCAAACTTAAAGGATCAAAAGAGGTAACTATCTTTACTCAAAAAAAAGAAAAAAGAGGTAACTATCTTTTAATGTATAATTGAAAACTAACTATCTTTTAATTGAATAATTTTCTGTTATAAATTTGCCCATGAAAAACTAATATTTTTTAAATTTGAATTTTTATACTATTATATTTAGACAACTCCAAATTTAATCACCAATTAACTACTTTTTGGTCGGATCTTTTGCTGGACAAAATTATCCTTAGCAATCCAATTTGTTTTTCAAATCTAATTCAACGCCAAAATTAAATGAAATTTGAAAACTAACTATTTTTTTGTTGAATTTTTTCTATTATAAAATTGCTCTTAAAAATCTAATATTTTTAAAAATCTCAATTAAAAACACATTATCCATAAATACAACACAATACAATAGTAAAAAGTGGCGTATTTCTACTAGTCACTATAATAAGTATACTAGCTAGTGGATTACATTTTTAAAAAAATAAAATGTTGTAAAAAAAAAAGAAGTAAAACTAAACATATGTACCTTTATTATTTAAAATTAGTATAGTTTTCAACCAAAAATAATTAAAATAAGCTAATATTGTTCATTAGTACATTAAATATATGAAAACTAGGGTGTGACTATTGTTTCACTTGTATTGTATGTGGTGGAGAGAATGATTTGTTTTGTGTACAAGAATTAATGAATCATATCATAATTGATCGAAGCAAGGTGTATGGATGAGGATGAATGATGATGAGATACATACAAGTACTACTTGTACAATTATACATTGATCTTAGTTTGCTTTGCTTTGATATTGATAGGTGTACTAGTATTTAATAAAGGATCCCTAGGGCTAGGGCATCAGTGAAGGTGATAGCACACGTGTGCATGCGCGACAGTTATGAAACACGTGGGACCAGTTCATCACGTGTGGACGTGTGGATGCAAAAAGTAAGAATTTAAAGCAAAAGAGAAGTTCAGAAGTGTACCATATATTTCCATGTGATGGATTCCAATTTGTTAATGAAAGTATTAGATAAAAATCATATAAGTTGTGTGTTTATTTTTCTACATTACAGATAAGTTATGTGTTAAGTTTGTTGGTTCGTGTCAAAAAAAGTTTGTGGTTGATTCTAAGTTATTTGCTTTTAACTTGTTTATTCCAAGTTATATGAGCATAACTGACAAAAGGAGGATGATGCTTGCATGAACTCATCATTCAAATTTATTCCATATTGAGCTTACTCTTAAAAAAGTTGATGCAATAACTAGAACTAATTCAAAACTTCTTAGTTTAAAAATTATAGTGAAAAAAATTAAACGACCGTAAAATCTAAAAAAAATTAATATAACAATTAATATATTATCAATTTGATATGTGAATCTTAATCCATGTTTGGTTCTCATCTGGTATTTGTTGAACATCCTCGTATCTTTGGATGAAAGTTGAAACATAGCTAGATAAATAAATGTTTTTTTTTTTGTCAAGAGATACATTATTATTTCTATTAAACAATAAGCAAGAATATGTATTTAAAATATATTTTATTGTAAAGAATTTAATCAATATTTATTTTGATTCCGTTTGTTAGCTCAACAAATTACTTTTTTCAATAAGTGAATGTCCTTGATTGATTAGCTATACAATACATGCATGTATGTGTTGATTAGCAAGAATATGTAGGAAAAACGGAATTATGGAAAATAACAAAGTTGACAGCACAAACTATATGAGTAGGTGAAGTCACCACAACCACTTATTTGCTTTCATCTTGTTTATTCTAAGTTATGAGCATAATTGCTAAAAAAAATTAAAAATTGTTAATTATTTTAGTTATTAAAGTGTGAATTGAGTTCTAAAGCTTATTAGAGTTAGGGGAAAATATTATAGATTTTCTTTCTTGTCAAAAAAAAAAGGGGGAAATATTATAGAATATATATTATTAACCAACGAAAACTTCATATTCACCATGCATGAATATATATCAATTAGACCAAATATTTTTAGACAGTGGAGTTGATAGAACCATTATAAACTTACATATAATTTCGACTATTTATTAGTTGAGTTAAGAATTATGGACAATTAGACAAATCTTTGCTGACATAACCACTCCTTCTTCTCATTATAAGGGTCATGGTTATAAAAAATATATAATATTTCCCTCAAATTTTTGTCATTTTTAAATAAAAACTAACAATTATATAAAATAAAAAATCAATTGTATCATCCAGTAATTTTCAACACAATAAAAAAATCTGATAACGTATCAATAAAATGCTACACAACTTTATCATTACTGATACTTTTATCAATATGATTATTTTAATTACATCATAATATTATATTATAAACCAAATTTAAATCAAACTCATTACTTTTTAAATATTTCCTAATAGTTTTTATAGGTCTGATCATCTCCCTTTAGCTAATGATATAACTATCATCTATTTGATTTACTCTCCTTACTACAGAATCTATAGGTTTTCTCCCTACATGCTCAAACCACCTGATCCTAGTTTCCACCATATTTTCTACTATTGGTGTTTAATGATGCCACGTCATATGATGTTTTAGTTATGTTTTTGAGTCATTTTAATAAGCATTTGAAGAAAAATTAGAGAAATATAAGATGAGTTGCTCATTTTTCGAGAGACATTTTGTATTGTTTTGATTTAAGTCGTTGTAATTTTGTTCTTCCCTAGCCAGACAATTGCATAGGTATTTTGAGTCTTTTTATTGATAAATTATGTGATTCGACAAAGCAAAACATTTCATGAAAGTTATGGAAGCTAAAGAATGTAGATCAACAAAGTTTCCAAAAGCTTTGAAGAATGAAGACAATACAAGTTTGGGATATTATATCTCAAGTCTCAACTACATTTTGAAGAACATATAAAAACAATAGTTTTCACCCTTGGGTACTATGCCACCCTACGCATGTCCCATGCGCCCCAGAAGTATGGCTATAAGAGCAATGACACTTCCGCCCACACGCCATATGCATGTTCCACGTGCCCCGCGTGCGTTGGTCGAGAAATAAAAAAAGCATTTTATTGATTCTCACCTGCGGGTGTGAAGAAAAAACCTAGTAATCCAATGCAAATTCAGTCGAAAAGATGTCTATTTAAAGGGCAGTGTGCACACAGAAAGATTCATTCAGAAGTTGGCGGTATAAGACGAGGCAAGCCATTGGAGTCTCATACCTCCTTTAATTTATTCTTAGAGTATGTTTTGTTTTTCTTTGAAGAGTAATGCTAGCAACACTCTCTTTTAAACACTCTCTCTAATACTCACTTTCTTATTGGTTTAAATCATTGTGAGTCTACACTTTGAAAATTGAACTCACACAAAGTGGTGGGACATACATTAATATCATCTAGTAAAAGAGTGAGTGCTAGAGAGTGTGTTGAAAAGTGAGTGTTGCTAGCATTCTTCTTTCTTTGAATATGTATTTTGTTTCGATGAGTAATTAAACATCTTTTGATCATAAGGTTCTCAGATTAACCCTCTATTTATTTGTTGGGATTCCTGAGTACAATTTGTTTATTTAATTATGATCTAAGTTGTATTTAATTTGCATGTTTCGCTTTTATTGCTTTTCCAAACTAGGTGTTGACACGCCCCTAGAGTTGCGAAAGATCACAAGTTAGAATTCATTAGATTGAAGTCTTGCTTTACCCAAAACCGTTACATTTGAATTTTGGTCATGAGTCTTTAATTTATTAGGGAATTCTTGAAGTATATGATGGTTAGGTTCTAAGACATTTGTGTGAGGGTAAGCCCTTTAGATAGCAATTTAGGAGCAACAAATCATTGTGGAATAAATTATTTATGAGAGTGTAAGTCCTCACTCTAGAAACCATACTAATGCCTGACACATTCTACATTTGTGCGTGTATACCTCCCTTGAGTGATGAGTAGCAACACAACATCTAGAGGGACGAGAATTGTCGTCCTACAAGGTTAATCATCGTTTATATAGTCCTTATGTCATAATTAGTATGTACTTTGTATTAATCTAACAAATAGGTATAGGAGATTCAAAGAATCCTAATCGTCGCTAAAACTCTAAATGACACAATCCATTTACTTTTCAACGCAATCAAAAGACGCATTTTGCTGAAATTACATCTCATATATTTTGTTTTGCTTCGACTCAGACAGAAGACATACGATTCTAAGTTTTGTTTTCAACCTTCCATTTAATTCTCAATTAACTCTCCAAACAGTACATCATCTGCAAAAATAATACATCTTATTGCCATCTCATTAATATATTTTATAAGTACATCCAAAATTAGCGTAAAAAGATATAGGTTTAAGGTTGATCCTCCGCGTGATTATATTGTTATGCACAAATCGTCAACTCTAACCTTGTTCGAAGAGTTTGAAAGTTATTTGACGGCTCTAACCTTAACAAAGGTTGGACCTACTTTGAATAGCCACCATGGTCAAGTGTTCATACACCATTCCTTTTGCATACACACATAGTTGTTTGTGCATGGTGGGTGAGTGACATGCCAAGCAACGGAATGCCACAAGTATGTAGTGATATCGTATATACACTAATGTTGACAGAAGGAATCCACCTGTTCGTGTATAATAGATAGATTATTATGCATTAGAAGAAGGGAAAATAGGGCAGTTCAGACGTTAAATCAAATCAGTAACTCTTTTTTTTATTTTTATGAATTAGTTACTTTTTTTTGTAGTCGATGTTTAAACCTCGTATCTTGTATATATTATGTATTGTCCTTACCAACTAAGCTAAACTCACGTGAACATGAATCAGTTATGACAGATACTACCCACATCCCAAATAATCCAAGTTACACCTCAAAATTACTAATATACCCTTTAATTAAAATAAACTAACGTAAATTCATTTTACGTAGTTTATGTAAACTGAGTTTACATAAGTTAAGTAAACTAACGTAAACTGAGTTTGCACAGTTTATGTAAATTGAGTTCAAGTAGTTTATGTAAACTCAGTTTACGTAAATTGTGTAAAATGGGTTTACATACACTGTCTAAACTGAGTTTACATAAGTTAAGTAAACTAAGGTAGTGAGTTTACGTGTATGTTATTCCTTTTTAGAATATGTACGTAAACTAGATTCACGTGAGACCTATGTAAACTTAAATTACGTTACCCTTCTACATAAACTTAAATCAAACAAATCGACATCGACAGACAAAAGTGAAATTAACAACAATGATAAACATCCATGGTAAAATTAACAACATCAAATAAATCATAGAGCAATTGTTAAATGGAAACTCGAAGAAATTTATGAAATTCACTTACTTGTATGAATCGAGTACATATCAATGGAAGAGATGTTGATCTAATTGGCGATTTTAGTAGGTATTCATTGCATATCCATGGTGGTTTGTGGGTGAAAAAAGGGTGAGGGTTCAAAATGTTAATGAAAGAAGGGTTTTTAGAAATTTATATGAAGAGGGCAATTTTGGTATTATTGTAAAATTTTAAATAAATTTGGGTGTAACTAAAATTATATAGGGTGAGACTAGAAAGAGTCATCAGTTATACTATTGGTACTACTTTTTATTGTTTTTCATATTTTTAAATAAAGTTTGAAAATAATTCTTTTATAGTGCAAACTGGATTTTTTTCAGCTTGGATTCCATAGGTTTTTTGTTTTGATTATTGAATATAATGTTTCATTTATATTTTTTTTAGGAGAATATATTTTTTAGGTTAAATATGTTTTTTTTTTTCATATCAAATAATGATATTTTAAATTTCCAAACAATTTGTTCCAATGTTTTTACTTTTAATTTTAGATTTTTCATTAGTCTGTTCTTAATTAAAATGCAACCTAGCTAAAAACAAATGCGCAATTTTTGGTATAAACATTAAGATAGTAATAGGAGTATTGACATAGAAATAAGAGTAAATTACATTCCCCTACCCTCAAAGATGCTTGAATTACACTCCCCTCCCCCTTATGTTTAAATATACACTCCCCTCCCCTCTTATTCGAAATATAATTACTTTATAATTTAGAGTATAAAATTAACTTTTAAATAACCATGTTTTATCGTCTTTAGTAATTTTTCACACATTTTAACTTTATATTGGGTTGTTTCATATTTTATAATAGGGTTTAAAACTACATGTTAATGATATTGTGAATAAAAAATAACGAAAAATATGTATTCAATTTTTTATTATATTAAAATAGATCCGCAATAATATTTTTTTAGAAGTGTGTTAGATTGTTATTTTTTACTAGATTATAGAAATAAAAAAAATATTGAGGGATTTAACATAAGAGGGGAGGGAAATGTAATTCAAGCTTCTCTTAGGGGAGGGGAGTGAAAAGTTTTCTAATTATATTTCGAATAAGAGGGGAGGAGAGTGTATATTTTAACATAAAAGGGGAGGGGAGTGTAATTCAAGTATTTTTTAGGGGAGGGAAGTGTAATTTACGCTTTAAGATTTATTTTTGGTGATCACTTTAAGCTTATTCTAGTCTTTAAGATTGTATAAAACTTTACTATCTTAAATTTAATAAAACATTTAAATCAATATAGAAATGCAATATGAATTATTATATTTTTATTAAAGTATATTTTCATAATTTATTTTTATTTTAAATTTTAAAAAGGTTAAAGAAGTAATTGGATTAATCAACATAATAAGGATATATCGAGAAGAAAATATTAAAAAAAATAGTTATAAACTCAAACTACTTCAAATAACATCTCAAAAAAAGTTACTGGATAGTGTAATAAAATTGTTTATCAAACACTTCTCTTGTGATTAAACAAACTTATTAGTTAATTTAATAAGCTATAATCTAATTTCTTGTCTTTACCAAACAGAGGCTTTGGTATATACTTAGCTAGTAATAGGTGCTGGCAGCAATTTAGGTGGTATCTCAACAATAGAATTCCTTAATTGTGAAAAGATTTTTTTTTCTGTCAGGGCATGTTAAGGTAGTTCAGCTATCCTATTAATTGGTGGCAGCATCTTCAAGTCGTTTTCTTCATTATGTGTTATTTCTTCAACTATTGCAATCTTGGCAATCTATGGGGAAAAGCTTTAGCTTCAAGAGTGGAATTATTGGCAGCAAGATGCATTGTTTTGAGGACATATTCAAGCTGTTCTAAGACTCACAAATGGTCCTTTCATGAATAGAGGAATCAAGTGCTTTTGAGTTGTGTGTTATAGGATTGTATTTTAAGAGAATCCTTAATTGTATCTCAAAATCTTAGTCTATTTGGTTCGGAGTAGTAGATGATTTTAGGGTAGCTCGTTAGTGGCTTGAAGCGAGATTCTAGGGTGCCTCTATATCTTTTCGATCTTTGGCCTTTGGAGTGATTTTTATAATATTCTATGTATTTCTCTGCAATTTCATTAAAAAATACAAAAATTATTTTAAAAATAGGGACCAAAAGTAGTGATTGAAAATTTTATAGGGACTAAAAGTTGAAGGAAAAATTTAAAGAAACTAAAATGAAAAGTTAGTATATTTATAGGGATCAAAAACATATTTAACCCTAAAAAAAAAAAAAAAAGATATTTGTTTGGTACTAGTAATTGTTTTGAAGGGGAAGAAGATTGCAAGTCATTATTAAAAATAATTGGAATCCAAGAAATCGTCAACTCTCTAAGAGGAGTAGGTGGTTTCACACCCACTGTCAAGTCTATATTATCATTGTAGTACTTCCCCACTCCACCAACCATATGAAAACAGTAACAACTATGGTGTTTAATTTTGAAACAAATCATTTTTATTAGATTGCAAAGTGCTTTTCTTAGCCAATAATTACACAGTTGCATGCCAATTTCCCTTAACTAATTAATTTCTTAATGTTTAATTTCATCAATTGCGGTTAAGGGCATCACATGGACCACACTAAAACGCCACTCCCTACAAAGACACTCTTCACCTATGACACTTTAGAGCATAGCATAGCCTTTTCTTTTCCTACAATCCACAACACTTTGAAAGTTCATATAGTTTTATTCCCTTAAACAATTGTTATAGTTAATTAAGGGTATTCAACTTAATTAGCATATCAAACTGTTATGATTTTAGTGGTCCAACAGATTCTAATTTTATAATATTTTATTAAAAGGGTTTCATTTTCTAAATTGAATGATGCTTTAATTTGTACTAATTTAATTATATAAAAATATACTAATTTAATTTGAAGAATAAAGCAAGAGATGTATTAGGTTTTTTTCGTACAAGAAATTTATTTATTTATTTTGTAGGGGAGAAATTTATTAGTTATTGTAAGGAATAGTAAAAAGGAAAGAATGTTTTATACCAAAAAAAAAATAAAGGGGAGAGAATGTCATAATGGTTGATTGCAAAAATTAAAAAACATAGAGACAAATTAACAAAGTGAAAAAAGTAAATGACAATTTTGGACTTTGAATCGAACGTTATTGTTTTGCTTTTTCACTTACCTTTATTAGATTCGAGATAATGTGAGAATCCCTATATAAAGCTGTTTTTTTTTTACCCCTCATAGTATGAGATATATAGCCTTTTGTCTCATAAACTAAAGATCAAACAACTTGAGACATTTAAAGTAAAAAGATTAAATTTCTCCTGAACTCTATTTCATTAAAGAGGATGAGACATAAAATAATGAGAAAGAAAAAAAGTTAGGGCAAAACATGAATGAAACAAAAGAAAAACATAGTAAAAGGGTTTAATATATATTGAACAGATTTGGGAATGAAGGTTATATCATGAGTAATATTCAGCATATTGTTTGAGACAAAACTTATATGCATTTTTTTTCTTAAATATTATTCATGTTGTTCTTAATAATTATTATGATATTTGAAATGAATAACATCACGACAAACACAAAAAAAAATGAACTTAATTTTTGTTGTACTTGTACAAGACTTTCAAATAATTCAAGGACAAGCTCTTGGGTTGAAGCCAACCAATTTGACATCAAGAATTTAGAGAATCCATGAAGAGATATTTTGTCCACATCTTTGGAGACCATGCTATACATCTCAACTTTTTTTCCATTAACCCCATCATTTGACCTCTTTTTGGCTGCCTCTATAGTCTCTACCAAGTACTAATAATTTTACTAAAAATTTAATTTGAGAAATTAAGTTGTGAGACTATCAAGTAAAATCATTTTTTAACATTCTAAGGAATAAAACAAAAAAGGAATCTCATTAGATTAACATAGCAACTTTTTGACTATTGCTCCCACGCATATGTGATGCATGAAGAAGATAGTGTTAATTTCAAGCAAAAGAGGCCCCATCACATATGAGAAAGCAAAAACTCTCTTTTCTCTTGCCATGAACAAGTATAGAAATTCTGCCTTTGCTTTCAACTTCATCTTCTTCTTCACACTCTTTAATTGCTTTTCTATCTTTTCCCATTTCACATACAAAATCATCATTAAATGGTACAAACTTGTACTTATCTTTAAATTTCACACAAATTGAAATCTCATATGATTAGGGTTTTCTCACAGCTCATAATTCAGTAGTATTAGATCTAATTTAGATGACTCCAATTTTAATTTCAATACATAAAATTTTAAAAGTAAATTCAAAATTGAAACCTTCAATCTTAATCTAACGACTTTAATTTTTAACTTAAAAAATTATATTGAAAAGCAAACTCAAGATCAAAATCGTCCAATCTTAATCCCAACAGCTATAAATTACTAACTGAGTGAATGCGAATAATTTCTAGGGCAAAATATTTGTATTTCTCACCCTCTCTTCTTTAATGATTTTGCATGAGGTGCACTCCATGTCCAACCATAGAATAGAAGCAAATACAAAACCATGAAGAGTACTATAAAAACAAAGAACAACACCAAAAAAAAAACAATAATAAATGGAGAAATATAAACTCATATAAAATACAATTGAAAAAGAAAAAGTAGTTAGATTATAAACTAACAAAACAACAACATCAAATTTAAAATAAACTAAAAAAAAAAA
>Ga0228711_1004694_pt1 | contig 20927 bp, 12 predicted proteins | sample MedpolnodulmetaG_2_FD_177996 | JGI IMG/M metagenome (GOLD analysis project Ga0228711, IMG submission 177996) | Root nodule microbial communities from Medicago polymorpha collected in Santa Monica, California, United States - brown nodules | ecosystem: Host-associated > Plants > Roots > Nodule... | reverse complement strand
ATCACACCAGTTTATTAGAAAAAACAGGTACAATATGTTGTTTTTATACCCAATAAAAAACAGGTGTCGTATCTCAAACTTACAACACCCGATGATATAACCCCGGCAAAAAACAGGTCTTAAATCTAAAAAAAACAGGTTTTGTATCCCTGATTTGCACTAGTGTTAAGGTATTCTTATTTGTAGATTGGTATACATGTAGAAGTATCCTATTACTACCACCTCTGATTTTATTATAAGAAGAAAAATTGAATAAGATATTACATGCTAACACTTGTTTTTAGGGTTTGTCTAACATGTGTAATAGTGCACGTGTTAAAACAACTAATAGTAGTAACTTTTTTTTGGAAAATATCGATTATTTATTCTAAAGTTTTGTATTTAATATTAAATGTGCAAGTTCCAATACAAAATTTCTATTTACAACTTTTTTACATGTGTAAATTTGCACATGATAGAAAAACCCTTGTTTTTATATATTGGTTATAAAATATGGTCAAAGTTAGTAATACATTAATTTAAAAATTGTGTACATGCATTTTGGAGTTAAGATCATCTTCATTTGCTAAAAATAAATAGATAACGTCATTTAGTGAGAGATAAATACAAAAAAAATATAGTACCCCTACCACTAAGTGGGCCCCCACTACTATTAACTATTCTTAAACTTCTCTGTATCTTTATCTTTTCAAATAGAAAAAAATATAAAGACTATAAATTGAGAGAATCTTAGACTCGGCATTTTGTATTCAAAGTAAGATAGACCGAGTTTAAAAATTGTGTATATTGTAAAAATGTGACATGTATTTAAGAACGAAGAAAATAGTAACTCATAAAAATTGTGAAACATTATTACATTAATTTAAAAGTACAAACTTTTTAAATGAGGATTAAAAAATCTCTTAAGTAAATAATACACTTTAAAATATGACTTGTGTCGTCTCATTTAAGTGTTCTTGTAGTCCATTTTCTTTATACAATTTGTCTTTAAAGTATGTTTTGAAGAACTATTTATAAACCTAAGTAGAGTGGCAATTATTTTATCAAATTGTATTTTTTATATTAGGGTTAAATATGTTTTTGGTTCTTATAAATATATTAATTTTTCGTTTTAGTACCTCTAAAATTTTCCTTCAACTTTTACTCCCTATAAAATCTTCAATCACTACTTTTGGTCCCTATTTTTAAGTAAATTTTTTTATTTTTAAATGAAATTGTGCAGAAATGTGTAGAATATTGTAAAAATCTATCCCAAAAAAAATTAGAAATTTTTAACAATACATAAATTAAAAATATTTAACCGTCAAAAATATAAAAATTTATATTTAATTCATGATTTGTTAGAAATATCTATTTTTTTAAGAGATTCTTATAATATTAGAAGTATTTTTGCAGTCTCCGTGAACTTAACTCAATCGATAAGGACTGTGCATAATATATGCAAAGTCCGGGGTTCAAAACCCGGACACCACCAAAATAAAAGAAATATTTATGCAAAATATTATTCAAAAATATGAATGAATGAAAAAAATTTAGGGACTAAAAATTGAAGAAAATTTTTAGAATAACTAAAACGAAAAGTTAACATATTCGTAAAGACAAAAAATATTTTTACCCTTTGTATTATCAAGTAAGAGTAGTATTTTCCTTAAGAAAATAAGAATAGTATTTTCCTCTAAAAAAGAAGTAAGAGCAGTAGTGCTATTTTTTACCAAAGAATTTCCTATATTTTATTTAGGGTTAAATATGTTTTTAATCCCTATAAAATTAGGACCTTTTAAGTTTAATCCTTACTTAATTTTAATAGTTCTTTTAGTCCCTAAAAAAAATTCTGCACTCAGTATTAATTCCTCCTCAATTCAAATTTCTTTAATTTATGCTTAAACTCTTGAGTTTTTGAACAATTTTTTGCAACGTGCTAAGCACATTACCAAAAGTTCCTCTACAAAAAATTGTCGCAAAAGTTGATTTCTACGTCCTGATTTTGTTAATTTTATCTGTAACTTTTTCCGTTTTAAAATATTCACCTTTCATAGTGTACTAAACTTGTCTAAAAAAAATCGTTCAAAAATTTAAGAGTTTAAGGATAATTAAACAAACTTTGTTGTAACAGGGACTAAAATTAAAAATAATTTTTTTTGTAGGGACTAAAAAACCTATTAAAATTAAGTAAGGATTAAACTTAAAAGTTCCCTATTTTATTGGGACCAAAAACATATTTAACTATTTTATATTTTATTTATTATAAGAATGAATGAAGTTCTACGTCAGCAATTTTAGGTGAAGAACATTCGTTGAAAACCTTTTGGATATTCCAATTTTCAAGAGTTATTTAAGGAAAATTTCTTTACCGACCCAACAAACATTGACTGAGTTGGTCATGATGCGCGAACGATTTTGAATCTTCTTTGATTCCAATTTCTTTACTTCAAGAGAATTTTAATGAATTTATTTTTCCACTGCGGTGGATTAGTTAAAAGGAAAATGCTGTTTTCCACGAACGATCAGTAAAAATAAGGTCAATGAAAACAAAATTAGTGACGAAAAACAAAACATTAATTGTACAAAAAAAAGGTCAATTCATTCAATTAATGCAAAGATGAGTAAATAGTCTTCCATACGTGCCAAAATGAATAATATATGACAATTTCACAAATATTAAAAATGTATAAATAAAATAGAGAAAATGATATTTTTAGTAAAGCAATTTTATCGAGTAGTATTGGCGTATTAATCCTTGTCGTATACTTCATCCGTTCAGAAACAAGTCTTCTCACCCTTCATCTAGTGTCTTTGTTGAAATCGTGTTTTCTCCTCCAATGACACTACATACATGAAATGACAATCATATTTTATTTGTTCTGGCTTCATCTATTAAGGTGGTTCTTGTTGATCGAGAAGCTAGGGGCTATGTTGACTTCCAATCCAAACAATTGAGAGGGGCGGTTGACAGGTTGTATAACATTGGATTTAACCTAGGTGTGACTAGCAATTAAGAAAGGAAAATGATAATTGAAAGGTTATTTGATTTAGAAGAAAATGAGTATGTTGTTTTGAATCAGGATGGGGATGAAAAGGTTATCCAATGAATGTTTGTTTGTTTAATATCAAAGGGTTGTGGAGCTAGGGTGAAGAGGTCAATATCAATATTAGAAGGGTGGTGAGCTAGGGTGAAGAGAAGAAAAATTTGGGATCTTGTTAAAGGTTTGACAGTCGAGTTCTTAGCTCTAAATGAAACAACGAAAGTAACACCTCAATATCAAATGGATAGTTGAGTATCTTCCATTCTTTAACAACTCAACAACATGTAACGGACGTGAGCTTGACATTGATGGTGCACCAGGTTAAACGACTTCCATCAACCGTCCAACGACTCCATTCCCATGCATATAAAAGGCATTCATCGTCACAAACACAAGGTACACAACTTTTATCCCTTTTTTACCTCTCATTTTCTCTCATGTTGACTTGAGTGTTGGAGTGCTTGCACTGCAGGTACCCCCAACTCGCACCTTGCCAGTTGTTGCGCGACATAAGCTAACATTTTGATCACCCAACATTAGTGGTGTCGTTTGTGGGAAAGTAAATTTCCCTATCTTTATATCAAAATATCAAAACACTATTTACGAGGTTAAAGAATAGTATAACCTTCTTCCTAGCACCATTCTTTGGACCACACTGGTGTACGAAAAATCGCTTCGTCGTCACTAGTTTGCACTTAATGATTGACAAGTTCACCAGCACAAACAATGGAAGCTCCACCACCATGAACTATATTGGAAAGAAGTATATTCTCTACAGTCTAGTTAAAGTTTTCCAGAACTTAAATGACATCATTGAAGACCTAACCTACGTCTAAAACACGTGGAAAGCTATTGATACTTATTTGTGCGTCCCACACTGCCACCCAAAATCAACTTCAAGTAAGATCACATTGCATAATGATACCCCTTTCTCCACAACCCATGTAAGGAGAAGAGATGACTCATGGGAGATATAGGTCCCCGCACGACCATCCCTCATGGATCAATCCTAAAGGTCCTTGCGATATGTTGTTGAGCAACCATGTCACAACCAAGTCAGCAACAACCTCGTCAATCCATGTCAGATCTTTTAACCTCAGTGACATAGAAAGCATCGAGCTTTTATATCAGTTTATCTTGGTTTGGTTAACTGAAATGGTATAAAGTGAGATTACTATTTTTAAATTTTTAAAAACTAGAGTAATAACCCTAGATAGTAGATAACTACGGAGGAAAGAAAGACCACCCTTGTCCATTCCTTCGTTCTTCTCCATCTTACCTTTTTGAGTTGACCACTTCCAAGAATAACCTACTTCAACTCCTATTTTTAATTTTCACCCCTCATCACAAAACCCTATTTCCTTCTCTTTCTTTCCATTTCATTTCCTTTTACATTTTCAATCTAAACCCCCTTCTTTTCCTCTCCACTTTTTCCCTTCTCAGGGAAAGAAAAAAAAATCCAATTTTTTCCATCAAATTCTATTCTCTATTTCACCAAAACACAGATTTTTCCATCAAATTTCACTTTTTTCCCATCTGGGACATTCCCAATTTCATCAAATTTCACTTTTTTTTCTTTCTGGGTCATTCTCAATTTCATCAAAACGCGATTTTTTCCATCAAAAATCGCTTTTTTACTATCTGGGTCATTTCCAATTTCATCAAAACGCGAAAGGGTCATTGAAATTTGAAGTTATTTCTACATGGATCAAAACGAAGAAGCGATTTCAAAAACTGAAAACTCATTGAGCTTTTCAACCCTAAAGAGTCATAGATCATGGCTCGAAATTCGTCTCTTCTACGTTCGAATTTCACCTTGTTTAATCGATAGTGTTCCCGAATGTTTAACACTATGTCACCCAAAACGTGAAATCGGTTTTTCTCTTGTAATCAACGGTTCACCAATCCCTGCACCCTCTTCCGCCCCACCGCTTCCGCTCCGCCGCGACCGAGTCGATAAAGAGTCTGCTGAGGTTACCTATGTTAGCACTGATAATGTGAGAATCACAGGTGGTGCTGAATTTGAGGTGTATGAGAAAAATGGGTTGTTTCTATGTGGGTCATTGGAACGTTTGGATGTTGATTTGGGAAATGGGTCTGGTTGGGATATGGATTGTCATGTGGCGGTTGGGTCAATTGGATCGGGTTCTTCGGCTTTTTTTAGGCCGAAGCTCGGTGTTTCGGCTCCATCGGTTGAAGTTTATGTTGCTGGATGTTGTTCTGGTGTGCCTGTGATTTTGAGTAAGACTATTTCATTGAGTCCCAGGAGGAGAGTTCCTAGGCATGCTATTTTGGATGCTATTCCTGAAGATGAGGAAATGAATATGATGGAGAAGGATCATGTTAGTGCTATGAATGGATTAATTCCACACCCCAAATTGCAGGTACTTTTTTTGTTTCTTATTCATTTAGTATGAATTTCTCAATTTAAATTAGTAGGTTTGTTTTATTTGTTGAGTTTAATGATTATGCATTGAATTGTAAAAAAGTTTGTGGTACATCCAATTGTATCTTATTGTGATCTTGATTATGATATAACTTTTATTGAATGTTCTATGTTAAAATGTCGCTTTTGATTGAAATGGTGGCTATAATCGAATGTTCTAGGATAAAAAATCACTTTCAATTGAAATGGTGACTATAGTAGTGTTTTAGCATTGCGGAATTTGAACAAAATGTTATTGTTCTATTCTGTGATATGCTATTTAGTACAAAGTTTTGTCAAATAGCGGCGCTATTGCACCTATAGCATGGTACCACATATCAAATAGATATTTTGTGCTTTATAGGTGGTTGACAACACTATAATTTCTGAGTTATGCATGACACATGGAGAACTAGGATGGATCTTCAGCATGTCAAAGTCATAGCTCAGAAACAACACCCTGAAAGTTTTAACATTACCGCATATAGTTTGCATATTTCTTACACACTAACACACTTCTAACTATTTGGCTACACTGTAAAGAATAAAGTTTTGATATTTCATTTTCTAATAAGCTGTTTAGGTCAGGGAAGTATGTTGATGGAATATGTGAAGTTTGATTACTTTTTGTTTCATAATGAATCCTTTATGAAGCGATAGTTTTATGGATTTTATTTTCTTCTAATGTCAGTTCGTAACATTTTTATACTACAATCCGGTCTAGTACTTTCACTATCTAGTAAGAATGAATCTCCATAGGTCATTGACTCATTGTAATGTTAGTCCTTTAAATAAGAGTCTCACAAAAAAAAGGCATGAACCTGTAAATTGTCAATCATTCGGTTCAGAAGTTATGATCCTTTCTATAGCATTTTGAGTTTTAATTAACACTTTTGAGGCCTTATTTGACATTCATAATCAATATCTTTTAATTATAGGCATATATTTTTCTTAAGGACTAATTAGATATGTTTGCTAATAGAGGGTAACTGATAGAGCCAACTGCCTTATTCTTATCAAAGATGGGGAAGAATCCCCTTTGATTACAAACAAAGGCAACACTTCAAGGGTCTGCCTACCTCCCTTCTCTAATCACTCCTCTCTATTTATAGGCAGCATGCTTTATTTGGCCTAACAATCTCTGAACACACCCATTTACTAACCCATTAACTAACAATAATAGACCTATCGGTAACATCTATATAAAGATGACTGACGATTTACAAAGAAAAGAAGTTCAATAGGAAGCATAGTTGATAACACTACTACAGAATGATTATATTTTTGCATCATAAGAACTTTCTGATTCCGTTGCTGGTTTGTTAATAAACCCTGTTTTGGAAGCTGGAAAGCTTTCTTTTTTGGAGAAAATATTCGCCATATTTTGGGTCAAAAAGCTCTCCGGAAGTGGTCAAATTAGACAAAAATAAAATTTACCCTAAAATAAGCTATCATGGATTAAGTTTGGGAGCTGTGCATCCCCCTTGGTTTATGTGGTGCTCTTAGTAGATAATTAGGCATCATAATACTTAGTTATCCAATGCTGATAGTGATAAACTCAGTTATACAAATTTCATGCCGAGTGTTGTATGATGAACTGGTTCCTATCCTCTATTCTAATTGCTGCTTGAAGCATTATGGTTGAATGTATAGAAATCGTACCCCTTCTTTCAGTTATTCCTTATGCTTTTAATCGAAAGGCTGAGGATTTGACCTTCTGTCAGTGTTGTCAATAGTGCGCTAAACCGGTGCTGTAGTGGTGTAGTGTAACAGAGCAGGCCCTAGTCTCTACAAAACATGTATGAGTAGAGCAGTTTAGTGTAGCATCTGCTATGACATCCCAAATAACAGCTGTTTGTGGCCGCTATAGTGCCACGCCTTTTGATGAGATTGGAAATTCCAAAATCTCTTGAAATTTAAACATCAGATTTTTGATTGAGGTATTTTAGGAATTTTCAGTTAAAAAAACATTATAACAGTGCTTGGGCCTATCTCACTCTGTCTCACTCATACTGTAATATTTTATCGCACCAGTTGCTTTTGCTACCTCACTGTACCAATTTTGAGTCAGTCGCTCTGCTCTGCTCTGCTATTTGGGATCGATAACACTGCCTTCATTATGCAATTATGTTAAATTTCTTATACTGATTCCGCTTCTCCGTAAAATTACTCAAACTTTCTACTTTTTGTTGGTTACTAAGTGTATTGTTTATTTCAGTCTGTCATTATATCGGTAGTTACTGGTCTAGCTTCACTGCCTTATCTCAGTCTTTGAATTTCTTAAATGCTGACTGTTTTGCATCAATGATATCTTGCAGATAACAGGGTCTGCAGTTGATGATTATGATCTTGATGGTAAGATGGTGAACGGTTTCTACTCTCAAGAAATGTATCTTGGTGAGGACGGACAACTCACATGGTTCAATGCTGGTGTTAGAGTTGGTGTTGGAATTGGCCTTGGGGTGTGTGTAGGGCTTGGGATTGGTGTTGGATTACTCATGCGTTCATACCAAACGACAACCAGGAATTTTAGGAGGAGGTTTTTCTAATCGATAAGAATGAATTTGCTGCTCTCGTTCAATGAGAAACCAAATAAGATATACTGCAGTTGGATCAACAACGCCTTGAATGCATGAACCATTAGTTTTGTAGATGAGTGAAAGGTTCTGCATTGTTTAGTTTCTGTAGGGTTGATGCGGATGCGTTCATGTATCGCGTAGACGTGAACATTTGCATTTTATATAAGCTATATCTGATCCTCCAACAACAATAAGTATCAATAAAAAATAATGCACAGCTTTGAGGATGGATAATGTAGTGTGCCAACAGGAACAATTGTTCAATAGCCGGCATCAGCCATTCAAAAAAAAATAAAAATGGCCTGCATGCTTGAGAGAGGTTTTAATTGTGAACATGTGAAGTGTAAACATGTCCCGAGATTTTACTGTTCGTTTGCCTGTAGATATTTTATGCAAATTTTGATTTGTATATTTCTGTTCTCATGGTAAATTATTTTATTTTTTAAAACTATGTGCCTTTTTTAGTGAATTTCATTTTCAATTTGATTCAATGATTACGGAGTTATATTCAGCTAAACCGGTAATAGTAAGGTTGTTCTCCAACCATAGGATTTGAAGATTCACTTTGTAAACTGAATATATGTGATTCTGTTTAGCCAGCCGTGAAACCGCCTCTTTGTTTAGTCGTGCATGAATTGCCTAGAGCTGCTCTGATCTTGCAACGATAATCTGTCTGTCCAAGCATGCGCCATCTTTGAGCAAGATCTGGTGGTCGAAAACAAATCCTGCAACGTGGCAGCCATGGAAGAGGGGGAGCCTTGAGATCAAAAGGTTACTACAGTCAGGGACTGCTAGTTTCAAACTAGTCCGACTTTTCCAAAATCGTAGGATTCCCATGTGATTGGAGCTGTTTGGTTTTGCATGCAATTAATGCAGTGGCTTCAAATACAGATAGGCAACTTGAGGAAATGAGGCGTCGGGAGGTGGTGGGGATTGTGGATGGTGATGGTGGCCGGAGATGGACGATGAGGGGAAGAATATGAAGAAAATGAATTTTCATTTGATATGGACTGTGCACCATTAGATTAGGTCTGGTTCAACATCGAATGGTGATTGTATATTATCCGCCGTGGATGTTGTTCCTACTTTCAAATTAGAATTTGGCTATGTGCACCATTAGATTAGGTCTGGTTCACAATTTGTTGTGCTCATTCACCAAGGTTATTCTAGTTTGATTGAAAGAATGTAGAATCTATTGTTACTGTCAAGATGAATTAGAACCATCTTTTCATCGATAATTTTTTGTTACTCATCTAGTTATTATGACATGTTCATTTTGTATCTTTGTTCTTGATTGAATTATCTTTTAACAGAGCCTGCCTCTTGTTTCTTTGTTGCAAATGGTTTCTAATGATGCATGTTATTAATTTGTGAATTAGAAAAGAAACAGAGGAGAGAGAAATATCTATAGTTTTATTTTATTTTTTTGAAAGGGAGAAATATCTATAGTTGAAAATATGCTAATTTTTGTTGTAGTCTTCGCATTCTTTTCCAATCCCAGTAAAATCAAATGCCTTTATTAATTATTATTTTTAGTCTTTGACGTCATTTTAAAAAAATGATGCAGCAACAGAACAGATTTTAACATCAGGGATGGAGCTAGCACTTTTGAGGAGGTTCAATTGAACCTCTTGAACTTAAAAAAAGATATATACTTTCTATATCTAAAAAGTTGAAGAAGTCAAAAGCTTGAAACTTTTTTGTTAAAAAAAAAAAAAAGTTTGAACCTTTGACTTACAATTTTAGATACACCATTGTTTCCAATTTTACAATTTCATGTTGTAATATCACAAAATTCAACTACGCATCCGACGCATTTGACCGATTATCAACAACCTTAGGATTAATTTTCACATGCAAAAATAAAAAACGAATATAGATATTATTTTTTAGGACTAAGTTGGTCATGATTACCAAATTAAATATTACGACCAGCGATGGGCCACACACTACAGGACATGCACACTACACAGACACAATAGGCAGTACAAAATCATCAAGAATTTTTCACCAAAATTATGGGGACTACTGTCGTATTGGGACCATGCAAATTTATCTTCTAAACTAGTAATTTTTGGCACTACATTTCCTCTCAGGGGTCAACAGCTAGGAAAAGTAAAACCATCAAAAGTTGCAAGAAACCCCCTCCCAAAGCACTTAAAGTTGTTGACCGTTTAACCAACGAGAAAGACATACCCAAGAGATATATACATCTACATCGATAAAAAAAATGTGATAAACACAAATTTCATAGCTTTAGAGCAACAGTATAATTGTGAATATGGTTAAAGTTGGTAATGGAAAATAAAAACTTTCTCGTTTAGTTTTAGACTATAAGAGCAGAGAAAACAAAGTAGAAAAACAAATTGAAGGCAGAAAAACTAATCAGTCGATTAAGTTAGAAGCTGCATCACCAAAGCATCCTTCTTCACCATCCTCCTCCTCTTCACCTTCTCAAGAGTTCTCCTAAACAATCTGTCTCCACTCGTGCTCCACAAGAGCCCATGACAAACCCAACGCTCAATCATCCTTTGCAATTGATTTATCTCCAACTGATGACGTTTTCTTCCATGGTCACTTCACAACTCCTATCTCACTTTCCTTCATCACCTGCTTAATTATTAGAGAGTTGTTAGAAGATGAAAAGCCTAGAGAAGACAATGGAAGCTACAACAGCAGCAACAGAGGACAGTGAAGGAACAAAGGAAGAAAACGAGTCCAACACCAGAGCAAGTTTCTAATTTTTTGAACTAACGAAGGTTGTCAAGTTAAAGATACAGAGAAGCGGAAGAAGAAAATCGTGTATGATGTGATTCATGCATTAAAATAATACTTGAGATTTGAGAATGGTGCAGCCACTAGTGCTTTTAAGAGGAAGAGACAAAAATTGATGCCATGGACAAGCATATTCTAGTGCAGCCACACGCGCATGTGATGACTTTCATATATGCATGCCAGCACGAAACAGCATACAGGACAGTCTACATATACAAACAGCCCATTCAAATTGACAGCAAGAATTTGAATTTCTACAACTCAGATTTGGTTTCAGTGCATGTGTGATAGTGAATATTGATATATATCTTTCTCTTGGCTTTCACAATTACGCAAAAGAGGTCAGCAGGGTTTTGAGAATTTTCAAACTTCGAGTTCACGGTGAAGAGTATGTCCCAGAATTGAACCCAAGCAACATTATAAAAATCTCCAAAGTATTTCCCTCTTTTTTTCTCCCAAACATCGGATTTATTCACACTCAATTGTGACATCATGCACTTGCACCTTGTTAAAAAAAAAATCGCTTTTGCATCATGGATCTATTTAACCAAAAACATTAGTAGAATAAAGGATTAGTTTTTCTGAGGTATCTACTAGAATGATGCGATGACCATAAAAAAAAAATTAGAATGGTCTGAACATTGTGGAGACTCGTTTTGCTAGGTTGCGTCTCACAAAGCTAGCAAAGCAGTAGACGAGTTACAAGCACAAATATAACAGGAAGAATATTTGATGCATACGAGTAACAGCCTCGGCATGCAATAAAATCATTATATTTGAAACACCACTTGGAATATAAAAAGTAAAAATAACATTTTACAGATAAAACAATATAGATTTATTCAAACACCACTTGGGATGTGTGCAGGTTGCACCAAGAGATGTAAGAGAGGGATAATTATAGAAAGAAAATGAGAGACATGGTACGAAAGGAATAGATAGGCAGATAAAAGTGTGAAATGAATGTATTAGGTAAGGCTTCAGGACTCAGGTAGCAAAATACTCCTGTCATTTTCAACAGTTTTCAATTTGTAACCCTTAATCTTGGACATACTTGGCTAGCAAAATACTCCTGTCTTTTCACATTTCAACAGTGTGAAAATAATCCAATCTGTATCAGAACTCGGAAGATTAAACGTCAAATCCTGGACATATAACATCAACCAGGAGGAGTTGGGTAGCTCAATTGGTTTGAGCTAAGGGATATGGAGTTGGAGGTCATGTGTTCAAACCCGGGCGAAGGAGAAAAAATTCAATCAAACAACTAACCACTAACATTTGCCATTCAAAAAAAAAAAAACATTAACAGCAGCAATCAAAAGAATGGTGTTTTGGCCCTGATTTAACAAACAAGTTCAATATTGTTGAGTCTCCAGGAAGGTGAGGCCCCCAACTCAATAAAAATATGATTATAAACCATACCAACGAACATGAGCAATCCACAGCCAAAAAGCACGAAGGGAAACTTGAAATTGGGTAATCTCATTTCCTCAACCACTAACACGACGGCAGCAAATAACTAGTTTCTAAAATCAAAACCAATCCACATGCTTTACAACTAGTTTGTAAAATCAAAGCCACTCCACATGCTTTACAAGTTGCAATAAATGATAAATCTACCAATCTATAGCAATTTCACATAATCAGATATACACAGTATTAACCAAACCAAGCTGTTTACATACTAGTTACTTAATCATTTATTAAAAAAAAACATAAACCATTGTCTGAATATTCACTCAACTGCTAAGTTAACGAAGACAATAAGTTCTTGTATCTCTATTTTCTCAGTCTAAAGAGATTGTCTGAATAACATTTTGTCAGCAAAACAAAAACAACTACAAATAAAGCCAAAGAACACAAGCTAACATACATGAATATCAATCAGAACCATCTTTTGCACCAAAAGGATCATGAGTTGGACCAACATCCTGACCACCAATATGACGCTGCACAAGCCGCTGCAAATCAGCCATAACCTTATGCTCCCTTTTAGCCTTCTCTTCATAATTAAACATAGCCAAAGCACGTTTATCTTCAGCACTATAAACCTGGTTTTCTTTCCTAATACGAATTGCATTCATCCTCTGATGCCTACTACCACTCATCACATAACCAAGTTCCTCAAACTTCGAAATCTCCTCCGCAGAAAGACCCACTTCTCCTCTCCGAGGAATACGTTTCCCTTGTTGAACATATTGTGCAATAGCATCTCCTTCACCCGGCCTAAGTGCACCACCATAGCTTATATGCCCCTCAGCTCTTGGAAGCGGCATTGGCCCAACCGGTGGTTCATCATCATCCAAAGCCGGTTTCTTCTGTGACTCAAACAATTCCTTCAACTTCAAAGCCTCAGCATTCATCTCAGCCATCTTCTCCTCATCAACATCATCAATTTCTTCATTAATCTTCGCGACAGCCGAATCAGAAACCAACTCAATTTCCTCCGAAGCCTCACTAACCGGTTCAGAACTTTTCTTCTTACTTTTTCTACTCTGTTTTGATCGCTTCCTCTTCTTTAAACCATCATCAGAGTCAGATTCAGACTCATCATCACTTTCACTCTCTTCTGAATCACTATACCTTCTCATCTTCCTACTACTCTTCCTTCTCCTTCTACTACTCTTCCTTCTCTTTCTCCTCTTTCGATCTTCTTCCGATTCGCTATCACTCTCACTATACTTCCTACTCTTCCTCCTCTTCTTATCTTCCTCTTCTGATTCAGATTCGGATTCACTATCGCTTTCGCGTGATTTCTTAGAACTTTTTCTCCTCTTCTTCCTCAATTCCGATTCAGATTCTTTAGATTCCTCCGATTCAGATTCAGATTTTGCTTTCAGTTTAATCTCTTTATCCTTCTTCACATCAATTTTCTCAGGAACTTCTTCAGGTTTTCCATAATCTTCTAGATCATCGTTCTCGCGTCTCGGAGGACTCGGTGTAACATTCCAAATACAGTGCTTCAACGATTTCCTCATCTTCTGCCTCTTCAATCTGCGATACTCTTCGTAACTCAATCCCTTCAATTCTTCATCAGATTCAGACTCGTTGCGCCGAGAATCGTTGCGGTCGAGATAGGAACCGTTGTTACGGTGGCCGAATTTCTTTGGGAGATGGTTGCCGTTTGAATTTCCGTTGTTATCGTGGTGTCTAGGGTTTCGGTTTTCAGGGGATATTGAACGGCGACGGTGGCGGTCTGTGTGACGATCGTCGTAGGAGTCGTAGCTAGGACTACGGCGGTAGCGAGGGCGGTCGTTGGAGACATCGGAGTCGGGAGTGCGGCGGCGATCGTTGTGTCTGTGGCGTTGGTGAGGGGTTTCGATGGTAGAGGAGAGTCTTGCCATGGGTAAAAATGTGAAGAGAGAACTGTGCAAAGTTGGATTATTATTAGGTTCTAATATAATATATAAAGTTGGATTATTATTAGGTTCTTCAATTTCCAAAAATACCCTCAATTTTAAATACAAATTAACAAATAGATAAAAATAAATTTTTAAATATTAAAATAAAAATAACAAACAAATGTTCAATCTTTTTCTTTATCATTTAAAAAGTGTAATAAACTAGAATTTATATTTTATTTTGTTACATTGTTGTTTTTATTGAAATATATAATCATTGTTAATTTGATTTGTTATAATTTGAAGAAAAAAAATATTATTTTTTTTACTTTTAGTTAAGATTTCATAAAAAAAAACTCATAATTTTCAAACATTAGTGCAATAAAAAAACGGAAAGGCACGTGTGGATTCCGTCTTTTCGCTAGTAATATATAATTATTTTACACATTTATCTAATAATGTGTTGACATCACCTTAATTAATGAATATGACAACTCATATATCTTGTCAAAAAAAAAAACTCATATTTTCTTTCTGAAATAACTCATGCGTTGTTTTTTTTTTTGTCAAGTAGCCTAGTGGCTAAAATTTAAATTTGTTACGTTTTTTTTTTATATTTATTACTTAATGCGACAACATATTGTTAAAGATGTGGTTGCAAAATAATTATACACGACAATTTATATTAATTCAATTCATAAAATTAGGGGTGTGTTTGGCCTAGCTTTTTTAATCATAAAAGATACTTTGAACTTAATGTTAAAAATATAGTTAGAGTCGTCCACTGATTTCAATTTTTTTTCCTATTAGATTCGTTAAATTTTAAAATATTTATTTTTCCTTATCATTAAATGCAAATTAAAATCAAGTTTTTAAATGAAAAATGTGATGTATATAAATATAGAAGAAAAAAATTGTTATTATCGTACTTGACAAGAGTGGTCTATTGATCATGTGTATCATCTGGTCCGTTGAAGAATTCAAAGCTACGTAGTCCTATGTAGAAAATGTTTGTGTGTTGGTTTGTTTTAAAGAAAATATATTTGTTGTGATAAATGTGAGTAGAAAAGACAAATTATTGATTTGATTAAGTAAAAAGATATTGAGTGTGAGGGAGTTGATTTGCAATAATTTGTTTGATTGCTTATTTTATTGAAAATGTCAACGATGACTATACTAAAAGTTGATCTAGCGTAGTTATCGATTTTTGAAATCGTGCGATGACCAAACCAAAATAGAATTTGGTGTAGTCATTAACTTTGAGATTTTTAAGACAAGCAAACTAATAGAGGATTTAGCGTAGTTATTGACTTTGGAATTGTTGCGAAGATCAAACAAAAAGAGGATTTGGAGTAGTCATGGACTTTGAAATTTTGCAATCACCAAACCAAAAGAGGATTTGCATGATCATATTAAATGTTGCGGGGAGAGAGAGAGAGAGAGGAGTAGTAGAAAAATGGTGGGAAAAATAAAATAAAATATGAATGATGAAGAGAGAGACTCATTATGCATGATCAATCAAACTTGGAGAAGGAAGAAGGGTTGAGAGAAAGGAAAGATAATAGAAATTGGTAAGATGTAAACAAATGTACGATAGACTGCCATTTTTCACTCATCCATTGTACGTGATATGTTTCACTTGCTTGGGATAGAAAACGTCATTTTAAGATATTTTGTTTTATATATTAGAGTTTTATTTTTTGTAATAAGACTTAGGTGGATCAGTCGATTTATCAACCTTAGGGTGCATTTGATTTGTAAAAAATGTTTAAAGGACATGATAAACTGGAGGTCAAAGACATGACAAAACTGAAATTTTTGTCTCATTAAATCATAACACGACTTTTTGTCTCATGCACAAGTTGTTTAAAATATCAAACTAACTTATTGTCAACCAAAACTCATATAAGATAAACAAAATTATTCAATATCATAAAAGTTTGTCTTGTTATGTTGTGTTTTTTTTTTTAAAAGAAACAATTGAATACATTTCATTAGCTAAAATGTGGCAAATACATGACAATATATCATTATAACTATAAACCCGCTTGAGTTGTCCTTATGGTATTGACTTGGAATTTGGGAGTGTGCTCCTCTTTTAGGTCTCAGATTCAATTCTCTCTAGTGTCAATTTAGGTGGACTAATTTAACTTCTTAAAAAAAACATCAACACAAATATAAGTGCTAGTTTCAGATGGGACTACCCAACGATACATCATCATTTGTTTTGGAGTAAAAGGGCAATTGTCCCTCCCCCCCTCCCCCCAAATTGCAAGTTTCATCAAATACCCCCTGACATTCACAAAACTTCAATTATCCCTCTAAGATTGCATAATGTTAATCAACTTCATATTGTGTAGTCCCCCCATGGGCATCCTTCCTTTTTGCACAACCCTCACTTCGTATGACTCATTTTTTTACCCAATATATATCTTTGTCTTTCCAGATTGCCCTTAACAACTTCTTTAAAAATAAGCAAGGTTGAAAATTTCATACCCACTGTCAAAATAACTTCACCAAATGATGCACCTTCAATAAACTAAGGGGAAATGGCCTTTTTAGTACCGTCACTATCACAATCCGTACTTATTGGAGATTTTAGCACCTCAGAATGGTATGAATCATCATCGCCTTCACTTTCACCTTCCTTTTCACCTTGCACTATACCACTTCCACTGCCATTTTCTTCAACATCCTGATAATCCTCGTAAACTTTCTTTATGATATGGTGCATCTCTAAACTCAACACGGTAATCCTCGTAACCACTATCCGAATCGCTATCACTTGGTGGTAACACATACCTCTTCATTCGAATAAACCTTTTCACCTTTTCCCCCTTCTGTTTAACCTCCTTTCTCATCTTCAAAGCTCCTTATTCAAAGTATGGTCTTGTTGGATGAATTCGATGGAAAATAAGATTTTGATTTTGTTCTGAACCTTCTTGCCTTGCTTGAGACTCTTGACCAGAAACATCGTCTGGCTCTAAATCAATTTTTCTTTGAGTATGTGTTTGAACTTCCCTGACAAGTACTTGGACAAATTCCATGTCAGCATTCTTCTCTGGCTCTTTGGATACTTTACACACACTTATTTGAGTTTCAACCAACATCATTGCTTCTTCAATCTCTTTCCTTTCAGCTTCAGTGATAGGCTCCACCTCCACACACTCTATAACATAACGTGTAAGTGTAACATGTACGTCAATTTCTATTTCTCTTTGCAATTTCTATTTCTCTTTGTAACATGTTGACAATGTTGCTGTCAACAATTAATGGCCTCCACCCCAAATCATAATATTCACCAAATTATTTCCTCATTCACTACATACCCTAAACATTCCCATAATTACCACACTCCACAACCGTTCTTTCAATATCAAATATGCAAACGAGGTCTAGGTCTATATCCTCCCACACACGCTGTCCTTTCCATGTATATTCACGGTTACCTCTTCCATTTCTTACAGACCTCCCTCCATGATACATGACAAGTGATATGCCTCCATTCATCCTATACATCCATAAAAATAACATTGAATCATAACAATAACAACTTAACCCTAAAAAAACATACATTATATAAACATGCAAAATCAAACAAATTAATAACATTCAAATACTATAATATCACATATAAACGATAATAGGATGATTAAAATGGTAAAAGAGAACGATCATTCCCATATCAACCTTATTTATAAAAAAATATATTCTTTAACATGCAAAACCATTTAAACAGGAAGAATTTAGATACAAGACATAGACCATTTCCACCATTATGGTAGTTTTTTTTAGACCAAAAACAGAGCTACAAGGTCGCATAACTTATGAGAAGTGTACCTTTTGTATATGCGTCTTACGGTGACGGAATGATGAAGATTGTGATATCCGCAACTGAAGACGCGAGCGATGGCGTTTTAGACGACATCGACGGGCATCAAGGCGACGATTGGTGGTGGTTCCTATGACTTTTGGTTGGACGCGGTTGAAAGTGTTGAAAGGTTAAGCAAAAGACAAATGGTTGTTTTGGAATGTTATGGGTTAAATTAGGGATGTATTTGGGGAAAAATAATAAAAAAGTTATATACGTGACTTTTCTCATTCTGTCATTTACCCTTTGCCAGCAAGCATTGACACGTCAGTATCAAATAACCACATCATTGACTCTAACAAAACAACTTAAAAGAAGGACGAAATTGATTTATGTTATGGAATTTCGAGGGGTAATTAAAATTTTGTTAATGTCAAGGGGTAATTGACGGAACTTACGATTTCAGAGATAATTACTTATTCACTCGTTTATTTTGTTGGGTTATGCTAACAAAAGTGCCCTCAGTTAAAGAAACCAAAAGCATCGTGTTTGCATTGGATTCAACATTATTTTGACTTTTTAAAATTTAAATTCAACACTTTTTACAATTTTTCAATACAATATTTTTTTTTATCCTCTTATCCGATGCCCATGAGCACTTTTTAGTATTTCTCTATTTTGTTGTTCAATACTTGCATCAGACACACATTGTGTAAAAAAAGGCTTAAATATGTCTACAGTCCCTGCAAATAGGGCTCAGTTGAATTTTAGTCTATGTACTTACCAATCCTCCCAAACCTTCCCTGCAATTATTAATCACTTGAGAATTGGTCCTAATTACATATGATTACTGATGTGGCATATCATTACACACATGTCAGCGACGTGGCGGATGTTGAGTGGGTTATGACAGTGATGACTGAGCAAAAGCCATTAGAAATGACCATGTTGCCCTTATTGAGACCAGACAAAAGTGAAAATACCATAATACCCTCGTCTCCTTCTTCTTCCTTCTCCAAGACCCATATTCAATCTCTCTTCTTCTTCTTCTTCTTCTTCTTCTTTTTCCATTGTAAACGGTCTAAAAAAGCGCAACTCCAAACACTGGTCGAGTAATCCAAAACGAAATTTCCGCTACAACGTCGACACAAACAAATCTAACAACCATATATGAGTTCGTTGGTGGATTCGAGTTTGACGGTGGCGCCGGCGAGTGTGTCTCAGTCAGAGATTTTGTTGAGTTTCAGTATGTTGACTCGTTTATCTTAAGAGTTGAAGAAGAAAAATAAGGGTTTTTGAATGAAATGAGTTTGGGTTGTTGCATTGTTGAGTCCTTATGTATTCATCTTGTTGATACATTTTATGATTCCTTGAACACGTTTTCGTGTCTGCGTGTGTGTGTTCTAATTGATAATGTACCTCGTGCTTTATGTGTTTGCTTGAACTTGAGAGTTGTGCTTGTTTATCCTTGTGGTTTTATGGATTATAACATACACACTACAACGAAAAAGAAGGCAATGGATGAGTTTGTTGATCCTTGTGTTCTAATTCGTAACAAGGAAGAAGAAGAAAGAAACAAAATATGGGAGAAGAAGATGGGTCTGCTGCGAAAAAAGAAGGCAATGGATGTGAACTCTCATGGAAGAAGAAGCATGGGCAATTTCGTCATTTTGCAGTTGCTACGTTTATCAGGGGCAAAATTGTCCATTCAAGTCTTTTTTGCTAATCGCATGCTACGTCGATAATAAAATGGGTTTAGGACCAAAACTCAAATGATTTTTTTTTGTGGTGGTCAGGGTTGGAACCCCAAACCTTGCATATTATTATGCATTGTCCATACGAAGTGAGCTAAACTCACGAAGATAAAACTCAAATGATTAATAATTATAAGGAAGGTTTGAGAGAATCAACAAGTACAGAGACAAAAATTCAACTAAACCCTGTTTGTTGTGAGCCTATAGACATGTTTAGCAAAAAAAAATGCAAAACAAACAGTGAAATCGGTTTTGTGGGAGTGAAAAAAGCAGCCGACATTGTTTTGTTACTTGATGTCACGTGTACCACCATTCAACAAACTTCTAGAATCTCTCTTTACCGTTCGTCGTTTATCATAACCAAAAACACTGCGAACAAAACAAAACAAAACAATGACAAGAACAACAGTAAAGTAAACAACACCAACAGACACACACACACGCGAGATAATCGAAATTACGGTTTTGGTTATGGTATCTATAAACCCTAATCCAACACCACAAGGTTTCTACTTCTTCGATCCTTCTACTATGGCTCTTCCCGGTGTTAACAATCTTCCTCCTCCACCACCGCCGCCATCTACTACCGCCGCCGCATCTACCGTTTCTGAGGATCCGAATAAGAAGATCCGGAAACCATATACGATTACTAAATCTAGAGAGAGTTGGACTGATCAGGAGCATGATAAGTTTCTAGAAGCTCTTCAATTGTAAGTTGGATTGAAGAAATTGCTTATATTGTTACTTAGGTTCTGTTTGGATTATTATTGAATATTGTGGAAAATGATTATGTTGGGAATCTTGGTTTGCTCGAAAATAATTTTCTTTGATGAATTAGGGTCTGTTTGGATTTACATTCACTTAAGATTATTATTGAGGAAAAAGATTAGGGGCCTGTTTGAATTGGGACTTATTTGAATTTATCTATTGACATAAACACTTATAAAATTGTTTGAGAGAACTTATGATAATAGCTTATGAGTTATGTCATGTTCTTCAGCTTATTTCCATAAGCTCTCTAGGATCTTATAGCTTATATGAAAACAATTTGACTTTATTTTATGTTTTGTTATGGAAATAGCTTATAATAAGCGTTTATGTAAGATAAGTGCTTATCCTATCAACTGCACGTTAAGTTGTTTAAAACAGGGCAGGGGTTTATGAAAATTTGCGATTGATTATTTTTTTTTTTTTTGGGGGGGGGGGGGGGAATTTCACC
>Ga0228711_1004690_pt1 | contig 20934 bp, 6 predicted proteins | sample MedpolnodulmetaG_2_FD_177996 | JGI IMG/M metagenome (GOLD analysis project Ga0228711, IMG submission 177996) | Root nodule microbial communities from Medicago polymorpha collected in Santa Monica, California, United States - brown nodules | ecosystem: Host-associated > Plants > Roots > Nodule... | reverse complement strand
AAGCTTATATAACGTTCCTCGTTGATTTTGGCCCTTATTCCTACAAAATCCAATGGTGTATTGGCAACCTTGTAATAATCCTCTATCCCCTGTCAAAAATAAAACATCTACCTTTAAAAAAAATCTAACATTATTAACAAAGTTCCATAATCAAATAACAAGAAATAATACAAAAGGCAAAAAACTTACATTAGGGTTATTAACAGGTTTAGCAAATAACTCATCCGGGTCATTCCTACATGTTTAAAACCAATCAATAATTATATTTTTGGGAGTATAAGATTTTGTTTGGTAATGACTCACTAATCTCCTTACATGTAAAAAAGAAATAATAGTGATATATTGATCATATAGTTTTCACCTTTGTAGGACATCAAGGACTGATTCAAGTATGTGCTTTTCGGGCATAACATATGACACTGCATGATACAACTTCTCTACATGAGTGATCACCAATAATTACCAACCAAAAGTAATGATAATTATGTAAAAAGTGTACAATTTATGTGATGAGATAATTAAACTAAGTTTATCTTATTGAACTTAACTCAGTTGGTAGGGACAATACATAATATATGCAAGGTCTGGGTTTCAAACCCGACCACCACCAAAAAAAAGAAAAATTAAACTAAGTTTAGTTTACCGTGTGTTTGTGAAGTACTTCCACTCTGAAGGTAGTATTGTCCGTCCTGCGTGAGCTTTAGGATATGAAAGAGAATGTAAATAGACAAATAAAATATAAAGAGTTTATGTTTATATTTTATTATTCAATGGTAAACTAAATGTGAGACTCCACCCTATCATGAGAAGGGTGCAAATACTAATCTTTCAACTTAAAAATCTTACTTAAGCTCATACTTATTTCTTCATATTTGCTGGGAAAGATAAATGATTTTCAACCAATATTTTCAGTTTTAGGAAAGAACAGTGGATAAATTGAAGCTAGATAAATTAGAGAGTCACCATTTCTTCTTCAATGTTGTAATGTGCCAATTTGTCCGCTTAAATTTTTAAAAACAAATAAGATGTTGTAGAATACATGCGCCAAGTGAAAATAAGATGCGCGGTAAAGATTTTATTCGTTCCTTTCGTTTCGCAGTGATTCGTAAAAATAAGCATTACTAAATAAAATATATTGAATTATGAGTAGTATTAATTAAAAAGTGGAATTGAAAAATGTTATTAATATTGCATTGGAAATTGAAATGGATAATTTATTTTTGGTCAATTTTTTTTTATCTAAATGGGTCGCCAATTTTAGGCAAGTTTTCACTCTTTAATGGGTTTTTTTAAACAAGTTTTTTCTTATGTGTTAAAATTCAAATGAGTTAAACTTTTAACCCTCCCTATGATAAAAATAAATAAATTCAAAGGAATCACGTTAAATTATGTGAATTTCACATAAATTTATGAGTGAACTCAAATTTTGTGAATTTCACAAATGAGTTGAACTCAATTTTTTTATTTATGTGTAAGTTTTTCTTTTGAAGGATTTATATGTGTAAGTTTCTAATAGCTGTGATTATTTTCGTTATCTATAAAAAAAAAACATAGTTTTTGTGTTAACATTCACGTATGATAAAGACAAGAATGAGAGTAATAACCGGAATTGATGATGTCATTTGAAGATGGACTGAGCTATAATTGAAGTATTTTTTTCTTTTCGATTCCCCATTTTCCTTTTTTTCCTCAAAAGCTATGATTCTTTTACTTCTCCTCCGTTTTTCTTGTTGCTTTCTTTCATCTCCAAACTCCTCTATTGTTTTTGTTCCTTCAGACCCTGATATAAATGTATAAAGACAATTTAACACACATCATTGTAATACACATTCTATATAACACATATATTCAATTTATTACATTGTATCTTATAAAAAAATATATTATATTGTAAAATAATGCATAAATCGATAAGTAACTTAAAATTACACTTATTTTGAGAATCAAAGCTACATTAAGATTCATATGTATAAAGATGAAGAAAACTTACATAAAATTATAAATAAATAAAAAATGAAAATATGATGATTAAACAATTCATGACTCAATCAATTGGTAGAATCATCGACTCAACTATATAATGAACAATTCATGACTCAAACAATTGGTAGAATCATCAGCCCACTACATAATAAACAATTCATGAGTCGATCAATTGGTAGAATCATCGACTCGACTACATAATGAACAACTCATGACTCAATCAATTGGTAGAATCATCACTCGACTACATAATAAATAGTTCATGGCTCAATCAATTGGTAATCATCAGCTCGACTACATAATAAATAGTTCATGACTCAATCAATTGGTAGAATCATCAGCTCGACTACTTAATAAAAATTTCATGACTCAATCAATTGGTAGAATCATCGGCTTGACTACTAAAGTGGTTGGTCCAACCAATTTTCATGTTGATTCTCGATCAACTCGGTTGGATTATAACCAAGCTGAGTCGACTTTTACAACACCAATATTTTATATATCTCGCTTGGAATTATACGTATATCGACCGTTAATGTAGCCCCACTTAATTAAAGTTTGACGCAAAAATAATTATATAAAATCTAACATATGTGAGGTTCTATTCTTGAGATTTGGCACACACGCATTAATAAAATAGTTTTTCCGTTATCTTCGATCTCTTAAATGCGCAACTTTTACAAAATAATCCAGACACAATTTTAATGAACAGAGTTGTGTGTGACTATTATCTATGAAATACAATCATATGCTTGTTGTGTTTTACTCTGTCTCTTTTAGATTCAAGCAGTCGTTTATAACAGTAATAGATGAAATGAAAGCAGGAAAAACATTTGATAAAAGGATAATAACAACATCAAAGTGAATTGTTTAACAAAAAAAAAATCAAACTGGATTGAGCAACTAAAATTTGTGAAATCACTCACAAAAGGATGAATTGATATAATAAAATTCAAAAGTAGTTGATGAAGACATACATACCCATGTGAAGTAGGCAAGATCAGCAAGCTGGATAAACAAGTGAACAAGAAACGGTCAACCATGCATAAGGCACAAAATATATCATTTGAAGAGAATAAGAAAATGTACCAAGTTTACCACTCAAAATAATGAGAGAACAAAAACCACCTCTTCTCAACAAGTACAATTTTTCAAGACTAGAAAATTCCTTTACTATTTAATAAACAAAATAATATAAGATTGTAACCTATAATTCCTTCTTTGTGGAGCTAAGTGAGATGCCAGATATGATTACCAAAGATAAGTTCAAATTAACGTATATCAGCCAAAAACATTAACAAATATTATTTAAATTTTAGTTCTTAATATATATGTAAAAAACGTTACCTTAATTTGGCATGAATATAATGATTTGTTGCTGTCATTATGGATAAGACAAAAATTCCTTCACATATTCCAATATTTTTTGGTATTGTTACCGAGTGCCTCCAGGACACTCTTTAAGCATCCTAAATTTAGTAATTATTCTTTTTAAAAGTTAACTATTACAATTTCCAATGCATTCAATACACAACTTTTCATACAAAACTTACCATTTAGAGTGCTTAAAGAGTGCCCTGAGGGCACTCGTTAACATTTTCCTTTTTTTTTTGTTGTCAAGTAGCCTAGTGGCTAGAATTCACCCTTTTTCAAAGTGAATAAGTGGGGTGTCCGGGGTTCAAACCTCGGCCCCTGCATATAATAATGCATGTCAATGCATGTCTCTGGCAACTGAGTTATGCTCGCGGGAACTGATGAGTCAATAATGAGTCAGTTATTAGTGTTTTTTTATATAATATTTAAGTTTATTTTATTTAAATTCAATATGTTTTTATTTCCTTTTAGAGCTATTTTACTTCAATTGCAAGTTATTTTATTTCAGGAACAAATATTCAAAAGATTGAGTCTTGAAGTTGATTCGTGCCAAAAATATGAAGATCTTATACAAAAATATCTTGTGCAAAGAATTTGAAGATCTTGTACCAAAATATAGCATGGGCACGCCCCTTTTTGTCCTTTTGTTGCTTTTGCTTCTTCGACAAGCTGCCTATTTTAGTATTTTTGACCTAGAGCCCATGTTTTCTTGTGCAACACTTTAGTGATTTAATTCTTGGGGCTCAAGTCAATGTTAGACTATAAATAGAGCAGCCATCTAGTTTGTAAAATCATCTTTTGTTCATGAAATTCAATAGTGACAATTGTTTTCTTTAATAAAAGTTCTTCTTTTATTTTCTTGTTATTTTATTTATGTTCTTCATCTTCTCTTCTATGTCTACAATGAACATGAGTGAGTAGACTCTTCTTGTCTTGGGATTGTTGGATAGTCTAATGACATAATCCTAATCAAACCAGGCCTTGAACCCTAATTTTATGTAAACCTATTTTCTAATCTAAATTCACCGTTTTTATAATGAATTAACAAGTATCAAACTCATAATGCGACAGCGGAGGGTTAGTACTTGTTAATTCATCATCACAAATATTAAGCGATAGATCGAAAGATGAAGTTTTAATATTGGAACAAGTGAAATTAGACAAGGATTGCGAAACATGAAAATAGTCTAGCAACCCTTGAGACAATAAAGTTTCGAGCTTCAAGGATTTCAATAGCAATCAACCATGAAAATAGGCGTGGTTGCTAGAGAAACACACTCACTGAGACCGAAAGGAGATGTGATAGCCTAAAGAGAAACTTGTCTTTAGAAAGTAGGTCCAACATAAAGTTCTAGGTTTATGGTTTGGTTTGTGAAGGGTTTGTCATCAAGATGAACCAATAACCCAAAGCGCTTTTTTTATTATTATTTCTAAACGGTTAAAAATCCCAACTTTTCAAGGTTAATTGAATTAAACAACTCCCTGTCGAAACGATACTCTTATTACTACACCGGTAATATTCCAATATTTTCTTTAAACCATCTTAATCTTAATATCCCAGAATATACTTGTAAACATAAGATGATTTCTCTTTTATCTGTCAATTTTTCTCCATTCACAAAAGATGAAGTTTAAACCACTGCCCATTATCTTAGGGTTCATTTACTGTGATTTTAACTTTCTATTTTTAAAGTTGAAAATAACAAAATATGTTCGGGTAAAATGATATGAAATTGATTTTTTACTTAATTTAAAATAGTTTTCATTTTTATCTCAAAAGCACAAAAATATATTTTCTAATTTTTTTTTAATAAATAAAACAACACATAACCACTAGTGGTCGCTAACCACCACTGACCACAATTGATCACCAGTGTAACCACATTTGATCATCACTTCGGTCAATTTTGCCCACCACTTTAACGTGACCACATGTCTATTGATCAACAATTCAAGACCAATGTCGACTATCACTCCAACCATTTCTAATCTCCATTTTGGCCACCTCCGACTGTTGCAGCTACTTGTCGACCTATCACCACCCCAACCATCACTCTGGCCACCTCTGACACCATTTGGACCACCACTTCAACTGTTGCGACCACCCGGCTACCGACCATTACTCCAACCACCCTTGACTGCCGATTCCGTCGACTGTTGAGGGCCACCTATCCATTTATCGCCACACTAACAATTGTGGCTTGTCTGTCTGTTGATCATCACTCAGATAGTTGTCTGCCAACACCTCAAACAACCATTGATTTTCAAACACTATTCTTCAAATTGTTCCTAAATAAATAAATTATAAATTTTATATATTGTGTGCGTTTATACTGAAACGAGATTGAAAAAAGTGATTTAAAATTAAATAACAAAAAAACAATAATTGAAACTCAAAATTGAAACTATATTTTATTAAAATAAAATCAGAAAAGAAATCCATAAATCATCTCGAACGAGACATTTTGAATGCGTTTGATCTGTTATAAAAATAAAGGACAAGACAACTTTAGTTGGACAGTGTGTTAATTTGTAAAATTGTTTCAAAGAGATGACAAACTTGTGGCAAGTGACATGAGAAAACGGAAACTCTTGTCCCCCACTAAACCACAACACAACCTTTTGCCCGACGCTCAAATTGTCTAAAATCCCAAATTAGTCTTTTATCCATAAAAAATTGTAGAAGACAAAAAATTATTCAATATCATAAAAGTTTGTCATGTGTTGTTCTATTTTGTACTATCATGTCAAATACTTATATTTAGTTGATCAAACGTATAATTTAGGTGGCAGTGTTACAACTCAATTTTACATATTCTATTTAAATATGTTTTTAGTCAATCTAAATATAACAACTTTCATATTTATTCCCTCTAAAATTTTACTGTAAACTTTGGTTCCTCCAAATTATCTGCTATCAATTAAGTTCCTCCTATTTTACAAAAAAATCATGTATAATATTTCAATTTTCAAGTGACTTTTTTGATGAAGTGTCATTATTAAGAGCTTAAAATATCTTTAATTTAATAATGAAGATTAAATAGTAATTATCATTAACTAAAAGTATTTTAAGGTCTCCTCACTAAGATGTCATAAAAAAGTCGCTTGGAACATGCGACGCGATCTTTTATAAAAAGTCAACGATTAAATTTGATAACAGAAAATTTAGAGAGACTAAAGTTCGAAGGAGATTTTTAGAGAACTAAAAATGAAAGTTGGTATATTTAGAGGGACCAAAAACACACTTACCCTTAATATAATATTTATCTGTGAGAGTTTACATACTCTTGTCCCATTTAATATAATTGAAATACTGGCTTCGTCCCAAATTATAAGTCATTAAGGTCATTTGATACAAATTAAGAAATGTAATTAGTTTTGTATGAGAAAGAGATAATAATTTATCTTTATTACATATCTCTAACATGCTAATTAATTACATGGAAAATCAAGTAACACAATAAAAAAAATATTATCCATAATATAGAAAGCATTTCATAAAAGACCTATATTATTTGAAAATAACTTCTTAGAAATAACAAAAATTATTTAGTAACAATGAATGAAAGTGCATCAAGGCTCAACATTGAGAGTAACAAACAACACCCAAAAAACTACAGAGATGATTTTTTTTTTCCGAGGAGATAGAGATAAAATCTTAATAAATGGTTTTTACATTATTTCATCATTTGAGTGCGACATTGTTTTGTTTGTCGTTTTGGTACAACGTTGTTTGATTTTTTTATCTTGTTGCAATGTTTGTTTTGTTCAAATTGTATGATTGGTTTTGATTTATTTCAACTTCGACCAATGACTTGGGCTTCAATGTTACGGATGTAGTGGGATGTATATTAAGGTTATTGGACACCTCACTTATCTTGAGGTTATGAGAATTTATGGTTGCCCAGTATTAAGGTTACATGTTCTGAAACTTTTTTGTTTTGTTTGCAGAAATAAAATTTATGATTGTATCCGTATTTCTCAACTCTGTCAAAAAGCTTACCTTTTCATTAGGGATCTTCAGGTTCATTTTGATGACTGACTGTAATTTCTATATTTGCTTATTTTTGTATGATTTATTTTGTGTTGATTTTGTTTTCAGGTTTTGATAAATTGGATTTTCATTCACATGATGTTCCCGGCACTCAACCTAATCCACATGCATCAAGAAGTTTTCTTCCTTGGCAAGGAAACTCGACTCCTTAAGCTACCAAGACAAAAGAGAAAGCAACACTAACATTAATTTTCCAAAACCCTGACTTATTTTAAATCATAAACACTTGCAGGGACAGACAGTCCCTCCAAGTGAGATACAGTTCCGTCAAATGTTAAGTTAATTTGCCTTTTCTCCAACGGTCTTTTGAACCCAAAAATGTGTTTTGTTATTAGGTTGTGGAAGACAACATAACACCTCAGCTTTGATACCGCAATTTGTGGACAAAAATGTGGCTTCAAAGGATGTTTTTGGTGTTGGTGCAAGTTCAAGCCAAATAGGAATTTTCCATCACAAGATGCAAACTTTGCAAGAAGGGATAATCAAATCAACATGAAATTTTTCAAGCAATAGGCGAGTCCATCAACAATTCACTTCAACCAAACTAATGAGAATGAATTATTCCAAGACAAACAGTACTTTAATATGCACTGAAGACTTTGTATGTGATTTTTAAGTCCAACTTTCAAGCAACAAATGATAATGTGAAATCTTTGTATCCTTTTATAAAGTTGGGTAGAGTTTTTTCAATGTGATGCTGAGTTTGGACAACATTAATAAAATTTCTAATATATATAAAAAAAAAAAAAAAAACTTTTAAAAAGGATAGGGCAATGTAATACTACCTTAAAATTGAAAAACGATGAATATTGTTAGCTAATGATAAAAAATGTTGCACTCAGATGGTCCCTCTAAATTTTATGTTATCAATTTTAGTTCTTGACTTTTTACAAAAGTTCACTTTACATGTTCCAAGTGACTTTTTTATGACACGTATTGAAAAGATCTTAAAATATTGTTAGTTAATGATATTTTAAGCTTTTAACAAGGACACTTTATCTAAAGAGTCACTTAAAACATGCGACATGAATTTTCGTAAAATAGCAGGGATTAAATATAACAAACAATTTGGTGTTATGGTCGGGTGGTGATAGGCAGACAAGTAGTTGCAACAGTCAGAGGTGACCAAAGTGGAGTCATATTCGACATTGATCTTGAATTGATGATAGACATATAAGTGGTTGCAGTGACGTTAAAGTGGTGGTCAGAGGTGGCCGAAGTGATGATCAGAATGATCAATCGTGCTCAGAGTGGTGGTAGGTGGTGGTTAGCAACTACCAATGGTGATGTGTTGATTTATTTATTAAAACAAAGAATTGGAAAAATCTATTTTTATGGTTTTGCAATAAAAGTGAAAACTATTTTAAAATTATGTAAAAATCAATTCAATCTCATTTTATTCGAACATGTTTTGTTTTAAAATTTAACTTTAAAGATTAGAAACAACCCAAATCATCCCTTAGTTGATGGGAAGCAGTTTGAACTCCATCTTTTGTTAACGGGGAAAATTTGATCGACAAAAGAGCTTTTTTTTACAAAAATAAACGATATTGATTCATTCAAATTGATAGAGTATATCGATACAATATAAATTTAAAGTCACTAAAAACAAAAAAGATGAATCTGCGAACAAACTCACAACATTCATGTTAATAAGATAAAACAACAAAGTATATATGCCTACAAGAGTAGCGTTAACAACACTCTCTTTTCAACACTCACTTTTTTATTGATTTAAATCAATGTGGATCTCACACTTTGAAAATTGGTTTCACTTAAAGTGGTCAGACATACATTAATTTAATCCAATAAGAAAGTGAGTGTTAGAGAGAGTATTGAAAAGAGAGTGTCTCTGGGTAGCATCTCATGCCTACAAATATGACTATATTCAATTCTCTAGAATACTCATGTCTTCAGATCTATAACGTTGACGACGTAAAAGCCATTGATTAGATATGCACTTGCCCAAAGTTAATCTTACAACCCGAATCAAATAAACACCGTACTAAGACGGAAAATCAACAAACACATCGCATAAAGACGAGAAATCAAAACAAATTGAGTCGTGTGAAGACGACGAAATCACATAAATAAACGAAAGAAAACTAAAAATATGTCGAAATCATTTTTTTTTTGTTGAAATCATTTATTCGAATAAAAAAAGAAGGAAAAACAATTTGAAGAGATGATTTTGAATTAAAATTGATCATTCTTCAATAGATAAGAATAAAAAAAGTGGTGATGGTTAGGAAAGAAGAGAGTATGTTCCATATATTTTCTTAGATATTACAATGGTTAAAAATAAGAACATATTGAATAAGAAAAGTAGCCGTAATATATTTGTCGTATCCATAAAATCCATCCATAATGACAGCAACAAACTCATTATATTCATGCCAAATTAAGGTAACTTTTTTTACATATATATTAATATTAACAAAAAAAATTAAAAAAATTTGTTAATTTTTTTGGCTGATATACGTTAATTTGAACTTATCTCTGAAAATCACCTCTGGCATCTCACTTAACTCCACAAACGAGGAATTATGGGTTACAGTATTGTATTATTTTGTTTATTAAATGGTAAATGAATTTCATAAGTCTTGAGAAATTGTACTTATTGAAAAGAGGTGGATTGTTCTCATTATTTTGAGTGGTAAACTTGGTACATTTTCTTACTCTCTTCAAATGATATATTTTGTGCCTTATGCATGGTTGACACTTTCTTGTTCACTTGTTTATCCAGCTTGCTGATCTTGCCTACTTCACATGGGTATGTAAATCTTCATCAACTGCTTTTGAATTTGTTATATCAATTCATCCTTTTGTGAGTGATTTCACAAATTTTAGTTGCTCAATTCACTTTGTTTTTTTTTTGTTAAACAATTTACTTTGATGTTGTTATTGTTTTATAGTAAATCCTCTTATCAAATGTTTTTCCTATTAAAAATATCTCGCTTTCATTTCATAGATCTGATTATCTGATCTCATTCTATCTATCACTGTTATAAACGACTACTTGAATCTAAAAAAGACAGAGTAAAACAAAGCAAGCATATGATTGTCTTTCATAGATAATAGTCGCACACAACTTTATTCATTAAAATTGTGTCTGGATTATTTTTTGTAAAAGTCGCGCATTTAAGAGACCGAAGATAACAAAAAAAAGTATTTTATTAATGAGTGTGCTTCAAATGTCAAGAATAGATCCTCACATATGTTGGATTTTATTAATTTATTTTCACGTCAAACGTTAAATAAGTGGGTACGCATTAACGGTTGTTACACGTATAATGCCAAGCGAGATATATAAAATATTGATGTTTAAAAGTTGGCTCAGCTTGGTTATAGTCCAAACCTAGTTGATCGAGAATCAACATGAAAATTGGTTGGCCCGATCACTTTAGTAGTCGGGCTGATGATTCTACCAATTGATCGAGTCATGAACTGTTTATAATGTAGTCGAGCTGATGATTCTACCAATTGATTGAGTCATAAACTATTTATCATGTTAGTAGTTTGGCATGTGATTCTACAATTGATTGAGTCCTGAGTTATTTAGTCATCCTGTTTTTATTTTTATTTATAATTTTATTCTCAAAATAAGTGTAATTTTAAGTTACTTATCGATTTATGCATTATTTTACAATGTAATTTTTTTTTTTATGAGATACAATGTAATAAATTGTTGTTGACATTTCTATAGGTCATTTGGGAAAGTGTAAGTTAACTACGGTACATTGTGCATTAGAAGTGATTGTTTTCCATGACTATGTGACCCATAGGTTATAGAAAGTCTATAGCTATTGTATATGCAGGATGCCATGTTCATCAATATTACCCAACATAATTAGTAATGACTTTTTGTTTTTGAGGGAAGAATTAGTAATGATGTATGTTTAGATTGATAGAAAGGCACGGTACGTAGTAAAATCTAAAGATTATATACCCTATAGTAGAAGTGACTCTAAAGGAATACTCCTCTTTGAAATTGTTTAGAGGAAAGTGATTTTAAAACGTATATATGGTGGTGTTTTTTCAATAAACTTGAAAACATTTATCATTTGAAGTATATTATAGGAAAATTGATTTCAAATGTATAAGTTTTAGATCACTTCTTTTAATAGTTGGCTTACATATGTTTTAAATCTAACTATTAATTAAGATGAATAGCCTTAAAAAGTATTACCTATGTTTTAAAAACTCGCAAAGCTTACTTGGAGGAAGTGTACGTGTACCCTTCATGATGACACCATCATTTAAGTCGATCAATGAGTGTTAACATCCTCATTAGTTTAAAACTCCAACATAAACACATGACTTGTGAGAGATGCTAGAAATTTGGAAGTAGCCTTCAACACTTATTTTTAAGTGATCTCTTGCTGTTTTGGAAGTAGCCTTCAACAACGAGAAAGTAGGACTAATGGGAATGTTATTAGAGGACGTATTATTGCTGAGAATCTCATTCTAAGGAATGTCAGTTCTTATCTTGAAACAACTTATCGTTTAAGTTAAGCTTGTATTTTTTTTTGTGGTGGTTGGGGTTTGAATCTCAAACCTTACATATATTATGCATTGTCCTTACCAACTGAGTTAAGCTCTTGAGGACGAAGTTAAGCTTGTATAATATAATAGTCAAACTGAGTGACCTTTTTTCTAGAAATTTATGTTTTTTAAATAAACATAAACTTAATCTCTCCATTGAATTTACAACTTTTTTTCCAACATAACAATAGCATTTACAAATCAAAATTCTCTATAGTACAAGAATTTGAATAAAATTATAGACTTACAAGTAAGATAAAAATTATTTTTCAACTTAACAATTATATGGTGATGGAGTTAGAAAGAATGTGCCATATGCTTGAATTGGAGGCCATGGTGATACCTCTAAAGTGTAGAGAGAAGAAAGTAATATAAACGATACTCTTTGTTGACTTATTTCATCTCTTCACCATCATCTTAGATAATTGCAAGGAATATGATTAGGCCGGGAAAAAACAATTTTTGGATGCTAGCATAGTAACTAAACGATATCTCTTGAAATATTTCAATTTAAGGCATATTGAACGGTACTTTGGCTAGCGTAAGAACTTGTTCTTCTCTACTGATCATTTTTGTACTCTCTTAAGTCTAGTACACATATAATCAATTAAACATTCCAGCACATACACATTTGTAATTTTCGCACTTATGAACAAAAAAAATCATACAATATTCTTTGTGACAATATTCATCTCTTTTTTGTTTGAAACAGTCTTCATCTCTTATACATTCACAATTTCCTATAATGAGAAAAGAGAATAAAATAATGTTACTAAAAACATGATAAAAGAGTGTGTACGAATTATGAAGTAGAAAAAAAAATTGAGAAGGATAAAAAGATGGTTTACCTCCGATGTCTTCCGCTACGACAAGAAATAAAATCATAACATAAACAAATTTGATAATTTTAGCCATTTTTTTCCCTCCTTGCGTGGAGAAAAATTGAATATGAATTAATCTCTTTATAATGTATAAAGTCCACACTCTCCTATAAATAATCAAGTAGTTTTTAACATTTATGAAGTTGTAAAAACCCTTCATAATACTATAATAACTATTAAATGTATCTCAAGTATATTTGTGTGTTGTGTTTGTCCCATCGACACACTTAATAAGGAACATAACCAACTACCTTTTTTGGTGTAAACATAACCAACTGTCTAATCATAAATATTCTTTTTAACTAACTTTTCATCATTTTTTTAACCTCTCATGTTAGCAAAGAGAAAGATTATATTGTTGGACCATGGTAAATTTATCTATAAGAATAATGCACCCGTGTTTAAGGACCCTATTTATGTACAAATAAAACCTATTGTAATTTTCACTTTATTTATTTTTATGATGAAATTGTTCGATAAAAAAAGAATGTGCATTTAATTTTGTAATTGCATGATTTTTTTTTCCTACATTCTCATCAAATATATGATTCATATTTATTGACAAAATCAAATGCCAACACTTGAAAACACCCATATATGATATTAGTGGTCTAGTGACAAACTGAATTTTCCTTAGCACATTCGTACAAACAATTCAAAAAATTTAATTCTTAAAATACCCTAACCGAAATAAAAACAAACCTAGAAATTTTGGTCATGTTTTACCTCTTGGCATATAAAAAATTGAAAAGAATTTTATCTCTTTATAGTGCCTAAAGTCCTTGCTCTCCTAAAAATAATTTAGTAGTTTTAGCACTTATAGAGTTGTAAAAGCCTTCTATAAAATTAGAATAGTTATCAAATGTATCTTAAGTATATCATTGTTTTGTCTTTAGGCACCGATCCAACTTGAAAAATAAGTTGCAGGCAAAATCTGCCTGCAACTAGGCGCTAGCCACACCCTGGGTGATAGCAATACTGCCTCAGGCACTAGCCACGCCTAACCAAGTGCTAATGGCACCTGAGGCAGCCCCCGGTGTGTGAATTTTCGCGTTGTTCTTCCGTTTTCAGTCGTTCTTTCATCTGGAAACTCTTAAGAATTTGAAATGAATTTTCTTCACTATGTATTGTCTTCAAAAACCTTCTAAGAACCATTGACTTCATTCTTCAAATCATTGATCCTTCAAGTGATGTCTTCATTTGTCGATTTACATGATTTTTCACTACAAACACTCAAAACACCTATGGAGTTGTATGGTTTAGGATAAGACTGAATTACAACTACTTGAGTGAAAACAATACAATATGTTCCTCAAACCATTGACAACTCATCTATTTCTCATCTTATTTGCCTTTAAATACAAGAAAAAGTATTAAAAATATAGCAAAAAATCATATGATACTCTGTCATTAGTAAGTTAACTACATTACATTCTACATTAGAAATGATTGTTTTCCATGACTCTATGACCCATAGGTTATAGAAAGTCTATAGCAGTATAGCTAATTAGCTATTGTATGTGCAGGATGCCATGTTCAGGAATGTTACATCAAAGAAGAAAGAAAAGTTCAGAATTAATAATGATGTCTGTTTAGTTTGACTCTACAAGGAAAACAACACTAGTGCTAGATTCCAACTAAAATACTCCTCTTTGAAATTGATTAAAGGAAAATGATTTTAAAACGTATATGTGGTGGTGTTTTTTCAATAAACTTGAAAACATTTTTCATTTTAAATATATTATAGGAAAATTGATTTCAAATGTACAAGTTTTAGATTACTTCTTTAACTTTTAATAGTTGGCTTACATATGTTTTAAATCTAACTTTTAATTAAGATGAATAGCCTTAAATAATATTACCTATGTTTAAAAAACTCGCAAAGCTTACTTGGTGGAGGTGTATCCTTCATGATGACACCATCATTGTTGTTTTTGGATTTCTAAATTGTTGAATTTTGGTTTTCTAAATTCTATTTTGAAGTGAATATCTACCGAAGTTGTTACTAGGTTGAGTCACGATCAGGTCGCTCTCTTTAAGACGTTTCGTAGCACTGTCCAAAATTGTGCAAGACAGACTATCAACCACGCCGCCTTCAGGATAAAACAAGTCCAACTACAATTGTGCGGTTAACTACTACGCTGTAGAAAACCGTTCGAGAATTACACATTCAATATGGTACTAAGACCACTCTTTTAATACTAAAATCAATATGGTACTATAACCACTCTATTATGGTGTTGAGACCACTCAAATATAGTGTTACCACCATTCTAATTTATTCATCTCCAAATATCAATATGGTATTTCAACCACTCAAATATGGTGCTACAACCATTTTAGCATCTAACTTCTCCATGAATTAAAATAAATTGTGAACTAGTGCCATTTCATGATGGTGGCTGCTGATTTTCATTTAGGACTATTTTGGGGTTCCTATTCTGTTGGCAGTTACAGTTACTTATTCACAGTGCAGTTCTGATTTTTGAAAATAAATTTCAAACAGATTGAAAGTTGCATATGTGAATTTCTTAGTGTTGTTGTTATAACAGCAAGCACTTCATCGTTTCAGTCGAAAGATGTATTTCTATTTCTATAGCTTGATTTATCCTTCTTGCATTTAGAGACAACAAAACCTCCATATGTAATTTCTTCGGTAGACATAGCAATCGAAACGTCTTAAAATTGTTGTTTTTGGATTTCCAAACTATTATATTTTGGTTTTCCAAAATCTATTTTGAAAGAGAATGTCTACCGAAGTTGTTACTAGATTGAGTCACGACCAGGTTGCTCTCTTTAAGACGTTTCGTGGCACTGCCCAAAATTGTGCAAGTCAGACTATCAACCACGTCGTCTCCAGGATAAAACAAGCTCAGCTATAACTGTGCGGTTAACTACTGCATTGTAGAAAACCGTGAGAATTACACCTTCAATATATATGTTTAAGATCATTCTTATTATATCAAAAAAGGGATTATGATCTTAAAATATTATTTATTCTGAAGGGAAATGAATTATCGAAGGGACTATGCTCTTAAGACCATTCTCGATTTCGAAGGGACAATATACTGAAAAAGGGTTATATGGTCTTAAGAACACTCTTAATTCCGACGGGACAGAAAAATGAGATGAGGAGAAGAATAGCTCGTTACACAAGCTAGAGGGAGAAGAGAGAAAGAGTTCTCGACATCTCAATATAACTCTCTGGTGTGTAGAATGCACTATGTGAGCTCTCAATTTATAGAGAAAATTCACAACTAAAAAGTGAGAAATTTTGGGAACAAGTAATATTAGATATAGTACAAAAATATCTCAAATTGAGTATCAAAATATATCATGTTGAACACAAAAATATATTAGTCAGTACAGAAATATATTATCGAGTATCAAAATATATTTCAGATCATGCACTAAAATATATTAGATTGCATACCAAAATATTTCAGATTGTGTTCCGAAATATTATAAATTGCGTTCCAAAATATTTTAGTAAAACTTGGGGATTAAGAAAGCACTTTCTAATAATGATTAAATTAATTATTTAACTTATCATTTCCAAATAATAAAATATATACATATATCAATATATATTTTTCTCTAGTGCTTACTTTGTTCACATAATTATGTACCCACTTAAAGGTACACCCCCACTATATAAGCACTACTAATGTGTGTGTTCCATCCGACGTGGAACTTCCACTTTTTCAATTCACACAACACTAGTTCTACCCATCATGGAAATTTGTGTTTAATCTTTTAACTCAATTTCCACACATGTTCCAACAATCCCCCACTTGAATTTAAAAAATGGTTTCAGAAATACCGTCAAAGACGTCTCCATAAGGTTTACTAGTAAACAAAGTTGTCGCCTATAACATGAACATTTGCATAGCAGATAGTATTCCGATTTAACAAGAGTTTCCTACAACATTAAACTCTATCTTAGACATAGAGTCCGCACACAAACCTTTTCTAAAGTGTATTCTCAAAGCATGTGTGTTTATAGCCATGCACGTCTATCCCAGTTTTAATGAACGCTCTAGTTATTCTGCCCTGAATTTCATAGGAACCGACCTTAGTTCCACATTCGTATAGGTGAGTCTATTCAGAGTACTCTTGTAGCAATGTACTCCACTCCACATAGAGTATAGATCTCACTAAGAGTTTCTATTATCTCATCCTTTTATCGCTGCAGAAATCATGCTTTCTTACTTTTATAATAGCAAGTTCTATCACTTGTGACTTATTATTACCCATTGAATCTATTTTTTCGGATCTCCAGTCGTGTAGGTCGGGTTACCATCACTTGTGATCTTTGGGCATTAGTCACATCCTATTGGATGTGTTTAGGACGTTCTTTCTAGTAATTCCTTTCGTCAAAGGATTGACTAATTCTTTATCAGTACGTACATGATCTACTTTAACCGTTCCTTTCGAGAGTAGCTAGCTCTCTAATCCTTTATGTGTTCGTGCCTTAATTATCGTCTCTTTCCATTGTAGTAAAGATTCTCAATTTTTGTAATAGTTGCAGTACTGTCACAATGAATTAACACTTCTGGCAACGGTGTCACCCACTAAGGGTTCTCAACTAGCAAGCATCTTATCAACTTGATTCTTTGCTAATTTTCTCTAGTGTTCTCATCTCAGATACATTTCATAGTGGACTGAGTCAATATCATTTGTTTCAACAAACAACTCCTCTAGTGATGTTCAATGTGTAGCCACTGGTCACTAAATATTCATCTGAAGGATGTAATATTTTATATCTTGTACCATTTAAGTACAATATGTTACTCCTCATAATGTAATCCTAGAGCCGGTCTTATCATGACTCTTTCAATAGCATGACAATGTTTCTCATCCGTCTACTAGTAAACATGCACAAGAATTTCACGACATCGCTAATGTCGGGTCTAATACATTTAGTGGCATACCTAAAGACTGCCAATGATGCTCGCATATTTTGTTTGTCTAACTCCATCTCAAGTGTTCTTGAAGAGTTTCACTTGAATCATAAGGTGTGCTTGCAAGTTTACAGTCAAATAATTACATTTCCTTGAGATTCATCAAAAAGGTTCTCTTTTCTAATCTAGTAATCTTGAAACCAAGAATTACTTCAACTTTGTCTAGGTCTTTCTTATCAATGTTAATGATAAACAATGATTTCACATAATTCATAACATGATTCTTTAAACCAAATATGAGTAAGTCGTCTTCATACAGACATATGATCGTGCAAATATTATTTCCATATTTGTTGTAAATATATTTGTAACTTTCATTCACTTTAAACTCATTTGATGACATTAGAATGTCAAATTTTCCATGTCATTCCTTAAGAGTTTATTTTAGACCATACAAAGAATTATCTAACTTACAGACCTTGTTTTCTTGTTCATGAATCACAAAACTTTCAGGTTGTTTCATATAGATTTCTTCATCTAGTTCACCATAAAAAAGGCAACTTTCACATCCATTTGGAGTACTATCGAGTTATGAACAACGACTAAATCGACCAGTACTCTTATGGATATGATTCTAGTGACTGATGAATGAGTGTCGAAGAAGTCTATATTTTTCTTTTTGTCCAAAACCTTTTACTACAAAGAGAGTCTTGTATTCATCAACTGAACCATCAAGTTTTAGTATTTTTTTTCAAAATCCAAATACAATCCGATTGGTTTGCAACCATGAATCAAGTCAACTAAGTGTCATGTTTTGTTGGACTCCACTTCATCATTCATTGCTTCTTGTAATAATTCAGCATCCAATGAGGATATAGCTTCTTTAAGGCTTAATGGATCTTCTTTCAATGTATAAACCATAAGGTTCATACTCTTTAGTTATTTTTGCTTTCTTATCTCTTCGAGGTTCTATAACATCTCGTACAATGTTTTCATAACTATTTCTGATTACTGGAATGTGATCAAATATAAGGCCCCCATTAGTTTTTAATTTTTAAAAGGGTATTTAGTTTGCCCCCACTAATGTCGTACTCCTACTAGTGCCTCACTAATGCCCCCACTGTTCTTTATTTAAAGGGGTAAATATTTACATAGAAATCGACATCTTTTAATTCTATGATCACTTTAGCATTTTGGTCATAAAACTTATATGTTTCTCTATTTATAACATACCCAATGAATACACATTAATAGGATCTACTAGTGAGTTTAACTTTTTTGGGGTTTGAAATCCGAACTTATGTCAGACAATCCCAAGTTAAAAAATAAGACAAGTTGAGTTGTCTTTTTGTCAAAACTTCACAAGTAGAAATTTTGTTCTTGGTCTATTTTGCGAGACTTTAAACAATTTTTCAACGGTTAATTTTAGTGGCCCACCCGAACTTTTTTTTTTTGGCTCCGCCACTGACTATATGGTCTTAAGAACACTCTTAATTCCAAAGTGACATAAAAAGGAGATGAGGAGAAGAATAGCTCGTTAACACAAGCTGAAGGGAGAAGAGAGAAAGAGTTCTCGACAACCTAATATAACTCTTTGGTGTGTAGAATGCAACAAATCTAATAGAGAGAGTTGTTTATAGGTATTTGTATGTAAATATAATTTTAATGGTATTAATTTGTTCTTCAAACAGGGACCCTAAGTGGGTCTAGAAGTCCTAGCTTAACTAGCAAATGCCGAAATTGTAAGGTCGGACGTCGTGACCCAGGTTCGAACTCAAGACCTCACAGTTGTGTGTAAGTTTAATTTCAATGGATTACCACTTCATCTAAGACAAAAAAAAAAAACGGGACCTTGGGCAGTTACCCATCTCGCCCACCCTCAGGGTCGCCATTGGTGGCTAATTTAGCATCGCACGGGTTAGAGTTTTTTTTTTTTTTAATTTATTCAATCATAAGAAAAGCAATAGTTTAGAGATTACATGATATATTTTTCATAAGTTATTTAAATATAGAAAATGTTAACTAGTGTCTCCGAAACACTAGTTAAGGACCTTAAATGATAACTTTTTATGAAAGTTTGTGTAATAAGTGCATTGAAAATTGAAAACTTTAACATTTTTAAAGAATCATTACTTAATTTAGTATGCTTAAAAAGTGTGATGGGGACACTCGCCAACAAGACCCTTTAAATATTAATAGGTAAGACTTGGATACTATAGTCGGAATTTTTTTTTACAGCAACATTATCCAAAATTTGTGTCTGGTCATTGAGATTTTTCTCTTTAGTCTTTATTAAGATTCTTTAACTCATACTAGTTTTGTTGTGGTTGGATTGGTGTTGTTTTAGTGCAAAAAGTTAATATGTGTTGCAAAAAGTAAATTTCGTGTGAAGTCATCTGGTGTTGGTGTACAGCCAAAGAGATTAAGCATTATTCAGCGGAGGCAACTTTGGGGTTTAATTAAAGTAGGTGTTTGAGAAATATAATCCACAAAAGTTTTCAACGTTGTATTGTTTGGTGTTTTGATCTCTAAGATTTTCTTGGTTTTATAGTCTTGTGTTGGAGATCTTAGAGCATTCTTTTTCCTAGGTTAGCAATATTGCTTGAGCTAACTTGAAATTGTTCATTTTATTCTCCCATTTTTATATATCTTATACTCAAATGTGGTCAGGGTTCGTCGTTTGAATTTCGATGTTCTGGATGAATCAAGAAAATGGTGTGCCCTTAAGAAAGTGACAATTTTTAAAATTGTTTAAATATTTTTAAAACTATTTAAATATCAGTCTCTTTGGATTTTTTTGTTGTAAAATCATTAATAATCCGTTCATAATTGAGGTTCTTTCAAATATTATTTTCAATTGGAATCAATACAAGACTATACAATCTTTAAATAAAATTTCAACATCAAGATCAAGAGAACTATCATGTTTTAGACAAGTTACAAAATATTTAAGCCTTTCAATGCTAACTAAGAACCCAAAAGCATTTTTATATGTGTTATACCGCCCAAATCTTCTAATAAATGAATTAACTGTCTTTTTTTTTTAGGGAAAATGAACTAACTGTCTTTTTTTTTTTTGAAAATATAATAAATCTTAAAATACTCCTCAGCGGACTCGAGGTTCAGTTGTGCCTCTTTAGACAAATTTTCATCATAATGTTTTTTTCTACAAATTTGTGTTTTTTAAACAAAC